>Ga0213863_10000607_pt1 | contig 27123 bp, 14 predicted proteins | sample PICome_8_FD_160128 | JGI IMG/M metagenome (GOLD analysis project Ga0213863, IMG submission 160128) | Coastal seawater microbial communities near Pivers Island, North Carolina, United States - PICO497 | ecosystem: Environmental > Aquatic > Marine > Coastal | place: USA: North Carolina... | reverse complement strand
CCAGCACACAGGTTTTCTTCGGCGACCGGGGCGAGCACAAAACCGATCACAAATGCGGCCAGGGGCAATTTAGATCGTTCCATCAGGCATCCGAGTAATCCGAATACAAACATTACGATCACATCAAACCAGAGGCCGTTTAATGCGTAAGCCCCCCAGACACAACAAAGAGTAACCGCTGGAAAGAGAATATTCTTGGGGATTAGGGATAATTTTGCCATCCATCTGGCACATATCAGCATGATGAGAAACATCATCAAGTTGGCCACTAAAACGGTGCCAATGATTGCATGCACGGCTTCGGGGTTTTGACGGAAGAGTAAAGGGCCGGGTTGCAGACCATGTACAATAAGGGCACCTAAAAGGACTGCTCCAATCACACTTCCAGGAATCCCCAGTGCAATGAGAGGGATAAGTGCACCGCCTACGGTTGCGTTATTTGCGGACTCGGAAGCAACGATTCCCTCCTCACTTCCCTTGCCAAATTCATCCGCGTTTTTAGAAGCCCTTTTTGCGGTAACATAAGCCGCTAAGGATCCAATATTTGCTCCCACTCCGGGTAAAATTCCAATCAATGTACCAATTCCGGAAGACCTGATTAAATTAACAAAATGTTTTTTCCAATCGCTAAGTGGAATCCATGCAGAATCTTTCCCGGTTACTTTTTCCACTTTTTCTGCTTTCCCAAGAATGTCATCCAGTATTTTTCCTATGGCAAACATTCCAATAAGAACGGGAATGAGACGAAAGCCCTCGTTCATGGAAGTAAATTCCATTGTCCACCGTAATTCACCAGTGGCTGGATGCATTCCGGGCATGGCCACGAGTACACCCAGACTTCCCGCCAGTAAACCCCTTGCCCGAGTGGATTCTCCGACGCCCGCGAGCAATGCGAGGGCAAGTATAACCAGTGAAAAGAGTTCAAAGGGACCCAGCTTGGTGGACCAGTCAGCCATGGGTTCAGATAATTGCCATAAGGCAAACCAGGAAATAATTCCCCCCACGAGTGAGGCTCCCATGCCCAACCCTAAAGCCCGGCCCGGTCGACCTGAGTTTGCCATGGGGTAACCGTCCAGGGTAGTCATGACTGCAGCCGGTGTTCCGGGCATGCGGAGAAGGGTGGCACTGATCAATCCACCACTCACCGCTCCCACATACATCGCCACGAGAAGAACAAGACCTTCCACTGGTTGCATTGAAAAAGTAAAGGGCAGAGTGAGGGCAATTAACATTGTCCCGGTCAGACCGGGAATCCCTCCAACGGTTATACCAAGAGTCGTTCCCAAAAGAACAAGCCCGAGAATTAAGGGGTCGGAAAAAAGGGCGATCATGCTTTCTTTCTTTCCATTAAGACAAAAGCTCCGCAAATAATTGTCATGCCAAGAACCAACCAGTGAAGGGGAGGTAGTGAGGTTGGTTTTTCGATGGTTATTCCGTTCAAATTGGCACTTCGTTGTTCGACTGTTTTCTTCAGTTCATCACCCACAATAAAAAGAGGGTTGATATGAAGGAAATCCAGGCGTTCTCGAATGGTTTCAGTATTCATTGCCCGACGGAGTAGGTTTTCCAGGTATGCGATTCGATCGGGCGGAGTACCTCGGGGTGCCCACCAAAATTGCATCAGGCCATGTTCTGCATTTACTCCCTGTTCCTTCGCCGTTGGGAGGTTAGGATAGGCTGGTTCTCTTTCTTCGCTCATCACGGCAAGTGCCCGAATGCCGGCCGCTTTAAATTGTTCATATTCTGATATGGAGAATCCAGTTACATCAACATGCCCACCTTTAAGTTGTGCCAGGCGCTTGGCTCCACCACCCGTTTGGGTGAAACGAAATTTTGAACCTTCTTTCCCCTTCTGTAAAAACATAGCTGAATAATGGTTTGGTGCTCCTAAATTGGTTCCGAAGACTAATTGATAAGGACGCAGAATCGATTCATCGATTAATTCCGTTAACGATGGAAAGGGAGAGTTTTCACTTACGGCAATCACCACTCCGCTTTGCCCGGTTGCAGCGATGGGTTCAAAATCTGCAGGTCCCCAGTCCGCGTTTCCATAGTGTTGAGCCGTGTAGATTCCGTCGTGGAGGCAAAGAATGGTATGTCCATCCGGTTCCGCCTCCCGCGCCGTGCGACTGCCAATCGTTCCCCCTGCACCGGAGATATTTTTCACCACAATGGGCTGGGGACAAAGTTTATTTCTACGAATGGAATCCTGAAAGATTCGAACGAACACATCACTACCTCCTCCTGCTGCAAAAGGAACGATTACGGTGATTGGTTTACTAGGAAAGGTATCTTCTGCTGATAAAATTTGGAATTTGGAAATCAGAAAAGCGGGCACGAAGAATAGAACTTTCAGCCTAGAAATAAATAATATTTTCATTTTTTATAGTTCTGCCGAGCTCGAGAATTACGAAAAGTCTTATGCGATCAGTTTTGCTACTGGATGGTTTGGTCCGACCCCTGTTAGGCGGAAGTCAAGTCCTTGGAAGTGGAAGGGATTCTGTGCATTAATCTTAGAATGCACATTAAAGCGTAGTCAACCTATTTGGTTTAATAGGCTTGTTTATGGGGTGGCAGCTCACTTCTATTTTTTGAAAACCTCAGGTACAAAGGGGGAATCACAATCATATTGAGAAAGGTGGACGTGATTAACCCCCCAAGAATCACAATTGCCATGGGAGCCTCGATCTCCTTACCTGGTTGACCCAGCCCATTTGCCAAAGGGATGAGGGCTAAGGCTGCCGTAAGGGCAGTCATCAATATAGGATTAAGCCTTTCCATTGAGCCCTGATAGACTGCGTCATAGAGATTCTTTCCGTCATTTTGTAATTTGTTATAGTGAGAAATTAATAAAATTCCATTACGGACAGCTATTCCAAAAAGGGTGATGAATCCGACGAGAGAGGCTATGCTTACGATGCCGTCAGTCAACCAAACTGCCCAGATTCCGCCAATGAGCGAAAGAGGAAGGTTGACCAGAGCAAAAATCACATCCCTCATCTTTTGGAATTCCTGATATAAAATCATTGCGATCAATACGATTGAAACCAAAGACAGCACCCAAATCGTTTTCGAAGCTTTTGCTTCACTTTCAAACTGGCCCCCAAATTCAATGTGGTACCCATCAGGCAGGGATAGTTTTTGATCGATTTGATTCATGATTTCATCAACCACTCCCCCAAGATCCCTTCCCGATACATTAGCTTGGACAACCAATTTTCGTTGGCCGTTTTCCCGGCCAATCTGATTGGGCGAGGGGATAAGTTGAATAGAGGCGAAATCAGATAGGGGACGAAGCGATCCGTCTGCTGTCTGAATGAGAGAGGATCTTAATGACTCGATTGATTCGGTATTTTTTAATTTCTGTTTCACTACCAGATCAAAGGATTTTTGCCCTTCCAAGATTCTGCCCACTTTCTTTCCATTAAAAGCAGTTTCAATATGACGGGATAATTCCGCAGGCTTTAAACCATAAAGAGCTAAAACTTCACGATCGTAAACGAACGAAAGCTGAGCGGTATTCACCAGCGGTTCAATGGCCAAGTCAACGACGCCGGGCACTTTTTCCATCTCTCCCTCTGCCTCTTCTGCTAGGTTACGAAGGGTTTCCATGTTGGGACCAAAAATCTTTACGGCGATACTGGCTCTCGTCCCCGAAAGCATATGATCAATCCTATGACTAATGGGTTGGCCTACAGTGAATTGAACTCCCGGAATGCGATCGAGGGATTTTCTCGCCCTCCGCATTGCGATTTCTCGGTCCACTTGATCCAGGTTCAGCACAACCTCGATCTCGCCTGCATTAACGGGCTGTGCATGTTCATCCAATTCCGCCCGCCCGGTTCTTCTTTGAACACTGATAAATCCTTTATTAGCTAGGAGAAGTTTTTCTGCATGTAGTCCAATTTTATTAGATTCAGTCAGGGAAATGTCAGGTGCGGTTACATAACTTATGGTAAGGGCACCTTCATTGAATTCAGGTAACAAAGAACGACCCAAGTAAGGTGCAAGAAAAAGTGCACTAGCTAGAAGGGCGAGCGTGCAAGTGATGGAGATTGCCGGCTTATGCAAAACGGTGCGAAGCATGTTTTCGTAGATGGGTTTGATCCAACCAGCCAGCCATCCCTGATGACCGGATGCGTTTTGGGTTGATCGGGGAAGAAGAAAGGAAGCAAGCACTGGGGTAACCGTTAGGGCAATGAATAGACTGGCAAAGATTGAAATGACATATGCCAATCCCATCGGCTGAAGCAACCTGCCCTCGACCCCACTCAGGAAAAATAAAGGAAAGAAGACGATCGTAATGATAAGCGTAGCTCCTACCATTGGTTTTCGGATTTCCTGAGATGCAAGATAGACCACATCCTTGGCAGGCTTTTTTTCTGGCTCTGGAAGTCGAGCATTTTCCCTAAGTCTGCGATATACATTTTCCACATCGATGATGGCATCGTCGACTAATGCTCCAATCGCAATACCAATTCCCCCCAGGGTCATGGTATTCAGTTCCAACCCACTTACGTGAAAAACAAGAAAAGTTACAGCCAGTGAGAACGGAATAGCCAGAATCGAGATAAAGGTGATTCTGACATTTCCCAAAAAGAGGAACAAGACCACAAAAACAAGCAGTGCTCCGTCACGCAATGCGTGGAGAACATTATCAATCGCCACCTCGATAAAGTCGGCCTGCCTGAAGAAATTGGATTGGAATTCGATCCCACGGGGTAAGCCCTTTTTCATTTCTGCAAGAGCCCGGTCAATCCGTTCTGTAAGCTCCAGGGAATTGACATTAGGTTGTTTGGTGATCGACAAGACTACGGCTTCCTGCCCATTCGAAGAAGCACTTCCAAAGGCCACTGCGGGCCCGACTTGGATTGTCGCGACATCTTCAAGTAAGATATTTCCTTCCCTTCGTACCTTCACCACAACTTTGGATAATTGATCAATGGAGTGGGCGAGCCCAAGTCCACGAATTTGATATTCCTTCCCTTTGCTTCTAAACACTCCCCCTGAGCTTTCATGGCTCGCATCTGCAGCTGCAGAGATCGCGTCCTCCATGGATACTTGAAGGGCAGCCAATCTTTCAGGAATCACGCTTACTTGATATTCCTTCACTTTCCCTCCGATTGGGCTGACTTGGGCAACGCCTGGTATTGCCATTAATCTTCTTCGCACCTGCCAATCTGCAAAAGTTCTGAGGTCCATCATGGTAGCCTTCTCTTTACTTTGCATCTTGGTTTGCAGGCCTATCAGCATGACTTCTCCCATAATCGAAGACATGGGTGCCATTATGGGTGGGGATATATCTTCAGGAAGAGAATCTGCAGTGGTTTGTAATTTTTCAGAAACGATTTGGCGTGCGTGATAGATATCCATCGACCATTCAAATTCTACATGCACAATGCTCAGCCCAGAGGAGGAAAAAGAACGGACTCTCCTTACTCCTGTAGATCCGTTAAACGCCGATTCAAGAGGCAGTGTGACCATGGTTTCCACTTGTTCTGGAGCCATTCCATGAGCTTCCGTTAATACAGTGACCGTAGGGGCATTTAAATCAGGGAAGACATCGAGATTTAGACGCAAGGAGGTGTAAAAACCACCCATTAATAAAATAACAGAAGTAAAAACAACCAAAGCCCGGTTGTTCAGAGAAAAGCGGATCATTTGATCAAACATGGGAAACTCTCCGATTAATGGGCGTGACCGTGTCCCATTTCCATATCCCCCAGGGACGAGAGTCGAATCGTCGTGCCTCCTTGGGTAACCACTTGTTCTCCTTCCTGGACTCCTTCTTTTACTTCAATCCACTGACCATCATGTATTCCGAGTCTAGGGAATCTTTTTTCGATCGTTTCACCGCTGGTTTGAACATAAACAAGTGCCTCCCCAAGTTCCTCCTGAACTGCTTCAAGCGGAATGGCTAAGGTAGATTTTTTCTTGGGACCAAGAAGTTGTACTGTAACGGATGTTCCTTCGATGAAAAGTCCTTCCGAGTTGTCGAATTCAAAAAGAAAGTCAGCAAATCCTGCCTCCTTGCTTGCCAAGGGTTTTTTTGAGACTGCCTGGCCGCCAAGTTCAGAAATACGATAAGTTCTTTGTCCAGCCCCCGTTCGAAAAGTCGCATCGGTTGCCACATTGATCTCTGAAATACGAGTGGCGGGTATCTTCACTTCCAGAATTAACTTTTTTGAATTTTTAATAACAGCCAAAGAATCTCCTTGCCGAACTTTTTGTCCCGGTCTTACCAGGATTTCGGTTACCATTCCTTCTTCAGGAGCGGTTACCTGGGCTTGAAACTCAAGAAACTTCCCGTCGGCTAAATTCACACCCATTCGCGTAAGGGAGTCAGACAGAGTATCTTTTCTAATTCTTGCTTCTATCACTCTTTTTTCCGCAACGGCTTCCTGTTCGAATAATTCTTCCATTTTTTCGCAATCCAGTTTGGCAAGTAGGTAAAGCTCTTTGAGCCTAGAAAGGCCCGATTCCCAAGCTGCATCTGGCTGTATCGTAAAGAGCTCCATCCCTTGAGATGCGTATATCCCAACTTTGAGGTAAGGGTTATTTGTGGACCAGGAAATTGTGCCTGAAGCAGTTGCAGGAACGATTTTAACTTTGGATGCCGGTAAGCGAAATATACCAGTTCCCTGACTGCTGTGACTTAGATCCCTTCGACTAGTCGGTTCGATTTTATAATCTATTCTCCATTGCTGTTCTTTTAAGAAAGTAATTTCTTCTCCTGGAGCTTCATGGACAGTCTGAGGTTTTATTTCACTTTCAGAAGCAAATATAACCAAATCTTCGAGGATATGGGTGGAATTTATATCGGAAGATTGGAGGGAAATCTCCATCCGGGCGGTGCCTGAAAAACTTGGTTTAGTTTCCAGTAAATATAGGCCCGGTTTTTTGGGGTATTCTTGAATGAGGCTAGATTCTTGGCCATCATGAGAGGAAATTTTGATATGAAGCTTTCCGCTCTTAATTGGCTTGAAATTTTTAAGGCGGGTCAGATGCACAATCAAATTTGCTGTTTCTCCTTGTACCAGAGGTTGGTACTCCATGAAGAGCTCGGTGAGCCCATTGTATTGAGTCACTACGATTGGTTCGTATTCCGTTTCATCTTCGTGATGGTGACCATGATGGTCATGACCATTTGAGTGTTCATCGCCGTGTTGGTCATCGCTTGAGTGGTCACAGCTACTGAGTAGAAGGCAAAAAGGAAGAATGGTCGTCAATTGGAAAACTAAGTTTTTCATTTTAATGTGTGCGTGCAGTATTAATTTTTTTCTGAAGTGAATTTCGTCTCCACCCCACTTAGATATGACAGATTCAAATATGCAGATTGTTCTTCGTAGGAATATTTTAGGGCATTTTGTTTGCCAGCGAGAAAGGAGCCAAGGTCATCGAGGTATTCAAAAATAGTAATCTCGCCATTCTTGAAACTTAACTCCAGTCCAGTTATGGCATCCTTCCCCGATTGTAGCACATAACTGGTAGAGGAACTATTCTGATCCCGATACAAATGATGCCAGATTTGCCAACTGGCTTTCACTTCCCTCTCAATCTCTTTTCTCTTTATTTGGTATTCAAGTGTGCTGGTTACCTCTGCTGCTTTCGCCAAATCAAGGCCACCTTGCTTTTCTCCCAGAGGAATTTCCAAGGATATTCCAAAGAAGAATCCGTCTTCATTTCCCGGATATTTTTTTGAGGCAATATCGAGAGAAATCTCAGGAAGTTTCTCATTCTGGTATTGTTCAACTTCTTTTGCTTTCCACAGGCCATTGGCTTTTAGATACAACAAATCAGGCCTTGATCGGAAAGCGTGTTGCATGGCCTGTTCGGCTGTATTGAGAGAAATACTGTAGAGAAGGGTATGGTTGGCGGGAATTGCATCATCAAGACCCACCCATAGCCTGAATGTGGTAACTAGTCCTACCATTTTCGATTTGAGAGTTCTTTTATAATACAAGAGTTCATCAACCCGTAAATTGATTCTTTTTAAATGAAGAGCAGGGATGATACCTTTTGCCAAAAGTTCCCTGGAGATTGTCAGGGCTCGCTCATGCTGTTGCATGGCTTTCTCTAGTTCCTTGATCTCTTTGATGAAATAAGAATATTCGATGAATAGTTTCGCGATTTCATAGGAAATTTTGCGTCTTTTTGCATCAATCTGAAAGTTAGATATAGAATTTCTTATTTTGGCAGATTCGATTCTTTTACCTCTTTTCCACAGAAAATCCAAATTCGAGGAGAGCCCAACCGTTGACTCATCAAAAGAATTGGTACCCCTGGCAGACTCCTGTTCGTAATAAATCGAAGGGTTGGGGAATCGAGAGGCCTGAGTTAATCGAGCTTGATTAGATCGTTCAAAGCTTTGTGATAGTTCATGGATTTGTTCTGCCTTGGATGCACGAGAACATGCATCTTCGAAGGCCATTGGTTTTGCTTGCAGGTTATGCAAGCAAAGTATGATTAGTCCAAGGGCAAGGCTTTTGCCCTTGAATCGTTTAGATAAGAGTGGGTATGAAATCTTAAAACTCATTAATAAGTTAGTTTGAATTAAAACAGTGGACTGTCCCAGTTTGGACAGAGATATGTGCCGAGCAGGCACACCAAACTAACTTTCGATCAAACGACTAAGCGAATGGTTTCTGAGAAGTGTTTTCGGGGAGATAAGGAAAAGGGCGGATCATGTGAGTGTGCTGCAGGTGGTCTTTTTGTGTACGCATCAAGACTTTTCTGAATCTGATCATTATTGTTTCCCAGGAAATAGGAACAAATAGGTAGGTTTAGCTTAAATTTGCTTTTAGCCAGAAGGAGAAAGTATTCCTGCTGAACGATTTCATGACTACAGGGGACATGATGTGATTTTCTGTCGTGATCATATAAGTCTTCGGTCTCATGGTGATGGTGTGTTGTGTCTGAGGCATGTAATCCATTGCATTCGGGTAGTTGGGTATGGATATGTTTTTCTCCGTCAAAATGGCAGCAAATTTCCAGAGTGTGTTTGATGCAAGTACCAGCTGAAAAGAAAAATAAAACCAGCAACAATTGAAGAATTGCATATCTATTTAAAATGTTTTTTCTCCATCCGAGCATCATTTAAAAAATATATGTATAATTAAGTTTGCCAATTTTAAATTAACAACTGTAAGCAAATCTATCTTTTAATACCTTTATCAAGAATAGAGGAAAAGGTACGATACTAACCAAGAAGCTTTGCTACCGGATGGTGTGGTTCGACGCCTGTGAGACGGAAATCAAGTCCTTGGAAGCGGAATGAGAGTTGGGTGTGATCAATGCCCATCAGTTTTAAAATGGTTGCCTGAAGGTCGTGCACATGAACCGGATCCTCGGTTACATGAAAGCCCAGTTCATCGGTCTTACCCACGGTGATGCCCGGCTTGGTTCCTCCTCCCGCCATCCACATGGTGAAGGCTTGTGGGTGGTGATCGCGCCCGCCACTGCGGTTGAGGGCCGCACTGGCTTCCACCATTGGCGTGCGTCCAAATTCACCACCCCATACAACCAAGGTATCTTCGAGCATGCCCAGTCTCTTAAGATCCTGAACCAGGGCGGCACTTGCCTGATCGACTGCCTTTGCCTGATTTTTTACATTTCCTTCCACATCGCTATGTGCATCCCATCCGCTGTGGTAAAGTTGAATGAAGCGGGTACCTCGTTCGGCAAGGCGACGGGCAAGGAGGCAGTTACTGGCAAAATTGGATCTTCCTTTCTTGACCCCGTACAGATCGAGCGTTTCCTGGCTTTCTTTGTCAAAATCTATCAACTCGGGTGCCCGTGCCTGCATACGATAGGCCATTTCATAGGCTTCAATACGGGCATTGATTTCCGGATCTCCCATTTTTCCATGAGAACCACGATTCAATTTATTCAAAAGATCAAGAGTCTGACGCTGAGCGGTGCGGTCGATCCCCTTGGGGTTGGCTACATGGAGAATCGGCTCCGCTCCTTCACGAAAAGGCACGCCCTGATGCTCGGATGGGAGGAAACCGGAGCCCCACATCGCCGAACCACCACTTAAGTTTCCCCCACTGCGCATGACCACAAAACCGGGCAGGTCATTGGCTTCGCTTCCAATCCCATAGCTCAGCCATGAACCCATGCTGGCACGGCCAGGGATGCCACTACCGGTGGTCATGAACAACTGGGCAGGTGCGTGGTTAGAGTGATCGGTGTGCATCGACTTGACGATGGTCAGGTCGTCCGCGATTTTGGATAAATAGGGGAGGCGGTCGGAAAATTCCGCACCGGACTGGCCGTGTTTGGCGAAGGGAAAGCGTGGTCCGAGAACGGCGGCATCGGGTTGAATAAACGCATACCTTTGTCCTTTGATTACGGACGGGGGAATGGGTTTACCTTCAATTTCCTGTAGTTTGGGTTTGTTATCAAAAAGTTCCAGCTGGCTCGGAGCCCCTCCCATAAACAAATAGATTACTCTTTTCGCCTTAACCGGAAAACGCATGAAGTTCGGAGTGCCGGTTGCACCGAAGGTTTCATTGGCAAGAAGCGAGGCGAGGGCGATCTTGCCGACTCCAATTCCACAGTCCTGAAAGAAATGGCGACGGGTACGATGAAGTAATGGATGTGTGATCATGGTTTGGTGATAGCTTCGTCTAAGTTCATAATCGCCCGGGCGAGGAGTATTTTACCTGCGAGTTCAGGAGTGGCCTTGGGGGTTGCGGTAATTTCTGAAGGTTTGATCTCTCCCTTTTCTAGACGTTGGATTTGCTGTTCGTAATAAGCTCGCAGGGCATCCGTTTCCGATTGTTTGGGAGGTCGGGTAAGAAATCGGCGAAACAGGGCATGGATCGGATCATCTTTGGTTTGATGAACTTTCTCTCCTGCTGAACGGGCAAGTTCAAGATACATCTCGTCATTGAGGAGGGTAAGGGCCTGAAGTGGAGTATTGCTACGGTCACGCTTGGCCAGACAGTTTTCGCCTGAAGTTCCATCAAAGGTCATGAATCCAGCAAAGGGTGCGGTGCGTTTGATAAAGGTATAGATCGAACGGCGGTAGCGGTCTTCTCCTTTGGAAGCGTTCCAACTCTTGTTGCCGAAAGCATGGGCCAGGACAGTAAGCGGTTGCGGAGGATAAACTCCCGGCCCAAACATTTTGCCGGATAACTTTCCACTCGCCTGAAGCATGTGATCACGAATTAATTCACCAGATAAACGGAAGCGGGGACCACGGGCCAAGAGTCGATTTTGGGGATCTTTTTCAAGAAGGGAGGGGGATGCCTTGGAATCCTGACGATAAGTGGAACTGGTGACGATCAATCGATGTAACTTTTTCAGGGACATTCCCTGTTTTCTCAATTCCATGGCCAGCCAGTCAAGAAGCTCAGGATGATCGGGAGCCGGTGCCTGGGTGCCGAAATCACCACTTGTCCGAATCAGACCATAACCAAAAAAGGATCGCCAGGCCCGGTTGACAACGACCCGGTCACCTATCGGGTTATCCGTGCTTACCACCCACTTGGCAAACTCCAGTCGGTTGGTTGGTTCCTTGCGATCTTGTAATTCAAAAATTTCGGGAATACCTGAGGGTACTTCGTGTTTGGGGCTGGTGTATTCGCCCCGGTGTCTCAGCTGGGTGGGGCGGGGATTGTCCTTCGGACGTTCAAGCATCACCAGAGTATGATTGGGGCGGGGCATGCGATTCCGTAATTGAGTGATCGGGTTTGGTTTCTTGGCAGACTTTTCTTGTGGAAGGTTAAGGGTTCCCCATGGGCCGTCTTTGTATTTTCCTACAACAATGGCTGGCATTGCGTCGGGGAGAGACTGGGTGTGCCAGTCCTTTGACTGCGGATTAGGCAGTTGGCTGAGATGTTTCCAACTCGCATCGGTTGTTATGTATTGGTTTTTCCCTTTTTTTGAATGGAGCGTGAGTTGGGCAATCAAACCAGCAGGGCCTCCATTATTCGAAGCAATCGCGGTGAGGTAGTTGATGCCTTTGTGGAAATGTTTTTTTACCGATGTGGTGACAGGTTTACTCCACAGGTCGGTCGAACCAATCGGATTTCCATTGAGGAAGAATTCAACTTTGTCATCACAGGTGAAAAATATCTCTCCAGTTTCAGGAACATTCTTCAGATCAAATTGCTTGGAAAAATAAAGAGTCTCCTGTGGGCGGTTCCCTTTGGCAGTCCATATCCATTGTGTATTTTTCTGAATGGCTCCAGGTATTGCAGGGGAGGGCTTTTCCAGGAAGACTTTTTCAAGATAAATGGAACGAAGTTGAGATAAGTCTGCTGTGGAGGCTTGCTCCCTTAGGCTTAGGATATGCTCAGCTTCCACTCCAATCTTCGCAGCTTTAGGCTGTTTTTCACTTGAGGTTGCAGAGAGTCGGAAACGTCCAAGGCTGGCCACAAAGTGTCTTTCAAAAAGCAGGGAGATGGATAGGGATTGATTTGCTGGAAGAGGCTTAGTGAGCGGAAGGATAAGATGGTTTGCCTGACCGATGGCGGAACTCCACCCGGAAGATCCATCCTGATCGATAACTTTCTCAGCACCATTACCTCCACTGGCGATGGGTTTGCTAAGTGGAACTTTAATTCCATTCGCTGTTTTGACTTCCACTTCACTGAGAAAGAATGTTCCTTTCCTGCCCTCGTAGTAACACCTGCCTGGTCCATATCCCGGAAGGCGGTCATCGGTTAAGGCTTCAAGGCGAAGGGCAGTGATGGGCTGATCGCTTGTGAAATTCAGGTCGAATACATCCCGCTTGGTCACATCACCTGAAGAATAAATGGAACCATCTTCCATGACTTCGAGTTTGGGGAGATTGCTCTTCATGGCAGTAGGGCGGAGTGTTTTCCAAGGAGTTGCTTTTGCTTGCTCAGATTTATGCCATTTTACAAATTCTTGTTCGAAGATGGTGTCGTTTTTTTGGAGATCAACAATTTTGTTTGCGATTTGTTTTTCCAAATCGGCTTTAACTTTTATTTGTTCGTCGGTGTATAGGAAGAGATCGGGTTCTTCCACATTATCGAGCAGGCTCATCAATCCGAAGTATTCATCGTGGGTGATGGGATCATATTTGTGGGTGTGACATTGGGCACAACCGGTGGTCAGCCCCATCCAGACCATACCCGTGGTGGCCACCCGGTCGACAGCGGCGTAGAAGCGAAATTCAAGGGGATCGATACCACCTTCTTCATTGAGCTGGGTGTTACGATGAAAACCAGTGGCAATTTTTTGATCGTCGGTGGCATTGGGAAGCATGTCCCCGGCGAGCTGTTCGATGGTGAACTGATCGTAAGGCATATCAGCATTGAGGGCCCGAATTACCCAATCCCGATAGGGCCAAATAGTACGGGGGCGGTCTTTTTCGTATCCATTGCTGTCAGCATAGCGGGCAAGATCCAGCCACTCTCTTCCCCATTTTTCTCCGTAATGAGAAGACCGGAGTAATTGATCGACTAATTTTTCGTAGGCATCGGGACGGTTATCAAAAACGAAGGCATCGGCCTGTTCGGGAGTGGGGGGCAAGCCCACGAGATCAAGATAAAGTCTTCTGATCAGAGAATACTTATCCGCTTCTGGAGATGGTTCCAGGTCATGTTTTGCATGGTTGTCGGAAATAAACGCATCAATGGGGGTACGGTTCCAGCTTTTGCGCCCCGTGGGTACCTTGGGAGAACTGGGTGGAACAAAAGCCCAGTGCTTTGCATATTCCGCTCCGTCCTTGATCCATTGATCGAGCAATTCTTTTTCCTGCTTAGTGAGAGTGGCATGGGATTGGGGAGGAGGCATGATTTCATCCGGATCATCCGAATGGATGCGGTAGTGGAATTCACTATCCTCGATTTCACCAGGAACAATCACATCATTCTTGAGTGCATCTTCACGAATATCCAGCCGAAGTTTCGCCTTCCGACCCTCCTCGTCCGGCCCGTGGCAGGCATAGCATTTACTGGCGAGTAGGGGACGTACTTCGCGGTTGAAGTCTACTTTTCCAATTAAAGGAGAAAGAAAAGAAAAGAGAGCGAAAAATAGGGGAGTAATAAATTTCAAAATAATTATGATCTTTGTGTAGTATAATATATTACCCTAGAAATAATTTCACAACATATTAGGAGCATACTTTTGTATTTTACTCATTAGCCGTACTTGGTGATCGTTCAATTAAGTATGGTGTAAACAAGATCGCGAATTATGATCTATTTTAGATTAACCTCCCGTTTTAATGAAAATTATAAGCTCTCATACTTTAATCGCCAAGATTTCCCACTGGGGATTTATCATTCTCTACACATACGGGATGGCTAAACAGTTGGATGATTTATCTCAATTAGAGGATGCGGAATTGCTGTATTTTGAGGTGGTTTTTTCAATCATATTTCTCCTCATTGTGGTCTTTCGTTATCTCTACATGAGGAAATACAAAACATTCCTCGGGGCTAGTAAAGCTGTACCGATGGCACATCAGTATCTGGCGAAGGCAATTCACATAAGTATGTACCTGTGCCTTGTCCTTTTGCCTTTATCGGGCTTGTTCATTGCAGGTTTATATACGCTGGGGATTACGCGCGGGTTAATGCAGGACTTTGCGGTTGGTTTGCACGAATTCTCTGCATCCCTGAGTTATCTTCTCATCATAATTCATGTGGTTGGAGCAGTTTATTCCCGAATGAAGGGTGAAGGTATTTGGACATCAATGGTCCCAATTTGGAAGGAAGATAAATCTTCGCCACATCCGAAAGTTAAAAAATTAATTACTTGGGAAAATGAATTATTCAAGAAGCTGGAAAATTACATATCCTCGAGGAAAAATTAAAAGATCGAATATTTTTTAAATAAAGTGTGTAAGGGTAAACATTTACGGATCACAAGTGATTCTTAAAATGCTTATTTAGTAAGTAACGCCTTAAATTCTTCCACCTGATCGTTCCAAATTGTTTCAAGCTGAAGCTTTAACTTGGGCTTTTGTTTAACGAGATTTTTGGATTCAGCCCGATCCGTTTTGAGATCGTATAATTCCCAGGGTTGATTTTTGGCAGAGACCAACTTGAAATCTCCCTGTCGAACGGCTCGGTGTCCATCATGTAACCACCATAGATGATCTCGGCTAAGGTGGGTGCCGGAAGAAAAGGCGGGCAGAAGGCTTTTTCCGGGAGCGGTTGGGATTTTTTGATTTTTCTAGCTTTGTGGTTTTTGAATACCTGCCATTTCCAAGATGGTGGGAACGATGTCAATGACATGGCTGGGAGTATTTCTGAGCTTTCCCTTGGCTTGTATTCCTTTTGGCCAATGGGCGATGAGTGGGGTACTGATTCCGCCTTCATGCACCCAGGTCTTATGCCGACGGAAGGGGGTGTTCCCAGCACTGGAAAACCCGGGACCCAGGCAGAGGTATGATTTTGAACTTCCGAGTGGTGCCTGTGGATCATACCCTCCGCTTCGAATCATGATCTCTGCACTGGCTCCATTATCAGATGCAAAAAGAATCAGGGTGTTCTCAAATTCCTTCATCTTCTTTAACTGGGCCAGTACGCGACCGATTTCCTGATCCACAATTTCAATCATCGCGGCATGAATCGCCATCTTGGTTGCCTGGAATTTCTTTTGTTCTTGGGTTAATTGATTCCATGGGATGGGGCGGTCGACTTCACCGGGTCCGAGTTCCTTGATCGCATCCGGGAAAGCATAGGGCGGACCCACTTTGGGTTCCAATTTGGAAAGGGTGGTATTGACCAAGCCGATCTTTTTCTGCCTGGCGAATCTTTGCTCTCTGATTTTGTCCCAACCGGCAAGGTAGCGCTTCTGATATTTTTGAATCACATCTTGCGGGGCATGGAGGGGGAAGTGAGGAGCGATGAAAGCTAAATAATGAAAGAAGGGTTTATCTCCATGATCCTTGGCATGTGCTTTAAGGCATTTGACCGCATGATTGACGGTGGCGGTGGTGGAATAATAATTTTCTGTTTCCTGGTTTGGCTTAAAGGGAATGTCATTTACTAAATTTCCTTTCGAAGAAAAGAAATTCCCCTGGTTATTTACCCGCCAGGATTCAGTAAAGCCATTTTCCAAAACCTTGCCGTCAATATGCCACTTGCCACTATGATAGTTTTGATAACTATCATGCTTTAAATACTCGGTCACCAATGGTGCCCATCCGGGACGCACGCCTCCGCCACCACCGACTTTAACTCCGGGGAGGGAATCGCCACGGACTTGCTGAGCGTAGTAGCCGGTAAGAATGGATGCACGGGTGGGCCAGCAGCGTCCAGTGTTGTAAAATTGGGTGAACCGTAGTCCGTTGGAAGCGAGCCCGTCCAGATTGGGTGTGTCAATCTCTCCCCCGTAGCAGCCCAAGTCGGAATATCCCATATCATCGACTAAGATCACTAAAAAATTCGGTTTCTCCTTTGTTTGTGCAGTAAGAAGGAAGAGGAGGAGAGATGTTAGGAGGGTGGAAGCTTTGATCATATCGGAGAAGGATAGCTATAATCTAACCAATTTTGAATTTTGGTTCAAAAATCAATTATTGTGGAAGACAGGCAAAGGTAATGCCTCCCTGGTGTCTTTTACCGGTCATGATCTTTTTGGCCAAGTTGATCACCTGATCTTGATGGTGAACCACGAGAAGGTCCTTGATCTCAATATTTTTGTCGGAGCTGGCTAACAGCTTGATCTCATCCATGAGCAAAGGAATTTTATAAACCAATCGAACCTGTTGTCCTGCTTTAATCTGTTCGAGCCTGATTGATTTGTCGCTGAGTTTCACCCCTCTGTGCGTAAAGTCTATCAGTAAAGAATCGGTCTCTTCAAGTACCCGAAAACTCACTTCGACGATCGAACCGGGCCGGGTATGGGGGATGGTGGCCAATTCCTGCGGTTGAGCGTTCAAGTCTGTCTTCTTCTGCTCATTCAAAACCTCAATATTTACATGAGCATGAAAGGGAACGGCATAGACCGTCCCTTCAAAGGATCCATCCTTTCTTAGGCTTTTTAGGAGGCCGGTGTGGCTGGGTCCAGTCCCCAGACTAGCAATATCAAAAGGTTTTGTTTGTCCTCGCCAAGGTCGGATTTCGCTGATTCCACCTGCCAGTCCCTTGCGAGGGGTATCATGTTTGGAAATCATTTCTCGAAGAGCGGACTCCTGGGCCTGATTGTATCCCTTGTCCAGATCGGATGGCCACCACATCACATGCAGTGCGGATACCCCATGATCACGAAGGTAGAGTAATTGCTCTAGTGACTTTGGATGGCTTGCATTAAGCGAGGCATATTCGCCAACCAGCATATTATCAAAGCCTGAACTGTAAGCACCCTGTCCAATGTTATGTTCACGGTCGTAGTAGGTTCCATACCTCGAAAAGCCAAAGCCTGCACCGGTAGTGAGAAGCCAATCAATGGGGGAGATTCTTTTTTGTCCTTCGGAAATTCCCACGATTGATTTGAATACATAGCTATCCGGGATTTGATGGCTCTTGATCATTTCAGGAGGGAATCCGGCAAGTAAGCATTCCCGGTAACTCGTTCCCACTCTTCTGGAAACAAGGACCCGGTTATATTCGACCCACTCTCGAAAGAAGAGATTTTCGAAATCATATTGATCCCACTCCCCACGGAATAGATTACGGGGGGCATCAAAAAAGTCGGCGGTAAAGTTTGTGTCCATGATCTGATTGATCGATTCAATGTTTCCATAAAGAGAGGATAGATAATGATAGAATCCTTCGAGACTCCCCGTGTTGTAATCCCCAATGGAATCGCTTCCGGAAACGATTTCATTTTCATGGTTGGGTTCAACCGCAATAGTCATTTCCGGATTCTTACGATAGACTGGGGCCAATTTTCGGTAGAAAGCTCGCTGGGCGTAGGTGTAGAGTTTATTGAGTGCCTCGTTTTCGAAGTGCTGGCTCCCGTAATCAAATAAAGTCTTACCAAAATAGCCTCCGCCCGTAGGGTCATTCTTGCGGTCCAAAAGCAGATAGGTGGGGAGACCGGTTTTAGAATCTATCTTTGAGGATATTGATTTCATTGCTCCAATTCTCCACCGATGACTGAACCCGGCTGACCAGACAGTTGGTTTTCCTTGGTTATAGTCTATGACTGATTTTTTCCACGATGACTTGAAGATTTTTTGCCAATCGATATTAGAAGTCCATTCAGCGTAGGATCGGGATTCAATCTCTCCTGATTTCACTAGAGGCGACCAATACTGGGCACTGCCGAGGTAATTGTAGAGGGCATTCTTGATATAGGTTCCGTCAGGAAACTCTCTCCAGGTAGAGCGATCTCCTCCATGCTGTTCCTGCGGGTCAAACCAAAATTTATTTTCCATTTCTCCTGCATCCAAACGAGCCCGCATTCTTAGCTTTTCAATCCGCATCAGAGTGGAGGTGGTTTTCTCGGTCTTCGCCCCGTTAAAGTCCCGATCCTGATAAACCGAATCAAAAAGGGACCAGGATTGAATTTCATTTCTCAGGCTAGCAACTTCCAGAGTCGGCAAGAGGGTGTGGATTTTATTTCCGTCAAATTCCCGAGCAATCAACCGGCCTTTTCCCTTTGTAATGAGAGAATATCTTCCCTTCTCACCGTTTATGATTTTTCGGCTGAGAAGTTTGCCCGAAGAAGAGTAAAGAAGAGCAATGGGTTTTGCTCTCTGAGCATTCTGTGAAATTACCGTGATTTCATCACCTGGTGACTTGGGCAAGAAGTCACCCACAGCGAGATCGTAGGGTGGATTGATTCCCAGTGGGACTTGAATTTTTCCTTTGGTACCACCCGCTTGATTGAACAAATGGATGTTACGGGTAACTTTTGAAGAGAGAGGCCAGGTGGCAATAAAGGGTTGATCTCTTTCATCTTTACCAGTCTCTACACCGACACCGCCACGGATTGTGGGTGGATAGGCAAGAAACTGGGTCTCGCAGACCTGATATTCGGAAAGGATACGGATTACCGTGTGGTTCTGGGGGTCGGGGCCTTCTCCTACAACGATTTGCGGACCCAATGGAACGGGAGGGCGAGTGCTTGCTTGTTTAGATTCTCTCTTGGTTCCGGCATCCAGATCAAGATACCGATAAACTGAGAGGGTGACGCTCGAGGATTTATCATCAATATCCCTCACTGTCTCCGCAGCTGAAAACTGGGGATTTAGTTTGTTCAGTCCAATCCCGAAATCTTTGATCTGATTCAGCTTATCACCAACGGCGGCATATAATCTTAATGCACGCGTCGTTTCAATCAGTCGCAGATTTCTTACTTGAAAAGTTTTGTCTGCCTGCTCACCGAAGTCCATACGGAGATCATCAATTTCCTGCCCAATGAGCTTTCCTTTTTCACTTAATTCAAAAACATGCCATTTCCAATCCTCAGATGGTTTTAATTCGGTCCTGATCGCTTTGGTTTTATTGGCCGTACGACAGTAAAAAACAAATTCACCAAAATCTCCGGCTACTTGATACTCGAATGCGATGACGTAAGACAAATTGGGTTGGTACGCATCTTTAAAAGACTGAAGCCAAACATAAGGATCGGTTCCCGTGGTCTCTATCTGATAATTTTCATTATCCGCTTCAGTAAGCTTGAGGTCATGAATCCTACTGGAGAACGAAAGGGGAACATACGGATAATTTTCAATCTTAATCCCAATGGATTGATTCTCATCTGAGAATACTTGGAGTGCGGTTGCTGTTTGAAAGCAAATCCACGCTACTGCAATAGCGAAAATTTTCATAAGCTAACAAATGTCTTTTGGGTCCATTATCTTACTTAATTGTGAGATAAGGTTTCTTGAATTTTGCTTTTTAATTTTTGCTCGCCCCTTGAGAATTTAATCTTGGCAAGACTTCGGCGTTGATTCTTTTGGTTATATTATTCGTGACTACTTTACGAAATCCTTCATTGCTGATCGAGTTGGCCCATTGAATGGCGGCATCTGGGTCACGACGAACAAGGCCGTGTGCAAATCCATTGAGGGCAAAGTCTCTTTGCCAACCGTCTTCCATGGCATTCAATTCGGTGGCGGTGATATTGGGATCATGTCCATTTACACCACCTGCAAGCCTAGCGTAGGCGGAAGAGAGTGCAGACCTTTTGGCTTTGGTGGAATCTAAAGAATTGGCAAATTCGACTGCCTCCAAAGGGTTCTGGTCAAAGACACCGCTCTCAATAACCCGCTGGGCCGTACCTGCTTGTAACTCTGGTTCCTTATATCCAGCCACCCATTGCGCCAGTGTGTCTTTATCCTTTCCCCTGATGACCCGTTCGGTGAATTCACGCATCAAGGATTCTGCCTTCTTTTTATCTTTGCTAAGAAAGTGATCGATCAAATCGTTGGCACTCTGAACTTGCGTTTGGTCTATCTTACCCTCCGAGCTTCGTAAAATCTGATCGATCATGCCACTCGAGAATTGATCCATCAGTGGAATTTCCCGGGAGTTTGTCTTATCCAAATAATTTTGGACTTCGTGGGATCTAAGGTCCAGGTCGGCATAATAATCAAACATTTCCTGAGGACTTGCTTTGGCCCATCCCTTGAGGATCTTACTAAAAGCGGGATCTCCGTCTTTGAGGAGTTCCTTTGCGACCTCCTCGCCTCCGATTTCTCCGACTTTCATCCAGAATCTATCCTGGAAATTCCTATTTGAAGGTAAGCTTTTTTCCTCATAAGCAAGAGCCAGTTGATCCCTTGCTTCTTTCCAGTTACTGGCTGTGAGTGAATTTAGGAATTCCTTGGGCGATGTGTTTCCATTCAAAAAGATATCGAGTTCTTTTTTCCATGTGGGGGCAGCATCCAGGTCTACTTGATCAGGTGGCAGTAAAGATGGAGCAACGACATCTCTGGATTCTTGGGGAGAAGAACTTTCAAGCTGTGTGATCGATGGTTGAGGCACCGATTGACTGTACTCATTGGTTTGGAAACCGGTCTTGGTTACTACTTCCATGTCTTTGGATAATTCGGCTATTAAGTCCTCGGTTCGCTTAATGAATTCGCTATCTGGATGAAACTCATGGATGTCTTTATCTGGGTTGGGAAAGTAATAAAGCAGAGGGATTCCTAGCACAATGGGTGCTGTCCACAGCATTTTTATCCAACTTTTTTTCACAGATAAACAAGTACGAACTGATATTCTTCAGGTCAAACCTGAGATAAGGGCAGATAAGAGAAATCTTTTTTAAGGTAGAATCAAAGATGTTTTTCAGATTCCGGGAATCTCTTGCGGGAAGAACTGTTAATGGGTGCGGCTTTGCGGCGACTCCACCACTCTTGTGCCCGCTTAGGGTCGTAGGAGGGATTAGGTATTGGAATGCGAGCGAGAACTCCATTTCTCCATGCAGAAAGATTTTGTTTAAGGTCTGCGACCTTACCTTTTCTTTCACTGGCTAAATTTTTGGACTCACTTAAATCATTGGCGATATGGTAGAGCTCGATATCTCCAGTTCCGTCCAGATACTCAATCAGTTTCCAGTCTCTTTCGCGGATGGCACCGGCTGGACGGTCGTGGTGATAATGGGGATAGTGCCAATGGATTGCTTTGCGGTTCAGTTTGGCTTTTGGATTTTGAAACAGAGGTAGAATATTGAGTCCGTCAATGGTCTGGTTTTGGGGGAGCATACCTTTTGCCGAACTTACGAAAGTGGGATAGAAATCGTAGGATATGGTTGGTTCGGAGCAAGTGGTGCCTCCTTTGATTATCTTTGGATATTTAACGATTAGGGGAACACGAATGCCCCCTTCGTGAAGGGATCCTTTTTCACCCTTGAGGGGAGCCAAATCGCTGACGATATTATCCGACTGCTCATTGTAATCGTATCTTTTGATTAATCCTCCGTTGTCCGAAGTGAAAACGATCATGGTATTTTCGGTGAGGCCCTGAGCTTCCACTTCCCGAACAATCCGTCCAACCTGATCATCTACCTCCTCAACTAAACCGGCGTAGATGGGGTGGGGCAAGGAACGATTCATTTCCTTGCCCCGTTTCCGATATTTCTCAACCAGTTCCGATTTACTTCCCAGAGGAATATGAACGGCAAAAGGGGAAAGCATTAAAAAAAAGGGATGTTCTTTATTTTCTTTGATGAAGGACTCACAGAGTTCGGCTTCATAATCGGTTCGGAACTGATCGGGTCCAGGTTTTTGGATCGTTGGGTCGGTTGCCTTGAAACGACCAGGTAAATGAGGGCCATTAACTTCGGCAGCAAATTCGTATCCCTGCTTGGCTGGACCAAATTGATCTCCCCGGCCCAGGTGCCACTTGCCCACATATCCCGTGGTGTATCCAGCGTCTTTCATACTTTCCGCAACGGTCACCACATCCAACGGTAAGGCCATGGTGGTTTGTGGATTAATAACCCGCTCAAAGGGACGCCAATGCCCTGGGATGTGGGCGGTGATTCCAATACGTGCCTGATTCTGTCCAGATTGTACTGCACAACGGGTAGGCGAGCAGACTGCCCCCGCGGCATAGAAATCGGTGAAACGCATTCCATCTTTTGCGAGTTGGTCGATATTGGGGGTATCGATAAAATCATTTCCATAGCAACCCACATCTCCCCAGCCCAGGTCGTCAATAAAGATAAAAATGATGTTTGGCCTGGCTTTCTTTTCTGAGAGCACCCAATTGGCTAGCGTTACAAACAAAAAGGTAAGAAGGATATTTCTCATATTCACTTAATCAGCTGAGGTCTTAATTCAAGATCGTCTCGTACGGGGAAGAGAGCATTCTCCCTTTCCAATTGCTTAGTCATCAGACCGATCATATCATTGTTTTGTTTGATATTTTCAAGAGCAAGATTTTTGGTTTCGTAGGGATCATTTTTCAAATTGTATAATTCATATTTGGGTAAAGGATCTTTGCTTTTTCTTTTTCCGCCATTGGTAAGGTAGCGGTAGATCAGTTTCCAGTCTCCCTTCCGATATGAAGTGAAATAGGAACTCCGGTGTGAATGGGGAAAATGACACATGAAGTGATCAGGTCTTTCCTGGTTACTCTTTCCTGATAGCTGGGGAAGCAAGCTTATGCCATCGACTGGATGCTTGGCTGGTGAGCTTGTGTTGGAAGCATCCATGATGGTGGAATATATATCCATGACGGTTCCGATCTGCTCGTGATGAAGATGATTACGGGCGATCTTAAAGGGGTTAGTTTTTCCTGCCTTGGCCCAGCCGGCAATAAAGGGAACTCTCATTCCACCTTCGTAGCAGGTTCCCTTTTTCCCGCGAAGGGGAGCGGAGCTGAAATAACCATAAGTGTCACCCAGCGGTCCGTCCGATCCATTGTCCCCGACGAAGAGGATGAGGGTATTTTCGGCCACACCCTTATCTTCAAGATGATCCATAAGGTCACCAAGTGATTTGTCGATTCCTTCAATCAGAGTGGCGAAGGCTTGGGCAGGGCTAGGTTTTTTCGAAGTTTCGTAATTCTTGATAAATCGAGGATCACTCTGAAAGGGACTATGGACGGCATAGTGGGACATGTACAAAAAGAAGGGCTTATCTTTTTGAAGTGAGCGGGTGACAGCTTTCTTTGCCTCCAGAGTGATGGCCTCGGAAAGAAAGGTGTCGGTCTTATGATATTTTTCCAGTCCAGGGACGGCTCTTTTTTTTCGTTTAGGATTCAGGTTTCCGTATCCATCTTCGCCAAAATAACTACCGGGGGCACCAAAAGAGCAGCCCGCGATATTAATATCAAATCCAAGTTTAGTGGGGTCTTCGCCTTCGTGGCCAATGGGGGCGAAGTGTGCTTTACCGGCAAAGATGGTATGATAGCCATTGGACCGAAGAACGGAGGGTAGGGTAACATCCTTGGAAGTCAGTCCTTCCCATTTCCAATCTTTAGGTCCGGCATTTTTACTTTCTGGACTGATGAATTGAGTAACCCGATGTCTTGCTGCATTTTGTCCCGTCATGATGGAAGCCCTCGTGGGAGAGCAGACAGACTGGGCATAAAATTGGGAGAAGCGGACTCCCTGCTTAGCCAACCGTTCCATATTCGGCGTACGGTACCAATTATTGAGGGTATGCTTTTGAGGCTTGCCTTCCTTATCCGCAAGCATGGGCACAGAGGTATCCATTAGTCCCATGTCATCGACTAAAAAGAGGATGATGTTGGGCTTTTGCTTGGAAGATAAATTTAGGCAAAGTAGGAAACCACCGAGACAAAGAAAAAAAACCCTCTTCATTTTCAGCTCCTTATTCCCACTTGGTCAGAACCTTGCGTTGCTTAACTGGCCACCATTTTCCGATCTTGGCGGCCAGCCTTGCCACCACTTTCGGGTTTTGTTCGGCCAGGTTCACTTCCTCCTTGGGATCTTCTAGCAAGTTGAATAATTGAGGACGTTTTTCTTCCCTTGGATGGGTGGTCTTGTAACGGTTTACTTCGCCGTCATAGGTGAGGAGTAATTTCCATGTTCCTTCGATGGTCCATCGGAAGATAAGCGACTCTTCAGGGTTCTCGACATCTGCGATGTCATGGGCAAAGCTTTCTCCAAAGATACCCTTTCTTTTGATGGGTTTTTCATTTTTTAAATTTTCGAGAAGGTTTAATCCGGGTAAACCTTTCGGGGTACGGGCACCGGTGGCTGCTAAAACGGTGGGGAAGAGATCAATCGAGGAGACCACATCCTTACGTTTACCATTCTTCCATTTTCCGTTTGGCCAAGAGAACAGGATGGGGGTGCGGATACCGCCCTCGTAGGGGGTTTGCTTGGATCGGGGGGCATATCCGTTCTTTTCCGGATTTTGGATCCATCCATTATCGGTGACATAAACGATAATGGTGTCATCCCGCAGGTTCCTTTTTTCTAGAACATCGATCAGTTGGCCGCAGGTCTCGTCAAACCAAGTGCACATCGCATAGTACTTGGCAATGGAAAGGGGGAGACCAAGGTCTTGGTATGGTTTGAGCAATCTCTCGGGTGGGTTGTGCGGAGTGTGGGGAAGGAAAACCCCGTACCACAAATAGAAGGGCTTATTCTCTTTCATCGAATGGTCCACAAACTCCTCAATCGGTTGTAAGCCATTTCTGCCGATCTTCAATCCGTCGTCTCCATGGCGACCGCCTGGTTGAGGGAACCCGCGGGTCATTCCATGGGTGAATCCGCCATGTTTAAAATTTCCTTCCCACCATTTCCCGCTCTGGTGGCTGAGGTAGCCCTTTTCGCCAAGCAAATTGGGTAAGGTTTCATAACGGTCCAGATAGGAGATGAGTTGAGCTTTCTTTTGTTTGTAGTTTTCACCGTCCTTTGGAGGGTAGTTTTTCGGAGATGGATCATTTCCAGTAACTCCATGTTTGTGAGCGTATTGGCCATTGATCAATGTAACCAGCGAAGGACGGCAGAGAGCGGTGGGTACATATCCCCGTTCGAATAGTACGCTTTCGTTGGCGAGTTTATCCAAGTGAGGAGTTTTAATTTGCGGGTGCCCCATGAAACCGTAGTCGGTCCAAGCCTGATCATCGGATATGATGTAGAGAACATTGGGGGATTTTTGAGCTGATACCCAAAGGGTTGCACCAAATATGCAGAGGAAGCTAATGAGTTTTTTCATAGGTAAAAGGGCGGATGTAGAATTGAATTTAAAAACTATTTGGCGAAGAGTTGGTGATCCGATTTGCCACCGGCGATCAGGTAAGCCATCAAATCTAGAATATCTTCTTTGTCCATGGTGTTCAGCAGTCCCGAAGGCATCATGGAAATCGTGGATGGCTCGATCGAAGTTAAATTTTCGGCATTAACCTTGGTCACGGTGCTGGGTTGCATCATGTCGGTATTTACCCAATACTCATTGTTTCTCATGTTCATGATCCGGCCATTGAGCTGGGTGCCATCGGTAAGAGTAAATATACTTGATCCATATTGGTCACTGATTTCTTTTCCGGGATCCACGATGGACTCAATCAGATCGTAACCTCCAAACTTACCACCAACGGATGTCAGGTCGGGTCCGACCGCTCCTCCTTCGCCCCCGATTCGGTGACATGCATAGCAGCTCCCTGCACCAAACATTTGACGGCCATTTTTGAAATCTCTCTTTCCGGGCACTCCACTGGGTACCCATTTGCCCATTTCTTTCATGGTCCAATTTTTGACAAAAGTACGGGGCTCGAATGTAAACTGGGGAGCACTGGACTGGGGTTTTGTATCGATTATCCTCTTCAGCCCCAAGGTCATGTGTCTCTCGTCAATGCTGGCGATTGCATCTTTTTTGATACCATCCAGGTAGTTACTAAGTCGGGCACCTCCCTTGAAGTTGCCTGCCCGGACAAACCACTTGAAATAAGATTCCCGTAGCATGGAGGTCCAGCCGGTCTTTAGATGGCGGAGATTAAGGGCATACCCGATTTGTTCCTCCTGCCCGGAAGCTCCCCTTAAGAGTGCCATTCCCTTTCTTGCTGCCGATGGTGCCTGGAGGAACTGCATAATTGCGGAGAGATCCCGGTTTTCCTCCGGTGTGGATGCTGGGTAAATCTGATCGAGCCATGCGATCAGCTTTTGCTTTTGCTCTTTCCCAGGCTCACCTCCACGGGTCAGGGCAAGGGTGATGGATCGGAGTAGGTCGAGCTTTTGCTGACGGGATTGGAGATCCCTGTATTTAAATGTCATTGCCTTTTGTAATACGGTTGCACCACTTTTGGCATCCGCCCTGGCCAAGGCAATCATAGCAGCAGATGCAATGAACGGGCTTTTTTCGGAGGCTAACCGGCTCTTCCAATTTTTAACGGGCTGTTTTTCCAAGGCGACCCGGGCGGCATGGCGAATCCCTCGGTCCTGGGCAGCTAAAGAGCTCCAGATTTTGTTTAATTGGTTTTTATTTGCAGGCTTGGCTTCTCGTTGGACAAAGGATTCCAATGCTTGCCTGCGTTTTCTTGCCTCCTCACCTCCAACCTCTGGTTTGGCGGTGGCAGTGGATTCCTTACCTTCATAAGTTATGCGATAAAGTCCGGATTGGACCTTCCTTCCACCAACGGCAACATACATCGCTCCGTCTTTTGGATTGACCAGAAGATCGGTGAGCGGGAAAGGTTGGGCACTGGCAAACTCCTCGACCTTTCCAGTGTAGGTCGAACCTTGGGGAGATAAATGTACCGCGTATAATTTCCCGTAAGACCAGTCAGAGATGAAAAATGCATTTTGGTACTTGGCTGGAAA
>Ga0213863_10000606_pt1 | contig 27138 bp, 17 predicted proteins | sample PICome_8_FD_160128 | JGI IMG/M metagenome (GOLD analysis project Ga0213863, IMG submission 160128) | Coastal seawater microbial communities near Pivers Island, North Carolina, United States - PICO497 | ecosystem: Environmental > Aquatic > Marine > Coastal | place: USA: North Carolina... | reverse complement strand
GATGTGGCACAGGCGGTAGTCTCTTTAACCCCTGAGCAATCCAAGATCTTGTGTCAGCCGGATCAATAACATCATCTAACCCACCACCCACTGCTGCATTTACCGCCTTTGCAGACTCATACTCTGTCTCTACTTTTTCATTGAAAACTCTAAGTTTCTCTTCTGGATCCTCTATCTTCATAAGCTCTTTTCGATACCCAAGCTTAACAGCACCTTCGATATTCATTGCAGCAAATTCAGCAGTTGGCCAGGCAACTGTTGAGAAAGCCACAAGAGAGCTACCACCACACATAGCTTGAATACCCAAGCCATAAGCTTTTCGAACTACCACACCGAATAATGGTGTTGTTAAGTTAGCACCAGTATTAAACATTCTCGCCGAGTGCCGAACAAGAGCAGTTGCCTCGACTTCAGGCCCAACCATCAATCCAGGGCAATCCATTAAACTTAGAATAGGAATATCAAATGCATCGCAGAGTTTCAAAAATCGCGCGCCCTTATCAGCACCATCTGAATCAATAGCACCTGACAAGTGGTGTGGATTATTAGCAATGACACCCATCGGCTTTCCTTCAATTCTGATGAACGAAGTAATAATCCCGATACCAAATTTCTCTCTCACCTCAAGCACAGAATCAACATCTGCAATAGTTGAAATAACATCTCGCATATCATAGAGACGAAGACGATTTTCTGGCACTACATGCCTCAATAGCCTCTGGTCAGGAGACTCCCAACTCTCTACGGAGCCTTGGAAATAAGATAGATATTTCTTAGCAACCACAACTGCCTCTGCTTCATCTTCCACCAGAATATCAACTACACCATTGGGAACTTGGAATGACATAGGCCCTACCTCTTCAGGTGAATATATGCCTAACCCGCCACCCTCAATCATTGCTGGACCACCCATTCCAATGGTTGAATCTTTCGTTGCGATGATCACATCACAACTAGCCAATAGCACCGTGTTTCCTGCAAAACATCTACCATGGTTCACACCTATCATTGGCACAGCACCCGAAAGTTGAGAAAATTGAGTGAATGTAGTCGTATCAAATGAGACCCATGGCCCCAGCATATCCTCTCCAGGTCGCCCACCCCCACCTTCACTAAAGAGAATCAGTGGAAGGTTAAATCGCAGAGCAAGGTCAAACATGCGATCTTGTTTATAGTGACCGCGATGGCCTTGTGTACCAGCCAACACAGTATAGTCATAGTGAATTATCATCGCCGAGGAAGCCTCTTCACCAAAGAGATCAGAGTTAATTGTGCCTGTACCAGCTATTACTCCATCAGCAGGTGTTTTCTTTCTTAGCGTATCCATATCATGTCTTTGATGCTGCCTTGCAACAATAAGCGGCCAATACTCTTTGAACGACCCCTCATCCATTAGTTCGCTGATGTTCTCCCTCGGCATACGTCCGCCGCGGGCAAGCCGTTTTGCTACGGCATCTTCTCTATTCTCATCAAAAATGAATGCGTGGCGATTAATATTTTCCTGTAAGTCCTGTCGAATTAAATCTGGGTCTAAGGTTTCCTTTGTGGCTTTTTCTCCAGCAGCGACCTCTCCCTCCTGCATGAATAAAATAGGGAATCCCTCTTTAACGACATCCCCAGGCTGCATGATAATTTCAACAACAACACCATCAAAATCTGCGGAGATGACATGCTCCATTTTCATTGCTTCGACAATTACAACGGGTTCCCCTGCTCTAACTGACTCCCCCGATCCAACCTCAATGGCAACAATCGTTCCTTGAATGGGTGATGTTAAAGGCATCAAACCATCTGGAATATCAACACCTGTGGAACTAGTCGCACTAGTCGAAGATCCTTGTGGAATTTGATTAAATAGCGCTAGTGGATCTGTTGAGTCTATTTTCGCACCCGCAAAACCCTGTTGATGTGTTGTTGTGGCTGAATCATCGACGAACAAATCTGGTCCCTGCCAGTCAATAACAAGGGACGCTAAGTTAGCATCCACCCAACGGGTGTGAATATTCCCCTTGATAAAATCATCGTGCGAAAGAATATTTTTCAAAAATGAAAGGTTACTTCTCACACCCTCTAATCTAAATTCAGACAGTGCTCTAACAGCCTTTGTGGCCGCTTCTTTGAAATTTCTACTCTTTGAATGAACAATGACCTTGGAGAGAAGTGAGTCAAAGGCAGTGCTTGTTTCATAGCCTACATATCCAAACCCATCAGTCCGAACACCTGGACCATTTGGCACATCATAGGCTGTAAGTTTGCCTGAGCTAGGCATAACACTTCCATCAACTTTGATAGTTTCTAAATTTAGCCTAGCCTGAATTGCATAGCCTCTAGCAACTGAGATATCCGCGGCATCCAACCCAATCTCTGAGAGAGAGCGACCGAGAGCGACCTGGATCTGACTGGATACTAAATCAACGCCAGTAACCTCCTCCGTAACAGTGTGTTCAACCTGCAGACGAGCATTAGCCTCGATAAAAACAAACTGAGAATCAGGCTCATTGCCATCTACTAAAAATTCAAATGTGCCAAGACTTTTATAGCTTTGCTGTTGCGCAAAAGTAACTGCAGACTTGAGGATCTTATCCCGAAGAGCAGTTGGGAAATTTGGAGCAGGTGCTATCTCTACAACTTTTTGGTTTCTTCGCTGCGCGGAGCATTCTCTCTCTCCTAAATGAACAACATTACCCGCCTTATCACCAATGATTTGAACCTCAACATGACGGGCACGGGCTAGGAACTCTTCAACATAAAGATCACCAACGCCAAAAGAAGCCTCAGCCTCAGACTGACATCGAATAAATGCACTCTCCAGTGTATCTCTATCCTCAACGATCCTAGTTCCGCGTCCCCCACCACCTGCTACAGCTTTAATGATGATGGCACCATCAACTGAATCAAAGAATTTTTCTGCCTCACTAAGAGTGACACCTCGATCAATGCCCTTCAAAACGGGAACATTTGCAGATATAGCCGCACTTCTTGCCTTCCCTTTATCCCCAAATAATTTTAAATGTTCGATACTGGGCCCAATAAAGGTAATTCCTGATGCTTCACAGTGCTCTGCAAAATCTGCTCTCTCAGACAGAAATCCGTAGCCTGGATGCAATGCATCACAACCCATTTCTTGCGCCGCCAAAATAATGGCACTTATATCAAGATAGGCCTTTGCCCCGAAGCCAGGCACTAAAATCGCATCATCAGCCATCTTAGTGTGCAAGCTCGCTTTGTCATCCTCAGAGTAGATAGCAACAGATCGAATACCCAACTCTGCTGCAGCTCGCGCAATCCGAATAGATATCTCCCCTCGATTTGCGATTAATATCCCTGTTGACTTCACATTGTTCTCCTCAATTAACTATTTATTGGGATTAGTAAGTTTCGGCTTGTTCCCGATTATGTCACTCTCTTCAAGAGAGGCTAGCTCATCAGCGGTTAGCCCAAGAAAACCAGTCAAAACATCGTAGTTATGCTGCCCTAAGGTCGGCGCTGAGCGTTTAATGGGCAACGGCGATTTGTCTATTCTCCAAGGGGAGCTTGGATGAGGCTGAACCCCAACAAATTCTCTTTCCACAAACTGCATATATTCTCGAGCCACTAGATGAGGCTCTTCCATTAAGTCTGCAATTCCATTGAGAACGGTGGCTTTTATCCCAACAGACCGCAATTTCTGCATCAATGATCTCGCATCTCCCTCTTTTGTCCAATCACTTAATGCTTTTTCAATATTACTTACCTCTGACCTAAGCCCATCAGAATTCAGTCCTTCAAACACTTTAAGATTAGAAATTTCACAGACCGCTTTTCGCCATTCATGCTCAGAAATAATTTGAATTAACAGCCAATTATTATCTCCCCGACAAGGAAATACTCCATGAATAATGTGATCGGTTCGTTGATTACCTTGCCTTTCCGGGGAACTCCCTTTTACAGATTGATGTAATACTCCATGTATAGCCGATGGAAGTAAGCACTCTGACTGACTAAGGTCAACAAATTGACCCTGACCCGTATTCTTCTTATGGAAAAGTGCCGTCAACAGCGCGGCAGTTCCATAAAGTCCCGCGATCGCATCGCCAAATGCAACGTGTAGCATTGTGGGTGGCTGCTGTTGGTTGCCTTGTAGGTGTGGTAATCCTGCAGCCTGCTCAACCGTTGATCCATAAGCTCGAAAACTCGACCAAGGCCCTGTGCTACCGAATGCGGGCATAGAAACCATAACAAGCTCGGGATTAATTTTACTCAGAACTTTATAATCAAGCCTAAGTTTGGGCATAACCCCACCCGAGTAATTTTCGATAACCGCATCGGCCTCGCCGATAAGCTTGAGTAATAAATCTCTCCCAGCCTGCTGCTCAAAATCCAGCGTTACATCTAATTTATTTCGATTAACATAGATAAAGTTAATAGCTTTTTCGGCACCATTGTCATCGATCCATTCTTGACTGGCTTCCCAACTGCGGAACCAGTCAAATCGGGTACATCCCTCAACTTTAATAACAGTAGCTCCTAAGTCAGCTAGGTTCCTTGCCGCTAAAGGACCTGCCCAACCCATAGCAAGGTCAACAATTGTTACCCCTTGGAGCGGTAACTCAGAAACATTATCTCCTACCAAGCTTTGATCAGACATATCATCGATATTTAAACCGTCCCAAAGACTATTATTGGAACCTAAGCCTGCAACATTCCCTCCAAATTTGGGGGGAGTATCAAATAATCTGAAGGGTATAGATGGGGCTTTGTAGCTAGTCTCTCCATCAATGATCGCACTAAATGCCTTTCTATAGATATACTGATCAACATCGAATAGCTCTGCCATGGTGGGTACTCGAGCCAGTGGAATGCGCATCTTCTGACCTTTGTAGAAAAGTTCCTCAGCACTGTGATGAGATAACGCCTCCAAGATTTGAGGCTCTATTATTTCTGCATCATATAATCTATTAGCACTGATACCATACTTAGGATTCAAAGCTAGATCTTGCAATTCTAATAATTCACAGAATGAGTGCCATTGGCTGGGACTCAGCACAGTAACTCCAAGCCAACCATCTTTACATGGCCATATACCCAAGGGATAAGTGGGGAAAAACCGATTAATACCTAAACGTTCATGAGGGGGCTCACCGTTGTAACTAGAGAGTGCTCCTAAATCGGTTAGACACATATTGGCTTCAAAGATGGAGGCATCGATACGGAATTTTTTCTGCTCAGTTGCTGACTGAGAATTTTCTTTCTGACCAAAAAGATAGCCCAAGGCACCATTAAATGCACTCAATCCACCAAGGATTTGTGGATGGAACCCAGTTGGAATAATAGGTGGGCCATCTGATTCGCCAAGCATTCCCATAATACCTGTCAATGCGAAAATCGCTTCGTTCGATCCCTCGTACTTAGAATAAGGTCCATTTAGACCAAACCAACTAACAACACACACATTGACATCAAAATCATTCAGAGATATTGAATCAGGTAATGTACTTGGGTCTATTAATACCAAATCCGCTTTCAGAATCGCTGGATGTTTTAATAAAGAATCTTTGACAAGGACACTTTCTTTATTTGCATGCAAATAACCATGCATTGCACTGTTACCATTCTGCAAATACGGTTTTATTTTTCGTGTCGCAAAGCCCTCATGTGGTTCCAGATTAACCACTCTTGCTCCGTAATCAGCGAAGAGTTTACCCGCAAAGCCTGTCGACACCGTGCCACCAATATCTACAATCAAAAGATCCTGGAAAGGCGAATTCGAAATGTTATTTTTTATCGTCATTTGAACTCACTTTAGTTTCAGAATCGGCATATAAAGATTAGATGGTGACTGTTTGTCCGCTCATACCATCGGCTTCACTGCTAGCAAGGAAAACTGCGATATTGGCTATCTCTTTTGGTTGAAGCATTCTCCCAATAGGTATCTGAGAAATGATGCGCTCCCGAAACTCCTCTGGAGGCATTCCTGCATCTTTCATTTTATCCTCTACGCCTTGAATAAGGTCTGTTTCCACAATGCCAGGACAGATAGCATTGATATTAATACCGTTCTTGGCATTTTCTAATGCGATACATTTGGTCAACCCCACAACTGCATGCTTTGAGGTGTTATAGGCAGATGAATTCATACTCTCTCTGAGCCCAGCCACAGAGGCAACATTAATAACCTTTCCCCGACCCAATATTTGCATATGGCGTATGGTAAGTTGGGTCAGCTGAAAAACGGAGTGGACGTTAACTTTCATCAAATGATCAAACTCATCCATCTCATGATCAGTGAACGACTTTGAGATATGAATACCCGCATTATTAACCAGAACATCAAGTTTTGAGTGCTGCTCAATCGCAAAGGAAAATAGATTGTCTATCTGTCGAGGATCACTCACATCGGCTACAAAATATGAAACATCAACGCCATATTGGTCTAATTTATCTTTTGCTTTTTTAAGGCCTAACTCACTAGATGCGCTTAAGACTATATTAGAGCCCTCCGACGCAAACGCTTCCGCTATAGCAAAACCAATCCCTCTGCTCGCGCCGGTGATAAGTGCCGACCTGTCAGATAACCGCGTTGCTATTGCAGAGCTGGTTGTCTTACTCACAACCAAACCTCCAAGTTATTCGCACGACCAATTTCACGAGATAATCGCATATCCAATACTTCATCCATTTGGCAATCTTTGAGAAGCTCGCGCACCTCTTCTTGGTCTTTCGAACCCAAGCTATCGAATTGATCATGTAATCGTTTCATCAAATAAAAACGAAAAGGCTGAGCCACAGCATCAATTTCAACTCCATCCACTCGAAATTTGCACTTTCCAACTTCACGGCTAACTTCAGTACCAGAGGGTAAATCCTTATTTTGTTCTAACCAATTACTGACACACTCATAAGCCGCCATACTCTCAGGTATAAAATCGGTTGCGAAATGCTTTAGGACTTCAATGAGCGTTTCTGGAATCTCATCATCATCAAGATATGTAGCACTTTTATTCTCAAACTCACCAATATCTGGTTCAGACCTATTCATTCTTTCAACCCAACGAAATAATCTCGGCGCGTTGATCTGCATTAACGAGAGGGGAACAGGATCCCTTCCAAGATGCCCATAAAGGGGAGCTATCATCCCAAAGTCACCAATACTTGGCTTACCACCAAACAGATAGGGATATTTTGAAAAATGTGCATTTAACGTTTTCAAAGTCTTTAAATGCATCGATTCAATAAGTTCTTTAGTATTGGGCTTTACCCCCCATGCGGGCAAGACCTCGCTTTTGATAAAAGCGATTCTATTTTTGGCGCCATCTTTCTCTGGGTAGACCGTAGAAAAATGAAAGGTCATGAAATCTCCCTCTTCTTCTCCTTGATTAAATCGATAGTGCATGCAAGGTCGCAAGAGGCCTTCAGCACCAATGACATCAAACAAAAGGCTTAATATTTTTTGCTTCGGCGTCATGGGAGAATATGTTCCACCAGTAAGATTTTCATAATGATCTATTATTGCTACACCATCACGAATAACATCACCATTTGGAAATTCTATAGTAGGTATCCCTCTTCGACCGCCAGCTTTTGGGAGTACTACATCATAAAAATAGGCCGACGAGTGAGGCTCCTCTCGATACGGAATATTAGCTTTTATCAAATAACTCCGAGCGCGCCCTGTATAGAGAGAAAAAGCTCCTCCATATAACGTTATTGGATCCATCTATATTTCCTTTAGAAGCTATAAATACATAGCTCAATTAATTTGTTTCTTTGTATTGCGCTTTTAATTTGACGCTACCCAAGTCCTGGGATCGCACAGAAGAACTCACTCTCAACCTTTACACTCACCGCAGAGTTTGTGTTCGCCGCACCACCCCAATTAGGCATTACCATTGAATATAGGCCAATCCCGCCAGCCACCATCACCAGGATATTTTTAGGCGTTGGTATCCTTGGATAGGTTCCTTCCGGATCATCTCTAAAAGCCTTACCAAATTCTCCGCCGTACTTAATATGCTCAGTTTTAGGCGCATGAGTGAGCTCCCACAATCTCTCTTGAATGGACTCTCGTGTGTGATCTGCCCGAGCCAGAGCACTGGCATGCTTTGGACCCAAGCATACAAGGACCGTACCTGAGGCAAAGATCGCATTATTAGTTGCAAGGTTCGCCAATCCCACTGACAGGATATGGAGAAGTTTCTCTGCATCTTCAGGATCATCGGCATCATCGCTGTAAATTACCGAATGTGGCGCCTCGCAACCCAGTAGGGTCACCACACTATCAGAAGTATCGAATCCCAAGCTGACATGTAGTGGAGGAAATGGCGATTCCTCCTCTGCTTCGGCAAGACAATAGCTAAACTTGCCGGGATGACCATGAATCGCCATATCGGAAACGCCTGGTCTACCGCCACCAATATTAATCAAACAAAGTCGAAGAGCTCTTCCAATACTTGCATTGGCGCGATGCCCAGGTCCAAGGGCACCATAACCAGATGCGACTGGCCCACAATTATGCCTGGCTGGCCCATTGACGATAATCAATGGTGCGGTGCAGTGAGTGGTTGCCTGAAGCTCAGAGAGATCGAAAGCTGGTTCCGCTGCCGCCTTTACCGCCGCAATAACCAATGGCATATAGTCAGATTTACATCCAGCCATAACTGCCGCCACTGCAACTTTTTCAACGGTAGCAATCCCCATAGCTGGGCCCAATTCACCAAGCACCATGTCGCCATCTAATCCACTTGCGAGGATAAACTTTACAACTCGATCACTTGTCGGAATGACAACAGGCAATCCATCAGTGCAATCCATTTCATGGAGTTGCTCCAACGCCTGCTCTTCATTTTCAGCTTCTAAAAAGTCACTCATTCTCAAAACTATCCAATATTGTCTCAACAACACTATCAGCGATCGCCGCTATCTTAATCTCACCCAGCCCTGCAACGGGGTGGGGCAATTTCACCCTTGGGATATCGGGCATGCCTAATGATTTGGCAACAAAAGTCCCCTGACCCCAAAAATCTTCAGTAATAAGGGATACCACTGGCATTCCCCTCTTCGCAATGTTGTATCCGTCACGCACGGTGCCGGTAGTACAGCTGCCTCAGTGTCCGTAACCTGCAATTGCGATAGTGCTACTTGAAGTTATTTCATGGAGCATTTCCTCGCTAGCGGGGCTACCTGCATTACCTTTATTCCAGAGCCTAGTGCTTATTTTAGGTAACCGTCTCTCTATGGCTTCACCTAACTTTCTAAAAAACAATTCTGAATCAGGAAATCCGTTCGCAAGCAACGCGACAGAAAGCCCTTCTCCCTCTTTTTCCCGGATATTTTTTGAGAGTTCGTATGGCTCAATCGGAGTTGCCACCTTGCCCCTTGGATCAATAAACTTAATCATATAACTTCTCCTAAACAATCTTACTTAATTATAGCTAACTATATTTATATAGCAATTTACTTATGTAATTTTAGCTATTTAATTTTAATTCTGGGGCTGAACTCCTCTAGCAAACGCAGTGATAGAAGCTAAGGTATTGCGCGTTAATTCAGGGATCGTATCGGGCATCGCTATTTCAGGCACATGATCAGCGCCATTGATAATAGTAGAAGTCGCTTCAACACCTGAAGCTCTGAGTTTTTGTGCGTAAACGACACCTTCGTCACGTATTAAATCCAATTCATAATTAACAATTATATGTGGAGGCAATCCTCGTAAATCCGTATCTTTAGCGTGAAATGGCCATGCCAATGGATTCTTCTCATGCTCATCCTTAGGGTCATATACTTTAGTCAGCATCCTCACTATCGGCCGATTTCCCATATAACCATAATTTTCTCGCCATGATGATAAGCCTGGTGGCAAATCTGGACCATATATTCCTAAAATCATCGGCGCTAAGGCATATACCCCATCAATCTCATTAATCCAGCCCTCTTTATTCGCCTTAATAGCTGTTGCAATAACTAAATTACCGCCACCTGACTCACCGGTAATGACAATCGAAGAAATATCTAGTTTGGCTCTATTACCATGCGCCCAACGCACAGCAGATGCACAATCATTCAACCCAGCTGGGAAAGGATGATGACCGGGAGATAAAGCCTCACTGGAGAACTCAACGCCTATAACTAACATGCCTTGCTGCGCCAACGATTTCCTCCAACGAACAAATAAAGGAGCTTCAGCCGAAGAGAATGACATCCCTCCACCATGAAAATGAATTAGGCAGGGTATTTTGTCAGCTACGTTTTTTGGTCTGTCAATGTATAGCGTTATTTTATTCCCAGCTTGTCCCTCAATGACCTCTGAATAAGATGTTATATCATCGAAGGGAGGCATATTGGACTCTTGCTGAGCATGCTTCATTTTCAACATATCATCCATCCAATGAGTCATAGCTATCGAATCTTCATATGTGGGATTGATGGTAAGCTCTACTGGCGGAGGCTTTGGAAGCACAGGATTGTCAATGTATGAATCTCTAATTCTCGGATCAAGCCTAGGATCATCCAGCATCGTCATTTCTGGATTTCCAAGCTTTCCTGGCAATATGAAATCTAATTCTTTTCCAACACCTTTTGACGTTTTAAGCTCCGATGACATCACGAGACCCCCCTTTAAAATTGCGGCTGTAGCAACTGACAATTTGCTTAGATAAGCAATAAACTCTCTCCGCCCTAAAGGCCGGATTAGTTTGTTTTTGAGATGTTTATCCAAATTAAATTCTTTGCAAAAAAAAGCCAAGCATATTTAGGATATAAACATGCTTGGCAAGATGTTGCGATAGATTTCTAACGAGTGCCAAAGTGACGGGTTAGTTCTATACCAATATGTCGAGGCATTCCCCAAGCGGCATGACGGCCGTACTGACTATCACCTGTAGACATGTCTGTGATGTATGCCTCATTTGTTGCATTGTTCACAAAGAAGCGCGTGGTAAATAACTCATCTGCAGTTTCAAAATTAGCATTGAAGTTAACTACAGTATATGCCGCCTGCGAATCATCTATCTGACCAAACTCTCGGAAATATGTTCTAGACCGATAGGCAGTATTCAAACTCAATGCGAGACTGGCACCACTATCAAAGGTCATATTTCTAACAATGCCAACATTAAGGCTTTGTTCTGGTGCTTTGTTCAGAGGGTTCCCTTTATTCTGCAGAACACCAGCGTCTCCCTGCAACGCGTCAGTATTCAGGAAGTCTCCATAGGCAGAATCAAGAAGCGTCAAACCTGCACTTAAAGTCCAATCATCTCCAACATTTGACGTCACCTCTAATTCGAATCCGTCTATCGTTGCGTCACCGGCATTCGCTATGACTCCAACAATCCCAATTACCTGGGCAACCTGGAAGTCTGAATAGTCATAGTGAAAAGCAGCGGCACTCAGTGTGGTCGCGCCATCATGAAGAGTAGCCTTATAACCCACCTCATAAGATGCAACTGTCTCAGGATCCCATGGAGGGTTACAATCAGACTCATTAATTCCACCTACTTTGAAGCCCTCAGAGTAACTCGCATAAACCATAGCATCTTCCGAAGTATCATACTCAACAGACGCTCTTCCTGTATTTGCAGACTCAGACCACTTAGTCTCCACAATTCCACCACAAAGATCGATTACAGGATCAGGCATGCCTGTAAAGAATATCTGTCTGGAGTGCCGCTCATGCATATCTTCATCAGTTTTTCGGAATCCAACGCCTAAGCGAATATCTTCCGAAACAGAGTAAGTCATATCAAAGAAAGCAGACTTGGATTCGACATCATTCTGCTGCTGTAATATTTCAAAACGACCGGGAAGAGGGAAGAAAGCAGGAATGGGGAGGTTAATAATAAAGTCTCGGCTTTTTTGGTCATCCATATAGAACATACCAGCAATCCAGTTTAATTTTTCATCTCCACCGGATATATTAATTTCTTGGGTGAATGTATCTGTCCAAGTTTTCATATATCGCTGGAAAAGACCTACCGATGAACCATCCGCTGGACCTTCAAACTCATCATCCCAATTTTGATTAGCTGTAATTGATTTGATCGTCATCCCATTATCCAACTCCCAATTGAGAGTTAGGTTCTGAATATTGTACTGTCGATCCGAATCGGCATTCCCATTGTTATAGACTTTCCATGGCTCCTCAGTAACCAACGTACCCTCAATCGGCAAGTTAGTCCGTGAATTTGCATACTCTAAATGCTCTTTTACAATTCCATGAGGATCTTGCGGTCCACTCATCGTGCTTCGCCCGACAGAGAGATGCGCATCCAAATTTTCACTTACCTGCCCAACTATATTCATCCGGAAGTTTGTTTTCTCGCCCATCATATGATCGTTAAAACCAGGCATCAGATTTTCAACCCAACCCTCACCCATGTCGAGATGACTAGCTGCAACACGGATTCCAAAAGAGTCAGTTAGAGGACCACTGTAAACACCCTCTATCGAGGCATGATCGAACTTAGCCAATCCTACCTTGACGCGACCATAAACTTCATCTGTGGGTTTGGCGGTAATGTAGTTAACTGCACCACCATTAGAATTTCGACCATATAGGGTTCCTTGAGGTCCTCTCAAGACTTCAACCCTTTCCAAATCCAATTGAGACAATTGAGAGCTTGATCCGGAAGACTGGACCACACCATCAATAGTAACAAGTACTCCAGGCTGGTTGTTGAACTCCCCGACACCTCGAATAGCGATTGTCTTATTACCCAATTTTTCACCATAGTGCATACTGGGAACTGCAAACTGCAATTGAGACAATTCTGTAATGCCTCGCGCTACTAAATCATCCCCAGTAAGCGCAGTAATTGCACTTGGGGTTTCCATGACAGAAGACGTTTTCTTCAGTCCAGTAACAACAATTTCTTCAATTTCAGCACTAACTGCAACTCCAGAAAGCGCCATTCCAACGGCACATGCTAGGGCGGAAACCCTTTGAATACGGTTATTTTTCATGATCTATCCCCTCCGATTACAATTTCATTATAGTAAGTTATAATGAAGTATAGTACTCAATCCACTATTAAAGCAATAGGAAGCTATAAAACTAGTAGGCTACCACCTAGTTAGACAATTGAAGGACTATTTTCCATAAATCCTTAATTGCTGGGATAGAATATCGCCAGCGCTCTCACGGCCTAAAAGACGTTCTTTCAATTCTTTATGTTGGCCATTTACTGCTAGTCATGATCATTCGAAAGGAGCTTCAATTCGAGGTTTTCCCCACACCTTTTTATAGGCATTTTCGGCCAGCTCATTCAAGAAAATAACTTTAAATAAGGACTTGTGTAACACCAACTGCATGTCAGAGGGTACAGTTTGTATTACCAAATTGATTTGCTCAACATTAAACCGGATCCTATTAAGTGATGTAATCTACGTGGTATTCCATTGCGGTCGCTTGGATGGGGCACCGCCGTGAACCACAACGTCTAAGGGGGGTTGGTAGATAAAGCAGTGCCAAACTTATGCTCTCGTTTAACATTTACTTCTTCGGTGCATATTTTGCTTGGGCCTGTTGTGCGCGCTGGAAGCCCGGTCGTTCTTTTAAACGCTGCAGGTAGGCCATTGTTTGCGGCTCATAGGAATCGCTGAAGCCCAGTAATTCGCCCAGAAAAAGCGCGAAGTGGATCGCAATATCTGCCACTGTGAAATGGCCGTCTACTAGGAATTCGTTATCTCTGAGGTTAGCGTTTAACATTTTTAACCGCGCCAGATACCACTTGCGGTATGCTTCCCCGGCTTCACCCAAGCCCTTCTGTGGCTCCTGAATTTGGAAGCGAATAAAAACAGTCTGAGGAAAGGTTAGAGTCGCATCAGAGTGGAACAGCCAGTTCAGGTACTGAGCATATTCGGGGTGGTCAGGTTTCAGTCCAAATTCATAGCGCTGATATTTTTCAACCAGGTAAAGACATATACCCGAAGACTCTGTCATAAATGTGTCGCCGTCTTGCAAATAAGGAATCGTGCCCAGCGGGTTTATATCCATATACGGCTTGTGCAAAAAACGCGGCGGGAAAGGCATAACCTCCAGATCGTATGGAATCTCCAGTTCCTCCAGTGCCCAAAGAGCTCTCAGCGAACGAGCATTATCGCAGTGCCAAAGTTTGGGAAGTGCTTGGGTCATTGTGGCTCCTCGGTATTTTTTGTGGTTATTGAGGATGCCCGAGTATACTGAACTGGGATCTGATTTTCTAACCCCATCTGCGTGCCGCACTTGGCTCTTGCGTGAAACCATTGAAATGGCAAGTCATTATCATCTAGCATATATCTGATTAATGGGAGCCATAAATAAGTACTATTGTCTTTGAAGTAAGTTTGCGCACTGTCAGTAATTTCATTTAGTCAAACCAAAGGAGTCTGCATGAAGACCATACCTATATCTCAAATACAAAATTTCGTTGGCGAAAATTTGGGTGCATCCAAATGGATGAAGATAGACCAGGCTCGCGTCAACGATTTTGCAGAGGTGACCGGAGACCGCCAGTTTATTCACCTTGACGAAGACGCCGCGAGCAAGACATCATTTGGCGGCACTATCGCCCATGGTTTTTTAACACTCTCCTTGGTTGCTTCGTTGGGACCTCAGAAATCGCTGGTACTAGAAGGCTGGCAGATGGGCATCAATTACGGCTCCGACAAAGTGAGATTCCTGCATCCCGTTCGTGTTGGAAAACGCATACGAGCCCATTGGAAACTGCTTTCTGTCATCGCAAAGACAGATACAAACTACCTGTTCAAATACGAAGTCAGCATTGAAATTGAGGGTGTAGAGACGCCAGCTCTTATCTATGAGTCTTTACTTATGCAGATAGTCGGCGCCTAAGTAAAATCTTTCCAAAGCAGTAGCGCTTTAAATATCTCAGTCATCCTCGGCGACACCTGTAATGAATATAAACATTGGGTATGCCGTCAAATCCTGGGCACGATAGCAGTGAGCCTGAAGTAGTAGAATTCAACTCTCTATACTGTTTATCCGTTGAGCTCTCTGTTTTCGGTGACACCTCTAAATTGGCAGCAATTCAAACTAAAAGAGAACTTCAGAAACCTTACGATCTCTGGAAACACTCTGTGTGAAGGTTTGGGAATTCATGAAAAATAGTTAGTTAATCGTCTGATCGCATTATCGGTAGTGATGGTGGTGGGTAAGAGGCCAAGTAGAGGATCATATACGTTTAGTTAGGCTTCTTTATGAAGCCATGCCCCCTATCTTCAAGCTTACCGCAAGCGCATCGCCGCCCGTCCCGTCTTCGCCAAGGTCCTCGCGATGCGCTAAATCTTGTGCCGGAGAGGTTTCGCTGGCAGCGAGGAATAGAGCATATCGTGATAATTTCTGTTTTGTGATGCGTGTCGTAATGAACACAGTCGCTGCCCAGCCTCAGTCTCACTGAGGATTGAACTGTATACTCCCGCAACGCCATAGTTCTAGCTCAACAAGCTCTCCGGCAGGTCCACCTCCAGTGCCCGCAGGTACTCACCAAGGCCCTTGGCCTGGGAGTCAAGGCGGGTCGTAGCGGCGACACCCTCGCCCAACAAGCCCTGGAACACGAAATTTAGGGAGCGGATGCTAGGCAGCAGGTAGCGGTTTACCGTGTGCTCGCGTGCTTCCGGCATCAGCTCCTGCAGTTTTTCAATTGTCAGGTTCTTCTCCAACCAAGCCCAAGCCTCGTCACTGCGGGCGAAGATACCGACATTGGCGCTGCCAGCCTTGTCGCCGGAGCGGGCGCCGTAAACTAGACCCAGTGGAGCGCGACGGGAAGGACCGCCGGGTACTGATAGGCTGGGACCGGATCTTGATTTTACCGGTTTAGCAGGATCTTTGCAGGGCACGCAGCTGATCTCGATCACCTCGTCGCCCATATGCAGACGCTGAGTCACTAGTTTGGCCGGAATTAGTGTCGGCCAACACACACCAAATGCCTGGCTGCTACCAGGCAAAACGCAGGTGCCGGGATAGTTGGCCAGCCCCAGCTCAATACCAGCTCGGAAAAAGGCCTTGCCAGCGAGCTTAGGATCACTGCTCTTAACCACAATTCGCAGTTCATGCACGTGTTCCTCGTTATTTCGCGGATCGCTGACGCCGGGAATCAGTTCAACTTTGACCTCATCAAAGCTGTCCTTTCCCTCGGGGAACTGAGCCCATAAGGCGCGCTCATATAAGTTTGCCTTCTCCTGAATATCGAGGCCGGTCAACGCCATCGAACTTACAGTACGCCAGCCACCATTGTAGTTCATTGAGACCTTCAGCGTGTCTGGCCCCGGTTCGCCGCGAACACCGGAAATGAGCACTCGGTTTGGAGCAATTTCTTCCAGCTCGATGGTATCGAATCTGCTGATGACGTCGGGGTTCTTGTATTCGGGAGCGCCAATCTCATACAAGAGTTGCGAAGTGACAGTACCAACGCTGACCTGGCCACCATGGCTCTCGTGCTTAGTGATCACACTAGAGCCGTCATCTGCAATCTCTGCAATTGGGAAGCCGGGGTATTCTAGTCCGGGGACTTCCTTGAAAAAGCTATAGTTACCGCCAGTTGCCTGGCAGCCGCACTCGATCACATGACCAGCGACGATGGCGCCAGCCAGTTGGTCGTAATCACCGGGCTTCCAGCCGTGATACCATGCGGCGGCGCCACTGACGATGGCGGCGTCGGTAGTTCGGCCAGTTATCACAATATCTGCACCGCGATTTAGGGCCTCGGTGATGCCCCAGCCGCCTATGTAGGCATTGGCGGTGAGCATGTCCTGTTCACCCAGTGCTTCGCCCGTATCCATGTGCTCAAATCTGTTACCGGTGGCCTTAAGTTCGGGCAGACGGGTCATCAGGTCGTCACCATCTATCCAAGCAACTCTTGCCTTGATTCCCTGCTCATCTAGTATCGCCTGCACGGCGTCTGCACAGCCTCTGGGATTGAGTCCACCGGCGTTGGTGACGACCTTGATGCTTTTCTCGACACAGGTAGCAGCGACTTGCTGCATCTGCTGTACGAAGGTGCGGGCGTAGCCGGCCTCCTTTTGCTTGGTACGGGTTTTGGCGAGGATCAGCATGGTTAGTTCTGCTAGCCAGTCACCCGTGAGAACATCGATGGGGCCGTCCTCAACCATCTCCTTGGCGGCGGATAAGCGATCGCCATAAAAGCCAGAGCAGTTGGCTATGCGAACGGGGTCTTTCATGATGTCACCTCTAATTTGTGGGTTTTTCTGTACGATAGATTCTTTGAACCAAATACCGACACCGAACTGGGTTCAATGTTGCGGCAACCTGTCGTAAATACGTTCATGTGATCAACGGTCCCATCAAGTCAAGTCGTCTCCGATCCCTTATCGCCATCTCAACATTTGATGGCTTCAGCTCTCGCCAGAGTCGTCGTCTACAACAACAAGCAGCTCTCCACCTTCCACCTTGTCGCCAATGGCAACGCGCACTTTGCTAACTAAGCCGTCATGTGGTGAGACTACGTTGTGCTCCATTTTCATAGCTTCAATAATTGCAAGTACCTGGCCGGCGCTCACTTGCTCACCGGATGCCACTTGAACTGCAATGACAGTGCCGGGCATAGGTGATGTCAATCCACCGGCCACAGCTTCGGGTGCGTTGGTTTCCGGAAAACGCGTTTTCAAGGTAAGAGAGATATCACCGTCTGCGTCGTGCAACCACCATTGATTGCCGTGGTTGTGCACAGTTGTAGTCATACGGCGGCCATTGACTAAGTATTCCAAGCAGTCATCAGACACTGCCATGATTCGCGCGGTGCTAGTTTCACCCAATACTGTGAAATTGAAATCGCCATCGCGCCGGCTGCTATACTCGGTAAGTATCTCCCGATCACGGTGGACAAAGGTATTGCGCTCGGGCGGCATCCGAGTGATACGAAACCCGCTAGGCAGTGTGCGCAACACATCCGCCGCACTGCGGTTGCGGTGCTGAATAAACAGGGAGGCGGCAATGGCCTTATTGCGCAGCTCAGCTTCGCTGAGTGTGCGCTCGCGCGAGGGATTGGCCTCTTCGATAAACGACGTGGTGGTATCGCCGGCCAGAAATCTAGGGTGGCGTAAGACCGTAATCAAAAAGTCGCGGTTTGTGATCACCCCCTGAATACGCATGCGCTCCAGTACCCGTCCCAGCCGCAATGCTGCTTCCTCCCTGGTGGCGGCATGAGCGGTGACCTTGGCCAACATCGGATCGAAATTGACGCTGACTGTACTGCCGGAGGCAACGCCGGAATCGTACCGCGCCTCCGGTGTGGTGGGCATTTCCCAAGCCAGCACTTCACCGGTTGCAGGTAAAAAGTCATTGGCTGGATCTTCAGCATATATACGCGCTTCGATGGCATGGCCATTAATTTCTAGACTCTCTTGGGTGAACGATAGGGGCAGGCCCTGGGCCACCCGAATTTGCTCTCGCACCAGATCGAGACCAGTTATCTCTTCAGTGACAGGATGTTCCACCTGCAGCCGGGTATTGACCTCAAGGAAAAAGAATTCACCGCTGGAATCAAGAAGAAACTCGACCGTGCCAGCATTTTCATAGTTGATTGCCCGTACCGCCTGTATGCCAGCCTGGCCCATACGCTCGCGCAACTCAGGTGACACCGCCGATGACGGGGCCTCTTCAATAATTTTCTGGTGGCGACGCTGGATTGAGCACTCTCGTTCGAAGCAGTGAACAAGATTGCCGTGAGAATCACCGATAACCTGAATTTCCACATGGCGAGCACCGTTTAGGTAACGCTCAAGGAATACAGTGGCGTCGCCGAAGGCAGAGGCTGCCTCACGTTTGGCGCTAGCAACTGCGGCTTTCAGTTTAGAGGCTTCGTCGACGATGCGCATGCCCTTGCCGCCACCACCAGTAGCAGCCTTGACCAGTGCCGGAAAGCCAACAGTCTGACCGGCCACAGCGAGTTCGGTGTCGTCTTCGAGCTCGATTGAGCGCAAGATCGGCACACCAGCTTTGTCCATCAGGTTCTTCGCCGCCAGCTTGTCACCCATAGTGGATATGGCCTCAGGAGGAGGACCGATCCAGATCAGACCTGCATCTATCACTTTCTGCGCGAAAGTGGCGTTTTCAGAGAGGAAGCCATAGCCGGGGTGAATAGCATCAGCACCACTGGATTCAGCCGCAGCCAGCACTTTATCCATATCTAGATAGGTCTCGGTCGCTGTCATGCCGTCCAGCGCCCAACCCTCGTCAGCGTCGCGCACGAAAGGCTCGTTAGAGTCGCCATCAGAATAAATAGCAACGGTGTGAATTCCCATGTTGCTTGCGGAACGCATGACCCTTCGAGCAATTTCACCTCGGTTGGCTACCAGTAATCTTTTTATTTGTATCATTGTCATTTCCTAGAACCTGAAGACGCCGTATTCGGCGCTACCCTCAACAGAACATGAATGAGTAGCTGATAGAGCTATCCCCAGTACATCGCGAGTGTCGCGTGGGTCAATAATGCCATCGTCGCTAATACGGCCGGTAGCGTACTTCGCCAACGATCCGAACTCCTGCGTAGCCTCCGCCTGAGCAACCATCTTTGCCTCAACCTCTTCATCGATCTCAATGCCCTTGCGTTCAGCTTGGCCGCGGCGCACGATCGACATCACACCAGCAATCTGTTGTGGGCCCATTACCGCAATCTTTGCGGTCGGCCATAAAAATACGAAACGGGTATTGAAGGCTCGACCGCTCATACCGTAGTTACCAGCCCCGTAGCTGGAGCCGATAATCACTGAAATATGCGGCACGTTGGAGTTGGATACGGCGTTTATCATCTGGCTGCCGTGCTTGACAATACCACCTTCCTCGTACTCCTTACCCACCATGTAGCCGGTGATGTTATGGAGGAACAGCAATGGAATGTTACGAGCGTTACAGAGTTGAATAAACTGCGTGGACTTTTGTGCGGTTTCTGAAAAAATTGGTCCGTTGTTGCCAAGAATACCTACTGGGAAGCCGTGGATATGCGCCCAACCACAGACCATGCTCGGGCTGTAAACCGGCTTAAACTCCTCGAACTCGCTGCCGTCGACTACGCGCGCGATAACCTCCCGAATATCCAGGGGTGACTTCAAGTCTTTGGAGACCAGCCCTAGCAATTCATCTTTAATATAAGCAGGCGGTGAGACTTCCTTACGTGGTCCGTAGCCACCTTTTTCCCAACGCAAGTGGGCGACGATATCGCGGGCCATACGCATACCCTCGGTTTCATTTTCCGCTAGGTAGTCTGCAAGGCCACTTTTACTGGCGTGCATTTCAGCACCCCCGAGCTCCTCAGCAGTGGCTATTTCGCCAGTGGCGACTTTGAGCAGTGGAGGACCCGCCAGAAATACCTGAGCGCCTTCCTTAATCAAAATATTGTATTCGGAAAGGCCAGGCATATAAGCACCGCCAGCGGTTGAGCTCCCGCAAACCACCGATATCGTTGGGATACCTAGTTTTGAAAGCTCAGTGATATCGTAGAAAATTCGTCCCGACTCACCGAAGTGGTCCATTTCCGCGCGCAACAGATAGTCCGGGTCAACTTTGTCGCCGCCGCGTCGCAGGTCACCGCCTGCGCATTCAATAATCTGCACATAGGGAAGACGATTTTCCCTAGCTATCGCAATAGCACGTATCATTTTTTTGGCTGATACAGTGGTCATTGCGCCACCCATATCGGTCGGATCATTGGCAGAGATCACGCACTCGGTACCAGAAATAACACCGATGCCAACGAGCACACCACCGCCTGTGTTGCAAAGGGTCAAGTGGCCCGCCAGCGGACTGATTTCTAGGAAGGGGGTATCCGGATCCAGTAACAGTGCAACGCGCTCGCGCATCGGTAGTTTGCCTCTGGATATCAACCGCTGGGTAGCTTTTTCGCCGCCACCTATTGCTGCTACATCCAGTAACTCCTCAATTTCACCGATCATTTCCAGCATATCGTCGCGTTTTTTTTCAAAAGCTGGGGAGCGTGTATCCAATTTACTGCGTAAGATGGGCATAGCTTTGTGTCCTGATCTGTAGTTTATTTTTGTGGTACCCAAGGGGCGTCTTCGCGCTCGCGGAAGGCCTTAACGCCAACGGCAGCCTCTTCTGAGCGAAATAGTCCGTTGATCAGGGTGGTAGCCCATTCAAAGGCCTCGTCCCGCTGCATATGCGGTACCTTTACGACCAATTGCTTACACTTGTCCAGCGCGATGGGGCCACCACGGCTCAGTTTGCCTAATAAGTCATTGATCTTTAAATCGAGTTCTGCAGCTGGGATGGCATAGTTCAGCAGGCCGACCTCCGCTGCGCGGGTGGACGGAATGCGCTCGCCCGAAAGAAATAACTCCATGGCATCGCTATAGCGCATTTTTGGCAGACAAACGACGGATATGATCGCCGGGGCAACGCCAATGCGTACCTCGGTGAAACCAATTAACACATCATCAGCGGCAATAGAGATATCACAGGCTGCCGCCAGACCGACACCGCCACCCATGCAGTGTCCGGCAATACGCCCAACTATGGGTTTGGGTGAGCTCTGCATCAGGTTAAAGATCTCGACAAGGCTATAACGAGGCACTTCATTTGCATTCGGGTCTTTTAGGTTGGCGCCGGCACAAAAAGTGTTTCCGTTGTTGGTGAGCATAATGACCCGCACCCCGGGATCATTAATGGCTTTGGTGAAATTGTCGCCCAGCGCATCCATTAACTCGACGCTGAGCGAATTTTTGCTATCAGCCCGATTAAGAGTCAGCGTGGCAATTCCGTGAGTTAAGTCATATGTAACGGCTGCGGCCATGAAGTTCTCCGTAAAATGAGGGATTATTTTAAATAATCAGGCGAGAAGACGATTGAATGACTATTTTCCATAAATACCATAACACTCGGTTAGGGTCTCGCCGGCGCTCCAAGGGCAGCTCAAATTCCTTCAGTGCCATTAGTACTTGCTCCAATAGAGTTTGCTGTTATTCCTTGATCTTAACAAATAACTATTGTCCCGTCTTTACCTCTTAAGATGCAACGGTATACAGCCGCCAGCGAGCGGTCATCGGGCGATGTTGTATTAGTTCTAAAGAAGGATATGCCATATATTTTATGGCGTAGCTTGTTTCATCAGTCTCTTTGAGCAGCATTTTCCAGTTGCGCCATTTCAGCAGCACATGTCAGGAAAGAAAACCTGTGGACAGAATTATCTTTCACGATTTTCCCTCCGATTACACCTTAATTATAGTAAGTTATTACCTAAGCACAGTACTCAACTTGGCATCAAAGCAATGGTTAATTTTAAAGTCAAAAATCAACCAGAGCTAATGATATAAACCAATCAAAACAGGCTATACCTCACTGATCTTTTGTCTATCTCTCGCAAATCTTCGACCAGCAAACACAAAAATAGGGATAGCTAGTAAAGATATTGCTGTGAAAATTAATAACGTTATTGAGTAAGGTTCAGAAACCCCATATTTTGTAAAAGTATCGATCATTAATCCTGCCGTCACTGCACCTAAAGCGGCGCCTAGGATTTGTATCAGTAGCACTGTAAGCCCGATGACCATACCCCTTTTCTTTGAAGGTACTAAGTCTGCAATCGTTCCAAACGCTGGGCCATAGAAGCAACCAATTTGAAAATAAATTGCAAAAACGCCTATCCAAAACCAGATGCTATTCGGATCCACAATCCTGTAAGTAATAATCAAAGGTGCCAGTATCACCATAACTAGCGCCAAGAAATATGGTCTCCCGATTCCAGTTCTGCGCAAAAATATATCTCCGCCATAACCTCCAAATAAATTCCCAATAATTCCAGCAGAAATTGCTATCCACGCTATCATTTGAGCGATTTCATTTCTGTCAAATCCTCGCTCTTGCACAAACCAGAGCTGATCAAAAGTCGCGGCCCCCAAAACTAGGGTGAAAACAATAGATCCAACTAAAGTGGCTGTTAACGAAGGTAAGCTAGCCATTAGATTTCGTAAATCTAGAGCCACAGTCCTAAAGGAGAAACCATCCAGAAGACCCTTACTAGTAGAAAAGTCGTTCTCTTTTTGCATCTCTCCTAAATGCCTTCGTGGGGTCTCTCGCATGAATAGCATGCACAGAGCCAAAACAATGCCTATACCTCCTAACAAATAAAAACACCCTCTCCATCCCAATATGGGTTCAAGGTAGGCAACAATAAGTAAACTTAGACCCAAACCTATTGAAACGCCCATACCAAAGATACCCACAACAAAGCCTTGCCATTTGGCAGGAAATCTATCTCCCAATAAAGATATCGCCGCGGGAGCAAGAGTGGACTCTCCAACTCCGATAAACATCCTTGGCAAAGCCAGACTCAAAAACCCTTTGGCGGCGCCTGACAGCACGGTGAGAAAGCTCCACAAGCCAAGTCCAAAGGCTATTAGTCGTGTCCGGTTTACACGATCAGCAATAATCCCCATAAATAGGCCCATCACTGCATAAAAGAAAATAAATATTGGCCCTGTAATCAATCCAAATTCAAAATTAGAAAGATCTAATTCAGGAACGATCCAATTTGCAAAAACTCCAATAAGCTGCCGATCAATATAATTAATGACATTTAGAAAAGTTAAAAAAAGAAGAAAAGCTATATCTCTGGCTTGCACTTGTTCGTTTTCATTTACTCTTGATTCCATAACTCTAATAACCTTCTTAAGCAAATATTTGGGTTGCGGGATGTTTGAATCAATTGATATAGTAAACTATAACAACTAACAGCAAGTTACAATCGTGATTCCAAAATTCAAGCTCTGTAATTATTTTAGTTTTTATTTTAAACTTAAGAATCTAAAAGTTTAAATAGACTAATAAGAACAATCGAAGAACTTATCTGAACAAGACTTATGTTTTTCAATATAAAGAGATAAGTTTTATGTCAGTCAAATATCCAAAGCGCACTCTCAAAAAAAATCTTAACAGAGAGAAGCTCGCAATCGCCGCAGTGATAACCTTTTCAAGGAATGGTTATCCAAATACCCCGCTGAAAGAAGTAGCTGATCATGCCGGTGTGCACGTTCAAACTCTCTATAAGCAGTTTAAAAATAAGGAGGAGCTTGCAATAGCAGCAGCAGAACTTGCAACAAGAGATGTAAGAGCCTTGTTTGAAGCTAATTTTTCAACCAAATCTACCTTTGAAATCTGGAGGGGCTGGATAGAGTCATCGGTTTCTTATCTAACTGACCTGGGATTGGGAGAAGATAAAAAACAAGCATTACATACCCCATCATCCTTGATGCATGACAATTACTTGCTTGCCATAAATGCAAGCTATGAAGATATTCTAACCGAGTATCTCAGCAAGGACTTTGACATGGATGTGAAAACTGAGCGTCTCCCCCGATTAGTAGCGTGTATGCTGTGGAGTGGGAATGAGGCAGCAATGAAACGCTGCGCTGGATTAGACACCTCCAATGATGTCTTGAGTGATAGCAAAGCAGTAATCGCAGAAAGCATCGCTGTGGTAGATGATGCGGAGATGATTTTTTCTAGTTACATGAAATATCAACGAACTTAGTAACTTAATTTAAGAAGCACTCCCATGGACTCATCTCAATCTAATCTAACACTTTACGGAACTCCCCTATCACAGCCTGTTCGAGCAGTAATCTGGCTTCTTTTAATGAAAAACAAACCATTCCAATTAAAGCTGATGAATCCAGGTTCAAAAGGTGAAATTGGAACTCGAAATCCAGACTTTTTAAAAAAAAATCCAAATGGGACAATACCCTTTTTAGAGGATAATGAAGCAGGAGTAGTCATTGCTGAGTCACATGCTATTTTAGTTTACCTTTGTCGAAAATATAATTGGCTCGATTTATATCCATTAGAACCAACTAGGTCAGCAAGAATTGACTGGTATCTTCACTCCCATCACAGGGGAATAAGAGATGCCTCGCTAGCCTTCTTTGCTCCAAATGTGCGTAAAGATCTTGATTTCCCAGAATCATTTATAGACACCGCAAAAAAAATGTTTAGCCGCTCCTTATTATCTCTTGAGACTTTTTGGCTAGAAAAATCACGATTCATTGCTGGAGATGATATCTCTATTGCTGACTTGGCAGCTTACGTGGAAGTGGGTCAGCTTAAGCCTGAATTCACCAACCTTTTTGACTTCAACCCTTTTCCAAATGTAAGAAGATGGTTAACTGATATGACGAAAATAAATAGCCATGACGTTTCACATACCTCACTCACCATCCTTGGAGATATCAGCAAGGAATCACCTGCAATACAAAAAATTGTTGATGCAAATAAACTGGGCTATAAGTCAATTATGAGCAGTCAATTTGATACTGATCAAGAATGAGATAGGTGCTTATTTAGGGGCATATCTCCCTTATTAAATAACTGTCTATTATCATTTCATACCCAAATGTTAATGGACTGATTCATGAATTTCGCTTCTGATTGCATATCAAAGTTCAACAAAACACCTGATTAGTAACTAGAATTTATATGTTTACTAACTCCATAAACTGCAATGACAAAATAAAAGATAGACAATCATTATGACAAATACCTCAGAACCGCAAGATAGAATCATGGATCGAACTTTACTTCGCAGTAAATTTATAAAACGCTTTGGTAGTGATCCGGAGACGATTCGCGATATCAGAGACATTGAAAAAATCGAGCAAATAGATGCAGATGAGCGTTTTCCATGTCAATCACCCAACGAAGCATTGATGCTAGCCAGCCAAGCGTTCCCTCAGGCGACTGCAATCAGCTTCTTGCCAAATGGCAGCGTTTCAGATGTCCCTATCAATTGGACATATAAAGAGTATCAAGAAGAAGTCTATCGAGCGGCAAACATGTTTCACTCCCTCGGATTACAGCCAGATCAATCAGTAATTTTTCTTCTTCCTAATGTCCCACAATTTCTTTTTGGCTTATGGGGAGCGCAACTTGCCGGAATTGCGGCTCCGATTAACCCATACTTAGAGGTTGAGCATATTGCTAGCATTGCTAAATCTGCCAATGCAAAAATTCTCGTCACCCTGGCTCCAAGCCAACCAGGTGGGGAGGATTTATGGAATAAAGCAATGAGAGCTAAATCTATTGCTTCTGATATTCAGCAGATTATCGTCATCGGAGATTCTCAAGACAATTACTCCAGCAGTTGGGATCAATCCACTCGAGCACAACCATCAGACAGATTAATCTTTGATCGACCTATCTCAGGTACTGAGATAGCCTCCTACTTCCATACTGGAGGAACCACAGGAGCGCCAAAGTTGGCGCAACACACTCACCGAAGGCAAGTCCTCAATGTATGTCAAATGCAGATAACTGGGCCGAGAGGTAAAGAGAAAAATGAATTTGCCGATTGCGATATCATCCTTTGCACCCTCCCACTATTTCATGTAAATGCAGTCTTTGTTACAAGTCTAAATGCCATTGTTGGTGCGGGACAGGTTGTTCTCGCCGGCCCTAATGGTTTTAGAAACCCTCAGTTAATTCATGATTTTTGGCATCTAGTTGAGAAATATAAAGTCACATTCTTTGCAGCAGTACCAACAATTTATGCAACATTACTTGATCAACCTATGACAGACATCGACACCTCAAGTCTCATCAATTGCGGGTGCGGTGCTGCCCCAATGCCGGTCAGCTTAATTGATAATTTTGCGCGCAATACTGGAGCCGATATTATGGAAGGCTATGGAATGACAGAGACAATTGCTGCTGCCTCTACCCACTACGTCTACGGAGATCGCAAAGTGGGATCGGTGGGAATGCGTCTGCCGTACCATGGTATAAAAATTGCCGAAATTGATAGCACAGGCAAAATAACCAACGAATGCGGGATAAATGAAGTTGGGATTATCTTTCACAGTGGCATAAGTACCTTCCCTGGTTACAAACAAGAAGATGCTAATTTGGGAGTTTGGAGTGGGGAGTGGTTCAATAGTGGAGATATGGGACGCATCGATGAGGAGGGTTATTTATGGTTAGTGGGGCGATCGAAAGACCTCATTATTCGAGGTGGTCATAACATTGATCCGTTAGTAACAGAAGATGCATTGGCCAGTCATCCCGCTGTGGAAATCGCCGCAGCTGTGGGTAGACCTGATGCCCACGCTGGTGAGGTGCCAGTTGCGTATGTGCAACTTGTCGCTGGCATGGAAGCCGATACCGATGAATTAAAAGAATTTGCTCGTCAAAATGTCAGTGAA
>Ga0213863_10000604_pt1 | contig 27285 bp, 24 predicted proteins | sample PICome_8_FD_160128 | JGI IMG/M metagenome (GOLD analysis project Ga0213863, IMG submission 160128) | Coastal seawater microbial communities near Pivers Island, North Carolina, United States - PICO497 | ecosystem: Environmental > Aquatic > Marine > Coastal | place: USA: North Carolina... | reverse complement strand
TCAGGTTATCAGATGTTCGAGCCGCCAGCTGTGCCCCTGCAGCATAAGCCCTTTGCATTAGAACTACCAGCCCCCAATCTTTATTACGCTTGGCAATTTGCGCTGGTGCAAAAAAAGAAACATCTCATGATTTTAAGGGTTTTCTATTGGTTTTAATCGTCTTTGTAGTTTAATAAATTAATTTGACACTTATAATGCCAATAGGTATTGTATTGACACTCATTATGCCATATAAAAGTAAATTATAAACAAAGGGGAACAATCTATGACGTCACGCTTATCTATTTTAGCTGTAACAACAGCACTTACAGCATCACTTACAACACCAACATTTGCTCAGACATCAGATAATGAAGTAATCGTTACTGCAACTAAGCGGACGACAACGTTACAGGAAACGCCCTTAGCTATTTCTGTCACCGATAACGTCACCATTGAGAATGCTCGCATCCAAGATTTGAATGATCTACAGTCTGTAGATCCCTCTCTTCGTGTCAATCAATTACAGACCTCTACGAATACAAATTTTATTATACGAGGCTTCGGGAATGGCGCTAATAATGCCGGTATTGAATCTTCTGTCGGTGTGTTTGTTGACGGTGTTTACAGATCTCGATCAGCGGCACGTATAGGTGATTTGCCTAAACTTGAACGTATAGAAGTTTTACGTGGCCCACAATCTACACTTTTTGGTAAAAACGCGTCAGCGGGCGTTATATCTATAGTCACAGCAAAACCTTCCGCTGAAAAAGAAGGCTACGCTGAATTTGGCTACGGAAACTATAATAATTTTACAGGTAAGGCTTATTATACCAATGCAATTGGTAATGGCGGCGCTGCTTTTAGTCTCGGCGGCGGATTTAATATGCGTGATGGTTATGCCGAAGCTCAACCAGGGCTGTCAGATCTAAATGATAGAAATCGTTGGAATATACAGGGACAACTTTCATTTGAACCCTCTGATAAAACCTCGGTTAGGATCATAGCAGATTATTCAACCCTTGATGAGGTTTGCTGCGCTATTACAAATTTCCAAAATGAAGGTGCAATAAATGCTGTTCGGGCCTTAGGCGGACAGACGGCTGATGCAAATGATCCTTTTGCGCGGGAACATTTTGCCAATAAAGACTCAGTGAACGAAGTGGATGATTGGGGTATATCAGCTCAGATTGATCACGATCTTGGGTTTGCCAATCTGACATCGATTACGGCCTACAGAAACAACGATACATTCTTTGACTCAGACTCAGATTTCACAACCCTTGAAATTCTTGAAACGGTTTCAACGGAAAATAAAATTAAAACCTTTACGCAAGAACTGCGCTTAACATCTAAAGGTGACGGACCTTTAAGCTGGATGGTTGGCGGGTTTTTATTCGACGAAAATGTCGAAGCCGTTGATAGGCTGGATTGGGGCGCAGATACACGACGCTATATTGATGTCCTAGCAGGCAGCCCAGCACTATTCCAAACAATTGAAGCGGCAAATGGTTTCACGCCCGGATCATCATTCTTCGGCGACCAACACGCTTTTATAGACAGCTTCAAACAAGAGAATACGTCTTACTCCCTCTTCGGAACGGTGGACTTTGAAATTGGTGATCGCCTGACTTTGACGGGCGGACTGAATTACACAAATGATGATAAGACCGTCACGGGGTCTCAGCAATCAACGGATCCATGGTTTGCCCTAGACCTCAATACAGCGCCAGGGCCTGACTTGTTGGCTTTAGGTTCAGTTCAAGCCGCCGTTGGCAACCCTGCCGATCCTCTCTACCAAGCCTTTGGCGCCGCTTTTGCGCCTTTTGGGCTGACCCTTGATCCCATGACGTTCGGGGCTCTCGCGACAGGTCAATTCCCTAACCCAATAGCGCAAGGTGCATTTACGAACGGGTTTTTGCCCAATGTAGAAAACGGGATTATTGCAAGCTTACAGGCCTTACAGTTTAACCCTCCGTTCCTTGCTTTCCCCAATTCGGTTGAAGACGGAAAAACAAGCGATGACAAGCTGACATGGACAGCGCGTGCGGCTTATGAAGTCAACGACAATATCAATGTCTATGCTAGCGCCGCGACAGGCTTTAAATCATCCTCTTGGAACCTCTCTCGCGGGTCTAGACCATTTTTCTCCGACGGCACCTCTTTAGCAGGAGCAGGGCTGCTCCCTAACAATTATGTAGTCGGCACAACAGCTGCTACATCGCGTAATTTCGGCACACGTTTCGCAGGACCAGAGGAAGCTACGGTTTACGAAATTGGCTTAAAAGCTAAGTTCGATAAAGGTGCCATAAATATTGCTCTCTTTGATCAAACCATCGAAGGGTTTCAGTCCAACATTTTTGTAGGTTCCGGTTTCTCGCTTGTAAATGCGGGTAAACAATCGACTAAAGGATTAGAGATTGATGCGTCCCTTAAACCCAATGAGATGATGGAATTAACATTCGCCGGAACATTCCTTGACCCGGTTTACGACTCCTTTTCCAATGGCCCAGCCCCTGCAGGTTCTGGTCTTAACTTTGTAGATCTATCCGGCGAAAAACCTGCTGGCATATCTGAAACATCTTTAAATATTGGTGCGAACTTTTTCTATCCTGTAGGCGATAGCGCCAAAGGCTATTTCCGCGTAGATTGGCAATATGAAAGCGAAGTGCAATCTAATGAGGCCATATTTACAACAACTGGCACTCAGCAACCTTTCCGAACTGTTAGTACTTTCAACGCGGCTACGGGTGTGAAGTTTGATAACGGGTTTGCTGTCCAAATTTGGGGTCGCAATATCTTTAATGATGAGTACGTCTCAACCGTATTCCCGGGTGTGCTGCAAACCGGCGTTATCAATGGATATATGAATGCACCGCGAACTTACGGTATAAACCTTCGTAAAAACTTCTGATTAATTTCAGAAAAACAGGACGCTTTTGAGCATGCGTCCCCCCACTAGCAGGGTCCCTTTTCAGGTGACCCTGTTTTTTTATTCGCTTGATTGGCCTTGTTTCTCTCGCTTCAAGAGTAAAAGGCACTCCCCGGCAAGCAGTGCATTCGCCTTCGCATCCTTACGCTTAAGCTTCCCAGACATAACCAAAGGACGAACAGTCTTTTTCATGAGTTTTTTAAGATTTGTATTTGCATTAACAGATGGTGCGACAGCCTCAAAGATAGTTTTACCCGTAGGCGTAAGCCATGCTGCACAGGTCTCAGAGTTCGATTCATCTGCGAATACTGTGCCGCCATTTAAAGCGAGGCTAAGACCTAACCCAACAATTTTATATAATGTTTTCATAATATGCGCCTAGATCCATGGTGATTGCCATTTGTGTCCGTATAAGAATTTATCTTGGCATCAGTGAAAAGGTGTCAACGATCGCAGGATTTTGCGCCTCGTGATAATGCTTCCTCGAATTCCAGACCTTAAGGTACCTATAAAACGGTATGGTGGGATAAAGGTGGTGCACGAGATGATAGTTCTGATAGATGAAAATAGGGGTTAATAACCACTCCATACCCATACGGTTTGATGTACAGCGGTATAGCTCTTCGGCTTCGTGAGGAAAATGCGGTAGAAAATCAAAAGCGATAACTATGATAAACTTCGCTATACGCGTAGGAATAAAGAACAGTAGTAGATAATAATGCAGCCAACCTAAGGCCGTAACGGTCACAATAACAGTTATAGCAAATAAAACGGAAACATAAAATTCTCGACGTTCGCTCTTAGGTCTTTTCTTGAAAGTATTTCGTGATAGGTAAGTTTTAAAATAGATAACGTCCAATGTCAGCCATTTAAATGGCAACAACCAAGCTGGCCCTGTCCCGCTATAGATGTCTGGGTCTTTCTCACTGTGATTTGTGAAGCGATGATGTTTCATATGAATAAATCGAAACACTTGAAAAAATGGTCCTGGCTCAAGCAATGTCATCGCAGCTCGACCCGCCCAATCATTTATTTTGCGGCTTTTAAAAACAGCACCATGGGTTGCTTCATGCGCCGCAGGAAAAGCCATGTAAGACGCAATGGAATTTATTAACATGGCCCAGCCTAGTGGCAATTCTCCTTGAAGGTAAGCAAATGTTGAAACACTAAAGGTAATAAAAGCCGCAATCAATAAAGTAACAGTGGGCCAAGATATTCGTGGCTTCTGAATAAGTATTTTGAAAAGTTCAGTATCGTCGACTTGATCATTTACCGGAGAATACGTGTTCATTCTTACTCCAAACAGCAATTACAAAAATAGGAAAAAACCTAAGCACCCATTGGGTCCAGGCGGGTGTAATGTAATTATATATATTGGCACTATAAGTGTCAATATAAATCTTACGAATGGAGTTGAAGACAATTTCTTAAATGAGAATGCCCTTCATGATTAAACTCGGCAACCTATTACTTCAAAACTGCCAAAAATACCTTGCAACTCAAGTGTTGGCATAGAATCCAGTATTCTGTTTTTTTAATGAAACCATAATTCCTCGCTTGGGCGAGACTTTATTTTCGAGTGTTTCAATCCAAATATCTCGCGCGGCTTCCATGCCATTTAAAAACTCAACATTCAGGTTATCAGATGTTCGAGCCGCCAGCTGTGCCCCTGCAGCATAAGCCCTTTGCATTAGAACTCCCGGCCCCCAATCTTTATTACGCTTGCCAATTTGCGCTGGTGCAAAAAAGAATTCAGGCTTAGCACCTGGCATTTTTCCGCCACTGCGACGTTCTTCCCAGTGAGTGGCACCCACACCTATGGAACGCACCATATTATCACCAAGATAATTGTGAAGTATATTCCTTAGCTCACCATTTCCAGACATATCCACATAGGCAGTCTTTTTAGATGAGTCTATTTCACTCTCCTCACCATAAGTCACAATCTGTTGACAATCACCAAGGCTTTCAACAAATGCCTCATTCCTCGGAGATGTCAGGCCAACTAATTTACCATCGAAATTCGTCTCAGAATTTAGGAAGGCGGCCATACTAAATCCAGTCTTCGATGACACAGATCCAATCAAGACCTGTTCTGCACCCCAATAATTATTATCCGCTAGAAAATCAGCGAGCACATAGCCAGTCATAAAAAGCGGGAATAAAAGGCAACGTTCATTCTCTAATGTTTTATAAAGCGCCGGCTCGCCCGCAGTTCGACTATAACCATTGTACAGCTCTGGAAGGGGCTTACGATGTTCGGCTATATCCACGAAAGAAGCTGCTTTCATTTTACCTGGTCTCATAATAACTTCGCTAGACATAGGTAAAAAGCCGTAAATGCGCTCGCCCACTTCTACACCGTTACATTTAGACTCAACAATGTCGGCCATGCCCCAAACGGGTACTTTACCCCAATTGACTCCATTATTGGAATCAACTGGATAATATTTCCAATATCCAATCATATCGCCAGAAACGGCATAACTAACATTATTGGCTGTAAGGCCGTACTTATCTATGGCAACGCGAACCTCGCCGTCAACTAAAGGACGGGATTTAGTTTCGATAATTTTGGTATTCCGGTAGTTGTCGCGGTCGATCAAAAGTTCCTGCATTTTCATCATTTTATTTCCTTAGTTCAAAAAAGAATGAAGCGTTCTGCGCGAGAGAAACCAAAAGTATGAGCAATAATGGCACCCAAAATTTTGGTTTCAGATAAGTGCTCATAAATGATTGCATCGGAAATGAAATTGTACCGTCAATGGCCGCCAATTTGTATTTATGGCTGTCTGCAAAACGAGGGTCGGATACGAGCAACATCAAGTCTCGGCGGCTTCGGTAGCGCATCGTACCAATAGAATGAAATCCTTCATCCGCGGAAGCATTCCAACTATCAATATAACCCCCTTTCTTGCGGAACATCAAGACTGGATGGCCACCACGTTTAAAGAGAGCCTTTGAAAAGGGTCCAAAATAATCTTGAATCAGCTTTGCACCGCTCATTTTTTCGTTCGTATCCGGATGCTCGATCTTTCCATCATGAAAGCGCACAAGGTTGAGCATGATGAATTCTTTGCCGTCATCCTCTTCCAAAAACTTTCTCAAAACAACAGGATCAGTTGGAGATTGAGACATACTTAACTGCTTAATGAAACTGTCAATTTCATTCCCTTTTAAAGGCCCCTTCCAGTTAAAATACCACCCTACAAACATGAGGTAAGCTATGGCTGCAACTAAACAAATCCACCAATTCATGATCTCACCTTTATAAGTAATTTGCCTTGGTTGCCACCACGAAAGAGCATCTCGAACGCTATTGGGAAACTTTCGATACCTTCAACGATATGTTCGCGAAAAATAAGGTCTCCTTTTTTCTGGGCCGTTAAAAGCGCTATGAATGCTTCCGGTACACGGTGCATATAATCTTTCATGGTGAAGCCCTGCATTTTGGCGCTTTGCGCAATAAGCTGCATGTAGTTTTTAGGACCAGCCTGATTATAAAAATCAGCATATTGAGAAATGGCGCCACAGACGACTATTGTACCCTTGTAGTTAATACGCGCCAATACAGCATCGAGAATGTCACCGCCTACGTTATCAAAGTAGATATCTATCCCGTTCGGACACTCACGGGTAAGGCCTTCTCCAATGTTATCACTTTTATAATCTATCGCGCCGTCCAAAAGAAGTTCTTCTTTCAAAAACGCACATTTAATTGGCCCGCCTGCAATGCCGATAACACGCGCACCCGCCATTTTTGCGGACTGCGCTGCAATCGTTCCTACCGCGCCTGCCGCCGCTGAAACTACAACCGTTTTACCCGGCTCTGGTTTGCCGATATCCAGCATGCCAAAATATCCCGTGTACCCCGTCATTCCAAGACCAGAAAGATAATGATTTGGAGGTGCAAGGTTCACATCAACTTTACGAAGGTGTTTCCCCTTCAATACGCCTTCGGTCTGCATACCCGTAAACCCAGTCACCCAATCGCCTGCAGCAAGCCCCTCATATTTAGTCTCCATTACTTCGCCAATACCAAAGGCTCTCATAATTTTCCCTGGTTGAACGGGAGGCATGTAACTGCGTTTATTCGTGGTCCATCCTGTCATGGCAGGGTCAATGGAAATCCAGTCAAGGCGCACCAAAACCTCTCCATCCTGAACGGGCGGAGGGTCATCATGAGTCAGTTCAAAAATATCATTACCGGTATCTGCTGTTCGGAATTTTGTGAGTCGATATTGAGATGTCATGAATTAATTTCCTAAAATTGATAGTCTTTTGCAGAAATGCGCTTGAATGTTGCTATATTCATAGCAGCATATGATTTTGTTTCAGGATTTAAAAACCAGATCGGGTCGTTAACCTGTTTAAGATCAAACCCTTCTTTTACGGCCTCAACCTTTCGAAATTTGAACGTTCCTGTCGTATCTACATCTGTCCGCACCCGCAAAAACAAAGGTATCGCATATACCGGTAAAACGGACTTTAGGTAGCTTGCAAGTTCAGCAAAATCGATATCTTTGACTAGAGTGATAGAGGCCATGCCAGCCCGCCCTTCGCAACCCGGCACTTCCACGCCGTAAACATTAGCCATATCAATGCCCTCAAATTTAGATAAAACATCACCGACTTCATTGGTGGCAACATTTTCTCCTTTCCAGCGATAAGTATCACCAATGCGATCAATGAAATAGACGTAACCCATAGCATCTCTGCGCATGAGATCACCGGTTCGAAACCATTTATCGCCCTTTTCAAAAACATTAGTAAGGATTTTTTTGTCGGTTTGTTTTGTATCATGATATCCTTGAAAGCTTTCTCGGCCTTGATCCATTATACGGCCAATAGCCTCACCGACTTCATCTATTCCCGATTTTATACAAAAGCCGTTATCATCGCGAATAGGTAACTCACTTTCTACGTCAAACTTGACAAATGCGGTTCCTATTTTTTTATCCAAAAATCGGGGTAATTGCCCAATAGCTCCGACTTTTCCGTCCAGATTCAAAAGTATTACGTTTCCCTCGGTCGACCCATAGAGTTCGTGCATAGATGGGACCTTAAATCGCTCGACAAATTCCTCCCAAACATCTCCCCTAAGTCCGTTACCAAATCCGGCTCTTAGGTTATGAGATGTTTCTTTTGGATGCGGCCGGGTATTTAAAAGATAACGACATAACTCCCCAATATAGACAAAAATCGTTGCCTTATATTCCGATACATCGGTCCAGAAATCAGACGCAGAAAACCGGCGTTTTAAGATTGTCGTCGCCCCATTATACAGCGCACTACCTATGGCCAAACCACCCCCTGTAATATGATAAAGGGGCAGAACAATGTAGATTCGGTCATCAGGCGATATTTTTGCTAGGCTAATCGGCATTCGAAATGTACGGCGCATGCGACTATGGACAAGTTTAGCAGCTTTGGGGAGACCAGTCGTTCCAGAAGTATAAATATATGCACATACATCATGAATAGTCAGGTTATCACGATAACTTCTATCTGGGCGAGTCGATAAACTATTTTCCAAGGCAGCTTCAAGATCATGGCCAAATTTTCCATCGAAGTCCCATAACTCAACTTCGGCATCTAATTTGCTAAGCATTTTTTTAGTATTTTTCGCCTGAGAACCAGAGGCGATAATAGCTTGAGCATCGACTATATTGATACAGTGCGCAAGTCCACCGTCTTCCAAATTACAATTCACCAATGCGATTTCTATACCGACCTTAGACAAACCAAACCACACTGCCGGGTAATCGGGACAATTTTCCAATACCAGAGCAACAACATCACCTTGTTTTAATCCCTGTCCCAAGGCCCAATGAGCCAATCGGTTAGCGCGGGCTTCGAAGGCTTTATAGGTCCAGCTCTCTCCTTCAAAGATGATACAAGGCTTTTCAGGAAATTTATCGACTGTTGCTTCTATTTCATCAGGTACCAGTACGTCTGGAGTTTGGTCGACCTTATCCGACATTTTCAACACACGATTCATACGTTTTAAAAACCGGGCGTAAATAATTACTTTAGATATCATGCACTGAGATATCATGCACTGAAACTTTCATAAAACTTGAGCACTTCACACGCGTACTCTTGGGGAATATCTTCAAGCAGGAAGTGCGACCCGCCTTTGAGGATGATCGGCTCATAATCTCGCGTTCCCGGAATAGCTGGCCGGACCGACTTATACCCTTTCGGCGCTATTTGATCCTTATCTGAAAAAAGGTTCAAAAACGGCTTTTCGAAGTTTTTAAGTTTCTGCAAAGCCTGCCAGTTCTCCTTCAAAATAGGATTATCATTCCGCGTTGGCAGCATTTGTGTAAATTGCCGATGTCCTGTCAGATAGGATTTATCCGGATAGGGCGCAGCATAACTATCAATAACGGCTTGCGGCATGTCTGATAGAGCAAATTTTGCAATCGTTTTCCAATGTCTCCACCCCTTATTGAACCGGATCCAAAGCTGAAAAGCTCGCAAGAAGCCCGCGCCCTTTCGGGCCATTTTTGTGATAGGTTTATCGGGGTCCCTGTTCGCAAGACCTGTATTAGACATAATGATTGAACTGACTTTATCCTGATTATCCGCAATGGCGCGCAGACCAATGATGCCGCCCCAGTCATGTAAAATGAAGTGCGCGTCCTTGACGCCAACTTCCTCAAACAGAGCTTGTTTTACCCAGGCCTCATGGCGCGCAATAGTATAGTCACTCATTTTGGTCGGTTTGTCCGAACGGCCAGCGCCGATGTGATCGATAGCAATAGCGCGATACCCATTGTCCGCCAGAACCGTAATGAGATTTCGCCACATATAGGACCAAGTCGGGTTGCCGTGGATCATCACCACGGTCTGACCGTCCTTCGGCCCCTCATCCACATAGTGCATGCGAAGCTTGCCGCCCTCTTGGTCATCGACTTCTACATAATTAGGCGCAAAAGGATAATCGGTCAGATTTTCAAAATTGCTGTCGGAGCTGCGGTTATACTCCATGATTAGTCTCCCCAGACTTCATGATAGTCTTTTCGCAAAACCCGGCGGCTAGGCCTTTTATCCAAAAAGGCTTCGAGACCCGTCTGAGTAAATAAATCCCGAATGTCCTTTTGCGCATTCTCGGGACAGCCATCAACATGATCCCAGAGCCTTTGAGCCAAATAGAAACGGTAGGGCATGACAACAGAAGAAATAAACTTACCGCGCCATTTAAACTCGGCAAAACCAATACCTCGTCCCAAAGGCGCTTTGACCTTTTCCGGGTTTACTCCCTGCTTTGCTAACCACTGCTCCGTATAGTCAACATGAGCCGAGAATTCTGCTGCATATTCTTCACCAACATACTTCATCAAGGCTTTAAGAGTTTCTGGAATGTTGTCTGCGCCATATAACCCGGTTTGCGGATTGTCCAATGTATGCTCCTCGGTGACTTCAGCCCGGTTCATGCGCTCGACCCAGTTCCATACTAGCGGCGCTGTCGTTTTCATCAAATATGCTGGCTTAGGGTCGCGGGCCAAATGAGCATAAAGCGGATTAAATAGCCCGTAATCCCCAATAGTTGGTTGATCACCAAGCAAGAAGAAACTCTTGCTTAAATGAGCACTATAGAGATTTAAAAACTCAGCATAACTCTGCTCGATCAATGCTTTAGTAGTGTCAAAAACCCCAAAAGCCATTGCGGCCTTGCGCATCCGTCCGGATGCATACTCAAAGCCGATATCATTGCCTTTCACCCCCATTTCAAGAGACAGAACATCGCGGAAGCTGACTTTAAGAAAATCGAGGTTTTCTTCATCAAAATTCCAACGATAATGCATTGCAGGACGGAGCAGACCCTCATTACCAAAAAGCTGGAACAATAAAGCCACCGCCTTCGTAATAGGGTCCTCAGGAAACAACGGCTCACGGCCGAGCCCGCAGGCCTCAAAATATTCCAAAATGTCGGTGCCGTCCTGAACAATGTCCCCGTCAGGGGTTTCTATCACAGGCATAATAAAGCGCTGCATATGTGGGTAAATACGGGTCATAAACTCAGGATGTCCTGCGCCGCGCTCGGTTACAGGAATACGGTTACGCCGCATATAAGCGCGCGCCTTACCTGTATAGAGCGAGGCTTGCATGCCATATAATATGAAGTTTTGATTCATTAAGTACTTTACCTGTTCTGATTTTATCATTATGACACTAACAGTGCCATAATGATAAAATCAAGGGAATTTTAGAAAATCAGTATCTTTAAAGATAACATTTGCAGTAGAACCAGATTATGTCTGTAAAGTCTTTCTTAATTCCACGCATAGCCGCCAAAATGCTGAGCAAAAAGAAACTTGACAAAAAACGGATACGGTTTGAGCGCACTAGAATTAAAACAGGCGAGGAACACATTGTAGAGTTTTTTCATGATCCCTCTGACCCTTACTCGCAACTCCTCGAAAAAGTTCTACCGGCATTTACTAAACGATATGAAATCAATCTTCTGACACATTTAGTCGGCCCACCAGATGAAGGGGCAGCACCGGAAAGGGGGAAACTGGCAGAATATTCCAAGATGGATACTATGCGGCTAGCGAAAAAGGCGGGTATCGATTTTAAAATCGAAGAGCGAGCAGCAGCGGCTAATACCACTGTTGCAGATGCTAGGCGGGAAAAGCTCGGTCACTATCTTGGCGGAACTTTGTATTATGGGGGCGAATGGTATTGGGGACTTGATCGTCTGCATTATCTTGAGGCGCGACTCATGGATATGGGGTTACGTCATGGCGGCAACAATAGAGATTTTATTTACTCCCCTCCGCTGAGCCACTCCGGATTAGGACGTACAAATGCCGACCTTCACTGGTACCTATCCTTTCGTTCACCTTATACAGCAATTGTTCGAAACCGCGTAAAATCACTCGCAGACGCTTATGGCGCAAACCTGAAAATCAGATTTGTCCTCCCCATGGTTATGCGTGGCCTTCCCGTCCCAAAAGCCAAGAAAAAATATATACCGCTTGACGCGGCTCGCGAAGCGCGCAGGCAAGGTGTTGACTTTGGAAGAGTTCTTGACCCGGTCGGAAGGCCTATTGAACTTGGCTACTCCTTATTGCCTTGGGCGCGTAATCAGGGGCGCGAGTATGAATATGTCCAAGGGTGGCTAAAAGCCGTTTGGGCCGAGGGCATAGATGCAGGCTCAAAATCCGGCATGCAAAGTATTGTTGAATGCGCAGGTCTAAATTGGAATGAAGCGAAGATTATTCTTGGCAATCAAGATTGGCGCCACGAAGCGGAAGCCAACCGCCTAGAAATGATGAAGCATGGTGTCTGGGGTGTACCTAGCTTTCGTGTTGGAAAAACGGTAACATGGGGTCAAGATCGACTCTGGGTTATAGAACACGCGCTACAAAAACTTACTAAAACATAAGAAAGGCAATCACATGCTGAGAAAAATCCTAATATTTATTCCCATGGTATTTTGTATACTCATGGGAAGCCTTGCATTTCTATCACCCGATATTATTGGCGGTATTTTAGGTGTATCAGCCGAAAATTCAGGAGGTCGAGGGACTATTTCAGGCGATTTCGGCGCCATGTTCTTTACAGGCGCTGGCGCGGCAGCGCTTGCCCTATTTCAAGAAAAATCAAATCTACTATGGGTTTCAATTTCGCTTTTGGGTTTAACACTCCTAGGGCGATTATTTGAAATCACCTCAACGGGCATTGGTGAAACCACAATGCAGCCTATTGTGATCGAGGCTATCCTTGTCATTATGTTGCTCACCGCCCTCAAATTATCAAAAGAAGAGACTTAATCATGAAGAAAATTCTTATATTCGCATTGGGTTTATTGGCCATATTATTGATTGGCCGTCAGGTTTTTGTCCCCAAAATGGTAGAAAGAGGTTTTACAAGACTGGCCACGGCTAATGTCGGCATCGATAGAACGGCCGATCTTGCGGACGGGCTTCACGTTTACATGTGCGGCGCTGGGTCTCCTCTCGCTGATCCAAAGCGCAGCGGTCCGTGTATCGCTGTTTTAGCTGGAAAAAAGGCCTTTATTTTCGACGCTGGAACCAATGGTTCACAAAATCTTGGGCCAATGGGGTTCCCGACTGGGCGCGTCGAAGAAATTTTCCTGACGCACCTTCATTCAGATCATTTGGACGGACTAGGACAAATGCTTCTAGGCACATGGATTAATAGCGGCCGAACCTCACCAACCAAGGTCGCGGGCCCTGCAGGGACCGCCCAAGTTGTTGAAGGCTTTAATATGGCTTATCAAATCGATAGCACTTACCGCACAGCGCATCACGGCGCAAAGGTTGCTAATCCTGCTTCATTTGGCGCAACGGCCCGCGAAATTGATCTGTCTGGCGGCTCTAAAGTCGTTTATCAAAAAGATGGCGTCAAGATTACGGCGTTCCAAGTTACTCACGAACCCATTCACCCCGCCTTTGGTTACCGTATTGACTATAAAGGACGCTCAGTCGCGATTTCCGGCGATACAGCTTATGATCCAAATATTGCGCTCGCCTCTAAAGACGTGGATGTTTTATTCCATGAGGCGCTAAATATGGAGATGGTCAAAACCATGCAAGCCGCTGCCAAAACCAATGGCGCAAAAGGACTTGAGAAAATCTTGTTTGACATTCAGGACTATCACACCTCACCTGTGGATGCGGCAAAAACAGCGAAGCAAGCCGGGGCGAGCGACTTAGTGCTTTACCACATCGTACCCATGCTCCCGAGTGACGCCTTGATCCCGATGTTCGTACGGGGCGCTTCAGACGAATTTGACGGCAAAATTACAGTGTCGGAAGACGGCATGATTATCCGCCTTCCCGTTGACAGTGACGCTATTATTTACGAACATGGCTTATGAGTAAAAAACCGAAACTAACCGTAGTTGTAGACAAAGAAAACCCGCAAGCCGACGGACGCCGACAACGCAGTCAACGCTCGCGAGAAAAAATCCTGAGGGCCTATTGGGAACTGATGCTAGACGGCGATATGGAACCGAGCGCGGCTGCAATCGCCGAACATGCTGGCGTTGGCCTAAGGTCTGTCTTCCGGCATTTCGAAGATCTTGACACACTTCTGCGCGATTTAATGCATCTTTGCTATGATGAAATCACTCCAGAATTCATGACGCCTTTAAAAAGTAAGCATTGGAAAGACCAGCTTTCGGAGCTTGTAAATCGTAACGTCATGATTTGGGAACGCATTAAAGTGCCCAACATGGCGGGCGAAATCGGACGCTTCAAATCCCAAGTTCTGATGGATGATTACCAGCGTTCTCGTAATCTGGAAATATCAGGTATAAAGGCCATTCTGCCAAAAGATATCGACAATTATGATAAGGTCCTTTTGGCCCTCGACGCCTCTATGTGTTTCTCAACAATGCGCCGTTTGCACGAAGATAGGAAACTCTCAATCCCCAAAGTCAAAGGCGTTATGATCATGATGGTTCAGTCAATTATTGACGGGATAGACTAATCATCTGACAGGTTAACTTTGGCTTTCGGTTTAGTTGGCGCGCTTTTTTTGTATGTAATCACCCGTCTAGGGAATCCAGTACATCTTTTAAAAGTCCCGCGAGATCAAAAATTTTTGGCGGAAAGGTCATCCCCATGTGCTTTTCATATCATCCACATGACGACTATCTTCAGTAAAGGCGCCATCAACGGCCTTATCCAAGGCGGCATAGTCGACTCCTGCGTGATCCATTATAAGAATTTCAACATCTCAGACTCTCTTCCTGCGCCAGCGAAAAAAGCCGATAAGCAATGCCAGTAGACCAAAACCAATCAACAGTATGAATTTCCCATGATGTGCGAACATCCGTTTTACAGCATTCTTGCCGATTTGTTTTACCGAATCATAACCATCAGGCATGTCGAGAACGCCCATCTCAGCGGCATAGTCCTCGTAATGCGCTAGCATATTTTGCAGTATCTGTGGTTGCTCGGTGCTTAAGTCTTTCGTCTCACCCGGGTCTTCGGCCAAGTTAAATAAACGCCATTTCCCATCCCCAACGGGCAGAATGCTCCGCAGGATTTTATAGTCGCCTTTATAAAGAGCCGAGTTACCGGAGACCTCAATTGCGCGGATGTCATCATCCACATATACGCTTTGCGCCTTGCCTTTAAGAATTGGTAGCAGGCTACGTCCCGTCATGGGTATATAGCCTTGCACCGCGGGGCTAATACCAAGCATATCCATTAAGGTTGGCGCGACGTCTGTCACCATGGCTGGAGAATGAATACGGCTTGGTTCTATTCCCGGTCCTGCCATAATTAACGGCGCTCTTATGCCGCCTTCCGTGGCGTAAAATTTATAAAGCGAGCTTGGAGATGCCGCAGCCAGAGCCCATTCTGTTCCGATAAACCCCCAGCTCCCTTTTTCGCCTATTTTGCCCAAATCAATATTGTAACCATTTAACTTCATCCACAGTCCAAGCCGAAGATCATGGTCACCACGATTAGGTTCTGGACCATTGTCAGAGGTGATTACAAAAATCGTATTCTTATACTGGTCCTTATCTTTCAGGTAAGACACAAACCGACCAATATGGTGATCCATCGCGTCCAACATACCCGCATTAACCTCCATCCGCGCCGCATAGAGTGCCCGTGTTTCAACATTAAGATCATCCCATTCCCGCGCATCATCAGGCATGGGTGCCAAGGGCGCGCCGCGCCTTATAAATCCAAGCTCTTGCGCCCGTTTATGCCTCTCAGCGCGAAGCACATGCCAGCCTTCATCAAATCGGCCTTCATATTTCGCGGTAAATTCGGGTGGGGCCTGAACAGGGATATGAATGGCTTGAAATGGGAGATAGGCTAGAAAGGGTTTTGAAGAGTCTGTCTCTTCCAAATAAGAGACCATCTTATCAACGATAAAGTTAGAAGAATAAAAATCTTCGGGAAGGCTAGCCTCTACGCCATCTTCGAACCAAGGGGCATCAGCATAATAGGGGATATAAGATTTATCTTCCCAATTATCCGCACCTGAGGCCGCGAGCGCAAATGAGCGATCAAAACCGTGATTTTGCGGCATCTCATTAGCCTCTTCCCCCATATGCCACTTCCCGCTCATCAGCGTGCGGTAGCCTTTATCCCTCAAGCGATCCGCTATCGTCAGAACGCTAGGTTCAAGCGCCATAGAATATCCGGTTTTTCCTTCTTGCTCAGCTGGCAATATCTCTGGGATAGTCGCGATGCCTGTCTTGTGATTATCAAGTCCAGTTAAAAGCATGGCCCGCGTCGGCGAGCACAGCGGCGATGTACGGTATTGCGTAAACATCGCCCCGCGCGAGGCCAATGCGTCAATATTGGGCGTCTGCGCCTCCCCGCCATAAACGCCGAAATCCATCAGCGCGGAATCGTCCACAAGTATCATCACGACATTCGGGGATGATGTCTCTTGCGAAAGGTCTTTTGCATGAGCGTTTTCAGAGAAGACTAAAAGCGCCAAGAGCAAAAATACCGACTTTAAATGCACTTTAGTCTCTCCAATTATTGACAGCATTTATATATAATGGCACAATGAGTGTCAATATTTACATAAGTGAGAATTACCATGAAAAAAGGTCTGATAGGTCTGGGAATATTAGTGGCACTCGCCGCTATTTTCGCCATGGCGCTCCCCTCCATTTTGAAATCCCGCGGTCTTCATCCCGACTATGCTGGACCGAGTTATGAACTTCCGGGGCAACGCGCTTTAATCATCTCAACCAGCCACGGCGTGCTAAACAAGCCTGGCGAAACTAAAGGCAAGAAAACCGGCGTTTTCGGTTCAGAAATTTCAGTTCCTTATTATGATTTCCAAAATGCGGGTATGGATGTCGATATCGCTAGCATCAAAGGCGGCACAATCCCGATTGATCCCATGTCGTACAAATTCATGATCATTACTGACGCTGACAAACGCTCCCGCAAGGATGACACTTTCCAATCCAAAGTCACAAAATCTTTGAAAATCGACAATGTCGATTTCACCGGGTATGATGTTATCTTTCTCGCTGGTGGTTGGGGCGCAGCTTATGATCTGGGTCAATCCGATATTTTGGCCGAGAAAATCAGTGCAGCCTATTATGAGAGCGATGCCATTATCGGCGGCGTCTGCCACGGCCCGCTCGGACTTGTGAAAGCCAAAGACAAAGATGGTAATCTCCTGATTGCACGGCGTAAAATGTCCGGCGTGACGGATAAACAAATCAAGGAATTGAAGATTGATTTCACGCCGCTTCACCCTGAAAGCGCGCTCCGGGCTGCGGGTGCGCAGTTTGAAGCCAGCACTGCTAAGAAAGATTTGTTTGCTACGCACACAGTGGTCGATAATGAAGGGCGTTTTGTGACTGGGCAAAACCAAAATTCTGGCCATGTGACCGCCCATGAAATGATGCGTCTCGCCAAAGCGACCAAATGAGAAAAGCACTAAAATGGGTCGGCCGTGCCATTGGTCTGCTGGCCATGCTATTTGTCTGTTTGTTCTGGCTCGCTTTTTGCTCATCACGTCCCCCCAATATGACAGACCCAGCTGTACTTGCGGGCGATGGAAGCACAATTGATTATTGCGTTTTGCCTGAACTCGACGGCTCCGGAAAAATGGCGAAAGACATCCCCAAAGGTAACACGCCCGGCTGCGCCTATGAGCACTTTCCTCTTCCCATACTCGCAGATTGTACGGAGCCTTTAATCGAGGGCGCGCAGGATCTTCGAGGCTTGTGGAAAGCGGTATCGGGCAAGGTCGGCCATATCGAGCGCATTGAACAATGCGGTGATCGCACCGTCATCACTGCTGCCGGGATCATCCATGACGGCGGTACCAACGCGACGGGCGGCCTAAACTCTAACGACACAGAAGGATCTGTCGCTTTCATCGCGCGCGGGAAAGAATATTGCATGCGAACATCCGCTAGCATGACGTGGCGAGACGGCAAATTAGACTTCAACGTTTTCGGTTGGGGGCCCGTTGTTGTACGGCGGTATCGCGACGGCGAAGACCTCATCTGGGAATATGCGGATGGCGACATCACGCGGATGGAACGAATATGTACGCTTCCACCAGAATATAAAACGCCAAAGCCGCGCGGAAAACGCCGGACGTTATTTAACAAAAATGACTGAGAAAATATTTCTCCACGGTGTCCTCGACACACCTGAAATATGGCGCGCTCTCTTGAAGGAGCTTAGCCTGGACCTTACACCCAAAAGCGCACCAGCCCTTCCTGGATTTATGGGCCCGCCTGCCAACAATTTTGGAAAAACAAAAGACGCCTATGTAGAGTGGCTTATAGCGCACATTGAAACTGAAATGAGCAGCTCTGGCCCTGTAGATTTGATAGCTCATGATTGGGGCGCTCTTATCGCGCTTAGAGCCATCAGCCTCAGACCCGACCTAATCCGAAGTTGGGCCGTCATAAGCGCCGTCCCGCACCCGGATAATTTATGGCACTCAACCGCAGAAAAGTGGCAAACTCCCATCGTTGGAGAAGTCATGATGTTATTGACCACAAAAAAACGCATCGCAACTATCCTACAAAATAACGGGTTGCCGTTAGAGTTAGCCAAACATGAAGCTGCCGCTTTTGGGAGCAATATGCGTAAGTCTATCCTGCATTTATATCGCTCGGCTAAAATGTTGGGTACAGAATGGTATCCCGGTTTTGAAAACCTACCCCATAATGGTCTAATAATCTGGGGTGACAAAGATAAATTTGGGCCTGCCAAAATGGGGCGAACCTTTGCTCAACGCTACGGTCTCCCCTTCGCCAAAATCGAAAACTCAGGTCATTGGCCATTTGTACAAGATCCGAAATCAGTTGCGGATCATCTTAACCGTCATTGGGCGGAGGCAAAATAGAATTGCAGGTCACTAATCGATAGCTATTTTGGTACCACCTTACAGTAAATTGCCTTTAAGCAGATTAAACTTCTAATTTGGCCACCAAGCAACCACATCGTCTTCCGCCGCCTCATCTGCTAATGTCTTGTCAATCTGTACCGGATTTTCCAATGAATAAGGATAGAGCGATGGTGTGCGTCCGGCCTGGTGTTTTACCAAAAGCGCTTTGAGTTCAGCGAGTTTTTCTGGCTCTGTTTCCGCGAGGTTATTTTGTTCGGTCGGATCTGTCGCAAGATTATAAAGCCAATGCTTATCCCGGCGGCCTTCATGTTGGAGTTTCCAATCGCCCGCACGCACGACTTGAAGGTAACCACTCTGCCAATAAAGCGCATCATCTTCGCGGTTGAACGCCTCGCTATCGGAAATGAGGGTAAGCATATTGCGGCCATCAATCGGTACATCGGGCAATTTCGCGCCTGCGGCAGCCGTCAGTGTAGGCATAACATCTATATGCGCCACGGGCGTATCAATCCGGGTTCCTGCCTCAATACGCGCCGGCCATTTGACGAACATGGGCGCGCGGATGCCGCCTTCAAACATGGTCAGCTTCCAGCCGCGATAAGGGGCGTTGATATTGTCGACGCCGATATAGCCGGCCCCGCCATTATCGCTTGAGAAGACAATGATGGTATTATCAGCAAGGCCCTCCTCTTCAAGCTTGTCCATGACGCGTCCGACAGACCGATCGAGAGCGCGGAGCATACCGCCATAAACTTTCAAGCGGTGGGTGGCGGTCTTACCTAGAGCCGCGTCTACGGCGTCATAATCGGCTTTTGTTGATTGCAGAGGCGTGTGGACGCCCCAATGGGCCAGGTATAAAAAGAAGGGACGGTTTTTATTGGCCTCAATCACTTTTAGGGACTCATCTGTCCAGTAATCTGTCAAATAGCCGCCGGGTCGGAAAGGCTCTCCGCCATTAAAACTATTGGCAAAATCACCGCGCGCCCAAAGAAATTTATCAATCGGGTCAAAGTCGAGCTCGGCATTAACGACGCCCGGGTCATGTTTTGGCAGGTAATACATATCGTCCATATGCAAAGACTCTGTAAAACCCTGCGCATTGGGGCCGCGATCGCCATATCCCAGATGCCATTTTCCGATATGGACAGTATTATAGCCTTTATCCTTGAGCGTTTCGGCAATCGTTATTTCTTCGGGGGGCAAGCCCTGCCCATAGAAATCCGGAACATCACCTTCGGGTTTTGTATAAATTGTGCGGGCTATTGGGCTATCGGCTTTGGATTTCAGGTCATTGGCAATCATCGTCACCATACGGCCCATGCCCGGCGGCGTGGGCGTATATTCATAACCCGTCCGCGTGGGGTAGCGCCCCGTCATCAACATAGCCCGAGACGGCGCGCAGGTCGCATTGCCAGCATAGGCTTGCGTGAAAATAGCCCCTTCACTTGCAAGGCGATCTATATTAGGCGTGGATATTTTCCCGCTGGCTAGACCACCGCCAAATGTCGAGATGTCGTTGATACCAAGATCATCGGCAAGAATGAAAACGATATTAGGTGAACTATTTTCAGCGGCAGTGTCTGGCCCTTGTGCCCAATCAATATTTATAGTCGGTCCAACCTCTGGCTTCCCTTGGGATGCCACGCGCTTAAGAATTATATCGACGCGGTTTTGATAGACATAAGTCCCGCCAATAATGGCCGCGAGCCCCAGCCCCGTTAAGAGTTTCCAACGCAATTTCATGTTCCAAACAAGGCTTCGCAGCCGGTCCCTTTTAAGATTTCATCGACGTGTTTTTGATCTTTCGACTTCAAATCAAAATAAGCTTCTCGAATCCAGCCCAGCGTTTTGGCCTGATACTTAAATGTAGGCTGTGTCCAGGGCGCGTCGTCAACGCGCGTTTCAAATGTCTTTTTGCCTGTTATGACAGCTTTAGCATTAGCCAGCATAACAGGCGTATAAGTCCGGCCAATTTCTGTTAACAACGGCCCTAGGATCTCTTTGGCACTTGAAGCCTCAAACCAGTCATCCTCCTGGGGTGAGAGTCCCGACAAATCCTCCATGCGGTCTATCCACGCCCGCACACGAGCCGATATGTCCCGAGTTATTTTAGCCGAGGTCGGTTCGACAATCGCCAGCTGAGTCATCTGTCCAAAAACCGCGAAATCAGCCGCTGATGGCCGACTACCAAGCACATAGCCTTCTTGCGCGATTAATCTGTCAAGTATGTCAACAAACCGAATATAGGCTGCCTCAATAATGGGCGCTGTTATTTCATTAGATCCGACGACATAGAGCCTATCTATCTGGCGTTGTGTGAAGTGGTCAGATAAGTTATGTGCGGTTCCGTCATCGATAACCGAACTCCCCCAAAAAACGAGCAGCGGTCCAACATTTTTGTTATCAGCCTCATGCGCCCAACGATAATGGAACATCGCTTTGGTCAGCCATTCATCAGCAAAATCTTCAATCAAGTCATTAAAGAATGCCATAATGGGATCAGCCGGAATTACAGAACGGCCTTCATAGGCTTTTTCAAAACGCCTTATCAGCGGCGTCGAATCTGTAACCGCCACTATTTCACCACCCTTACCCGGCAAGAAATATGTTGGTAGCAAAGCTACTTTCGGTTTGGGAAAACCCTTCGGCACTTGCCCAGTCGTCCAGTGGACACGAAAAGGAATTTCTCGAAAACGCATAAGCGATAACATCTTGCGGGTATATGGCGATCCCGGTGCGCCCATTAGGTCTATTGGATTTATCATATATAAGAATTAATTATTGGCACTTATAATGTCAATAGAATTGTTTTTCTTATTATATTATTTCAAAACCTCCCGAAATTAGTGGTAACAGGGACGCCCCCAAGGTTAGTAACCCGCTATGAAACACACTTGGGTGAGTATTTTCTCCGCCATACTCTTTGAAGTTGGGTATTTCCATTCAGCGTTAAAAGGCGGAACGGTCTCTCCACGTCCTTCACCCTTTGACTGTTTGTAGTATATTGCTCTCAAATCTTTGTATCTGAATAATTCACAATCACCTTGATAATAAACTTCGAAAGACAAGTTTCCATACTCATTAGGTACGAGCAGGTCTTGTAGTTCCCAATAGTACACATACCCATCATTTTTACGCATCTTATCAAAGTCTACATAGAAGGTATTACCCACCGCATCATCACCAATCTTCTCCCAATCTGCATATGCGGATGATGCAAACATTGTTGAGAAAAAGAGTGTGAGGATAAGGGTCAAATGTTTCATACCCTCAATTTGCACAACTACCCTGCCCTTGGCAAGCCACTAGTCTCTTGTTAAGGGAAGGACATGAAAAGATCAGTTTCTAAGGGTAAGATTACCGTGTCTGAGGACGGCACGATTGTTCGCCTCCCCGTTGACAGTGAAGGCATAATTTACGAACATGGCCTATAATAGCGAGATTATGATAATTAAATTAGGGCATGGAGATTTTATTCGCCGTTAGGAGGAATAAAATAGACCGAATAGGAGAAAATTCATTTTTAAAAAAACAGGAAACAAACCACATTATTTTGATCAACTAAATCTATGTGAAGACATTAAAACAACAATCAATCAACTAGAATCACTTTATGAAATTTCAACAAATAACCTTAATGAAGCTTTCTCAATCTTTGCTAAAACGGGGAAACGTTCTGAAAACCAACAAACAAATTATCCCTACCTTCTCCTCCATTTACGCGAACGCAAACTTCACGGATTAAACCCTTCCGGATTTGTAAGTATACGAGGACCTGGTTGGTATGGAACATCTATTACTCACCCAGAGATTTTCAAAAATTATCTCTATGACCAGTTAAGCCATATTCAAGCCAGTTATGACGTTGAATATTACGTTGGCCTCAGTGATGAGGAAATTCCTGTAACCTTTGCTGTAGATACTTCAGATTTCAAAATAGATAGCGAATATTCAGGATCGATTGGGGATTACTTTGCTCTTCCTAACTTAAAGACAATTCACGATGATTTAGCAGATGGCGCATTTGAGCACTCAAATGATAGTCCCCTCCCCTTGAGCCTATTTCCCGCTTTAAGAACAGACTATTCCTTGCAACGCTTAAAGCATTATACTGGGACCTCTCCCTCTGATTTTCAAAAATTCGTTATTTTCACAAACTATCAACGTTATGTTGATGAATTTATACAGCATGCAAAATCGGTGATTGGTAAGGGTACCTACAAAGGGTTTTCTAGTCCTGGTGTTGGAATTGTAACCTCAGCGAATAATTATAAGCCGCCTGATAATATCAAGCTACCCCAGATGCCCGCCTATCACCTTATAGGAGAAAACAATGAAGGCATCACGATTATAAATATTGGCGTTGGCCCATCTAATGCGAAAACAATTACTGACCATATCGCTGTGTTAAGATCACACTGCTGGTTAATGCTAGGACATTGCGGAGGCTTACGTGATACTCAAACTCTTGGAGACTTTGTGCTTGCACATGCTTATTTGAGAGATGACCAAATTTTAGACGAAGTCTTACCACCAGCAATCCCATTACCCACAATAGCTGAGGTTCAAATTGCTCTTACAGAGGCTATAAGCAAAGTAATGAAGCTTTCTGGATCTGAAATGAAAAACCATGTTCGTACAGGCACTGTAGTTACAACAGATGATAGAAACTGGGAGATGCGTTATGCAAGCTTACGAAAAAGATTAAACCAATCGCGTGCGATTGCTATTGATATGGAGAGCGCAACCATTGCAGCGAATGGGTACCGTTATAGAGTACCATATGGAACATTATTATGCGTATCAGACAAACCATTACATGGTGAAATTAAACTCCCAGGAACTGCGGAAGAGTTTTATAGGAGTAGGGTTTCTCAACATCTCAATATTGGATTAGAGGCAATGTCAATTATGCACGAAGCAGCCCAAACTGGAACACTCCACTCACGAAAGCTTAGAAGTCTAGATGACCCTGTTTTTCGGTAGAAGTCTATTAAATGTTATTTTTTAACTGCAATAAGCATAATATATAAAACAGAAAATAAAGATCTTATAAACTTGCTTGTTTAAAAACTATTCAATATATTTTTCCAGAACTCTGGAGTATTTATGTATCTATTAAAATCAATCATTTTCCTTGCTGTATCGTTGATGCTATCGCATCAAACTTTTGCAGATAAAATGCCTGAATTTCAATTTCACTCAAAAGATCTTCCTAAAAGTGGTGATATTGTTATCATAGCAACCAGTAGTGACTTAATTGGTAAAAGTGCAGAAATTGATAAATTTGTTAATAATCAAATTTCCATTGCTTTATCAAAACATGAATTTAGCGGAGATTTTGGAAATGCATTGATATTTAATGCAATATCTCCGTTTCATAAAGTAACAATCATCGGAGCAGGAACGGAAGAATTAAATAAACGAAAATTACATGATCTTGGCGGACACATAGCCTCCAAATCCGAAGGTAATACAGTTGTAATTGCTGAAGATTTAAATACTAATGTATTAGCTGCAGGGGCGCATATAGCCAAAGGATTTGCTTTAAAAAACTACAAATTTGAAAAATACAAATATAAAGCAGATTCAACAAAAAATGACTTAAAAACATTACCAATCATAATGCATGTCAACGAACCAGATAAATCTGATCAGAATTATCATAATGACCTAGTCCACGTTGTTGAAGGAACGTACTTAGCAAGGGATTTAGGAACTGAACCCGGAAATATAATATATCCAGATACGTTTATTGAGAGAGTCCTTCCTAAATTTTCTAATGTACAAAATATTAAAATACATATCATGAAAGAAGACGAAATTCGGCGTGAAGGCATGGGTGTATTACTTGGAACTGCTCGTGGTTCAATACATGATGCGCGTATGCTAATTATTGAATATAATGGGGCAGAAAAAGAAAAAGCACCTTTAGCTTTAGTAGGTAAAGGAATAACATTTGATACTGGTGGGATTACATTAAAGCAAAACAGTGGTATGTGGTATATGAAATCAGATTTATCAGGAGCTGCTGCGGTAGCCGGCACACTTTTAGCATCCTCAAAACGTGGTGAAAATATTAATATAGTAGGGTTAATGCCCTTATCAGAAAATATGCCTGCAGCCGACGCAATTAGGCCCGGAGATGTTTTAACAAGCATGGGAGGTAAAACTATCGAAATTGGATCAACGGATGCAGAAGGACGCCTACAACTAGCTGATGCTGTTCAGTACGCTCAAAAGTATTTTAATCCATATATGCTTTTAGATATAGCTACTCTTACAGGTTCAGCGTCAAGCGCAATGGGTTCTGATTATGGCGCAGTTTTGACCCGTGACTGGGACTTATCAATGCGTATGATGAAAATTGGTAAAAATTCAGGCGAAGATGTTTGGCCATTACCTTTGAATGAAGGCCATTTTGAACAAATTAAGTCAAATATTGCCGATATTGTTAGTACAGCTGGTCGCCCCGGTGCATCTATAGGAGCAGCAGTTATTGGAACATTTGTTGATGAAAACTTACCTTGGGTTCATTTAGATATAGCAGGTGTTGACTGGAGAGACAGCCCAACTCCCACCACACCTAAAGGACATGCAGGATGGGGTGTGCGTTTTATGAATGAGCTAATCAGAGAAGAAGCTAATAAGTTAGAATAATTTTGATTAAAAAAGTAAGATTTGAGTTAATACTATGGAAAATTTTTCACCTGTCTCAGCATCATTAGGCGGTGCAATGATCGGACTGGCGGCAGTTTGGTTAATGGCAAGTGTAGGCCGTATAGCGGGTATTAGCGGAATACTTGGCGGAATATTTGAAAATAATAATAACGATAAATTATGGAGATTCTCTTTTTTTCTGGGACTTTTGATTTCACCTCACATGATAGCAATGTTTGACCCTTCAATATTGAGTATAAAATTTACTGTACAAAAACCATTACTTATAACTGCTGCAGTTCTTGTTGGAATAGGAACTCAACTTGGAAGTGGATGTACGAGTGGACATGGGGTTTGTGGTAATGCGTTATTATCTAACCGCTCAATTGTTGCAACATTAATATTTATGACCACAGCCATAATTACTGTCTTTGTAATCAAATTTACAGTTGGAGTATAATATGAAAATTTCAATTTCATGTTTTCTTGCAGGTATTTTATTTGGCGGTGGGCTCACATTATCGCAAATGATTAATCCAGAAAAAGTTATTTCTTTTTTAAATATAACTGGTAATTGGGATCCAAGTTTAGCTTTTGTAATGGGAGCCGCAGTGACCGTAACTTTTATAGGTTATCATGTTGTTTTAAAACGAAAAAAACCTTTACTGGTTGATAAATTTCAGTTGCCCTCCTTCAAAGATATAGACACTAAATTAATATTTGGTGCTTCAATATTCGGCATTGGATGGGGTATTGCTGGTTTATGTCCTGGACCAGCACTAGCTAGTTTAAGTTTCGGAGGCATTAACTCTTTTATTTTTGCAGGCACTATGACTCTCACAATATTTATATTTAGATACTTAAGTGCAAAAATTCTAGAATCTTAGAAATAAAATTAGAAATCTTGATTGGTTACAATCAGTTTTCAGTAACCTAATGAGCTGTAAATTATTCTAATTTATGAGGTACTCATGTCTTCAATTAAAGATTTTGGATTTGGAACTCAGATAAGGAAATCGCCTTATTTTGACTCAACTCTTAAATGGGGGGCTCAGGGCTTTTCAGTTTATAATCACATGTATATTCCCCGTGACTTTGGTAACCCTGAACAAAATTTCTGGAATCTAGTAAATGATGCAATATTATGTGATGTTGCAGTAGAACGGCAAGTTGAAATCACTGGTCCTGACGCAGCTGAGTTTATGCAAAAGTTAACCCCGCGAGACCTATCAAAAATGAAGGTTGGACAATGCAAATATATATTTATCGTAAATAATGATGGCGGGCTTTTAAATGACCCAATCTTACTGCGCTTGAGTGAAAATCATTTTTGGATTTCCTTAGCAGACTCAGATATATTATTATGGGCACAGGGTGTAGCTATTAATTCAGGTTTAGATGTTAAAATAACCGAACCCGATGTATCGCCTTTACAGTTACAGGGACCAAAATCAGGTCTCATTATGCAAAAATTATTTGGTGAAGACATACTAAATTTACGTTATTATTGGCTTAGAGAGCTCGAGCTCGACGGTATACCACTTGTGGTCTCTAGAACAGGATGGTCAAGTGAACTCGGGTATGAAATTTATCTGCGGGATAGTAAATATGGCTCTGAATTATGGGAAAAAATAATGGCTGCAGGCGCTCAATATGGATTAAAACCTGGTCATACGTCGACTATAAGGCGTGTTGAAGGCGCTATGCTATCATATCATGCAGATGCGGATATAAATACGAACCCTTTTGAATTAGGCCTCGGACGCTTAATAAATCTTAACACAGAAAACGATTTCATTGGTAAAAAAGCTTTAATAGATATTCAAGAAAAAGGAGTACAAAGAATTCAAGTTGGATTGATTTTGAAT
>Ga0213863_10000603_pt1 | contig 27288 bp, 22 predicted proteins | sample PICome_8_FD_160128 | JGI IMG/M metagenome (GOLD analysis project Ga0213863, IMG submission 160128) | Coastal seawater microbial communities near Pivers Island, North Carolina, United States - PICO497 | ecosystem: Environmental > Aquatic > Marine > Coastal | place: USA: North Carolina... | reverse complement strand
TCTGGAATGATCCAGCACTGGTAAATGGCTACCTGATTGCCCGCAACGGGGAACAGATGGCATGCTTTGACTTGGCAGCCAAACCCTAACTGCTTAGACCGATAATCTTCTTGGCCAAATCAGTATTTTTTACTGCATTCCCAACCATCACCGCTGAGGCCTGTGACAAGATCTGTTGCTTTGCCAACTTTGCGGTCTCCAAAGCATAATCAAGATCGCTAATGCGACCGTGGGCTTTTTCTAAATTCGCTCCACTCATTTCAAGGTTAAGGATAGAGTCCCTAGTCCTTGAAGTTTCCGCCCCGTTTTGAGCAAGTGCATTTGAAAGATTCTGTTCAAAGGTTTTAAAATCTTCGACCGTAAATTGATCAAGCCCAGCATAAGTAATTGTATCCGTGACCACTTCCGTGGTTACAAAACGGGAAGCAGAAATCTCTAACCGATCAAAGAGTAATCCGGTGGGACCACCGGAATTATTTACTTGTACCGTCACATTATTGGTTCCGTTGACTAAAGGGTTTGGTATTAAGTTTGCCCCATCTACTAGCATACCATTTAAATTCGTCTGTAAATTAAAAGCCTGTAAGCTCTTGAATTCATCTGGAAAAGATAAGCCCAAGTCTTGCCCGTTTACAAATACACTACCCGCATTATCAGTGGCCGCAAGACCTTGAATTTGAACCGAAGAAAGGTCACAATCGGTGAGGTCAAAAGACATGGAATATAAGTAGTTCCCGACCCCTCCAGCCATATTACCCAACCAGCCCGCTGTTGCTGTCTCATCAGCCCACGGACCAGGTTGGTCGGCAATCGCAAGTCTTTCAACCGAGGTTGGCCCGGTAACCGACCAGTTTGGATCGAGTGCTCCCGTTGGCAACTTGCTTCCATCTGCAGCTACTCCGGTAGAACTCGATGCAGTACCTACTGGCAGTGGTTCAGTAGCAGAAGTAACAAGTTCGAACTCTCTACCTCCTATCACTTCACCTCTGGAACCAACAAATTCACCGGACAAGAAATTTCTCGCCAAGCTAACTCTTGTCGAGGAGCCGTCCTGGATTTGGGTCACAGACTGCAAGGCATGGTTTTTTACCGAAGTTTTTGAAAACAGACTAATCCCATTAAACTTGCCTCCGCTTATCTCCCGAAATTCATATTGTAGTTCCATAAACTCCTCGTTGTAAGCCTGATAGTCAAATGCGTTACTGGTAACTCCCATAGACTGGATCTTAAGTTCTGACATACGAGTAAGAATCTTGGCTGCACTTTGCAACGCACCCTCTTGCATTTGCAAAAAAGATAATGAATTATTTAAATTCTCCCTTAGTCTTTGTTGAGTATTTAATTGGGCATGCAATTTACCTGAAATCCCGACTCCGCTGGCATCATCCGATGATGAATTAATTTTCTTCCCACTGGATAGCTTGATCAAGCTCTCTCTTTGGGCAACCTCGCTTTTTGCAAGATGACCCCGAGCAACCATGGCATTCATATTTGTATTCAGAGCTAAAGGCATAATTCATTATAATCGGATACTTCCAGTATGAATTTAATTCATTTTAATCATTATCAAGGCTTTCACCTTAATTGGTATGGGTATTTTTACCCAACGACGGGAATATCATCCCAGTTGGTAGTATAACCGGGCGTACGCATTTCCCGGCGCATTTGCCATTGCTTTCCAATTCCTTGTCCTCCCCAAAAAGCTCCACCCGCTCGGTATCGCCCGGCAACTTCTTCGACTGCATCCACAAATTCCCGACGACGGGGATTTTGATGCTCCTCAAATAATAAACCCTGGCGAAAAGAAGCCGGAGCCAAATCCAGCAGGATCACGCCGGCCTTCTTGTAAGCAAAACCAGATCGGTAAATATTATGAAGCAAACGCTTCGCATTCTGTACAATCCGGATAGGATCATCGGTTGGCTCATCTAAGGCCAGGGTCCGTGCATTCGAATACTGGGCTTGATCCTCCCGAAATCGATTGGTCATAATAAAGACCTGAAGACCTGCGGCTAGGGAGCCCTCACTACGAATTTTGCGGGTCGCACGGATGGCATAGTTGGCCACCGCTTCTTCCATTTCCTGAAAGTCGGTAACTGGCTTTCCAAAGGAACGGGAACAGCAAGTATTCTTTCGGGGAGAACTGACTTCCTCCATCTCCAAACAAGGTATTCCGCTAAGTTCACGCTGGGTGCGCTCCAGGGTAACTCCCCCGATCGCCCGGATCGAGGCGGAAGGAGCCTGGGCAAAATGCCAAGCATTGCGGACCCCAATTCTGCGAAGTCGGATGCTTAATCGACGCCCTACCCCCCAGACATCTTCAATGGCGACTCCATGCAGTGCGGACTCGTCCGTGGCCTTGAGGATTACACAGCCCTTCTTCATTTTCTTGGCCAAGCGGTTTCCGGCCTTGGATAAAGTCTTGGTTGGTCCCAGCCCAATCGAAATCGGAATTCCAGTCCATTGCTTGACTTGATCACGGATATGCATGCTCAACGACAAAGGGTTGGGCACGCCGGTAAGATTGAGAAAAGATTCATCAATGGAGTAGACCTCAAGCTCAGGGGCAAAACGGGCCAGGACGGAAACTACCCGGCGGGACATATCCCCATACAGTTCGTAATTGGAAGAGAGAACCACCACCCCGTTGTATTCGCAAAGTTTTTTGATTTGATGAAAAGGAGCACCCATCGGGATTCCAATTGCTTTAGCCTCGTTGGACCTGGCGACCGCGCAGCCATCGTTATTGGAGAGAACAATGACCGGACGGCCCTCCAGAGAGGGACGAAAAACCCGCTCGCAGGAAACGTAAAAGTTATTACAGTCCGCCAGGGCAATCACAAGGAATGGATCACATTGGTAACCACTCCCCATAAATGGGTATCATCTTGTTCCTGAAAATTAATCGAGGGGTAGTCGGGGTTTTCGGGCGTAAGCCATGATTTTTGCTTCGTCTGACGAAGGCGTTTGACCGTAAGTTCACCGTTGATCGATACAATCACCACTTTTCCATCTGAAGCCTCCAAACTACGATCAACAACCAGAAGGTCTCCGTCATGGATACCGGCTCCAATCATGGAATCTCCACGGGCTCTTACAAAAAAAGTAGCAGTAGGCTCACGAACTAGGTGGGAATTTAAATCAAGTGCACCCTCGGCATAATCATCTGCAGGAGATGGAAAGCCTGCAGGAACCGAGTGGCCGTAGAGGGGAAGTTCATCCTCCCGCTCCCGGACAAAACGAAGCACCCGATCAATCTTACTGATCGGAATACGTACTGGTTGCGTCGGTTCTCCGTACTGGTTTGTACCTTTGGGTCGCCCGGCTCCCATTCGTTTTCCTCCATGTTTTTCCATGTCTATTTGAATATTGTTACATTATTCAAAAAGGCAAGCTTTGTGATTAAAAACTTGATCCAATAAAGACTCCAATACGATCTATTTTTGTGGAATTTATAAATAAATCAGACCAAATTAATCACCTCATTGTAGGAGCTTCCCGGGGAATTGGAAGGTCGCTCCTCGATCTTTCAGTGGATGCGGGCCATCAAGTGTACGCACTTGCCCGAACCAAACCTGAAAACGCCCCCGAAGGATGTACCTGGATTCAGGGAGATGCCGAAAATCCAGATTCATTTATGGATCAGTTGCCGGAGAAGATCAATGCCCTTACTTTTTGTCCGGGCAAGGTAATCCTTGGACCGATTAAGCGGTTGAGAAAAGAACAAATGCTGGATGCATATAAAACCAGTGTCCTCGACGCTTTCACTTTGATTCAATCCCTGATACCCCGCCTGGAAGGTTCCATCGCTCTTCTTTCATCGGTCGCTGCCCGTACCGGGCTTCCGAACCACTGTGCAATTTCTGCGGCAAAATCGGGACTCGAGGGATTTGCCATCGCTCTGGCCGCTGACCTCGCACCCAAGGTAAGGGTTAATGTGGTTGCCCCTACCCTTACCCCCACGGAAATGGGACTGGCAATGGTTGGGGGAGATAAGATGATTCCAATGATTGAAGAGCGTCATCCTTTGAAAAAAATTCCTTCGGTCAGCGAAATTGCCTCCACCATTAGTTTCCTTCATTCTGAATCCGCAGCTTCCATCACTGGGCAAATCTTTAAAGTAGACTCGGGTCTGTCACAGCTTAGGCTGAACTCGTGATTTCAGAAACTTCAAGCAATCCTGCCTCTCCTATTATCGTTTGGTTCCGCAAGGACCTTCGTTTACGGGATCACCCTTGTTTGCATGCAGCCATGCTTGCAGGACAAAAAATCATTCCCGTATTCATCTGGGATTCAGAAGAAGGAGGGCAATGGAGCCCAGGGGCATCCTCTCGATGGTGGCTTCATCATGCCTTACAAAGCCTGGCCAAAGAAATAAAAGGTTGGGGGGGGCAACTTATTTTAAAAAAAGGAAAGGCTGCGGAAATCCTTCCCCTTCTGGCCCAGGAAAATCATGCAGGCAAAGTTTTTTATAGCCGTAGCTATGATCCTTACAGCATCGCAACCCAGGAGTCGGTTGAGGAAGCCCTGGACAATGCCAGGGTAGAGACTGAATCCTTTAATTCTTCTTTGTTACAGGAACCCTGGGAAATGAAAAACGGGACCGGGAAACCCTTTCAAGTCTTTACTCCCTACTGGAGAAAGTCTCGTCCCGTTATTTACCGGGAGCCCGCGGTTTATGAAACCTCTAAATTACCCTTCGCTCCTCATCCCCTTCCCTCTGATTCCCTGGAAAGCCTTGCTTTATTACCCGATCATTCCTGGCATCAAAAGTTGGAAAGCCATTGGTCCGTTTCGGAAGATGCGGCACATCAACAACTGGAACGAACCGTTCACGAGGTCACCCATTCCTACGCAACTCTTAGAAACCACCCAGCAGTGGATGGAACTTCGAGGCTTTCTCCCTACTTAGCATGGGGCTTAATTAGTCCCCGTCAAATTTGCCATCGGGTATTGCAGGCGGAGACGGAAGGTAGTCACCGCGGGGAAAATAAGTTCCTTGTTGAAATTGGCTGGCGTGAGTTTTCTTATCATCTACTTTACCACTTCCCATCGATCCCGGATCAACCCCTGCGAGCGAAATACGCCTCCTTTCCCTGGATTGAAGACAAAACCAATCTCAAACGCTGGCAATTTGGAAATACGGGTTATCCCATGGTAGATGCCGGGATGCGACAACTTTATGAAACCGGTTGGATGCACAACCGGGTTCGCATGATTGTTGCATCCTTTCTGGTCAAACACCTTCTACTTTCATGGAATGACGGAGCCCGTTGGTTTTGGGATACGCTGGTCGATGCTGACCTGGCCAGCAATACGCAAGGTTGGCAGTGGGCGGCAGGATGCGGTGCGGATGCCGCTCCTTACTTCCGAATTTTTAACCCCATCACTCAGGGCGAAAAATTTGATAGCCGTGGGGAATATGCCAAGCGATGGATTCCTCAGCTTGAATCTCTGCCGTCTAAATGGACCTTCCGGCCCTGGGAAGCACCCGCTGAGATACTGGAAACTCACGGAGTGGATTTGGGAGGCAACTACCCCGAGCCCTGTATTGATCACTCTGAAGGCCGGACCCGGGCACTTGCTGCCCTGGCCACTTTAAAAACCACTTAATCTATAAATGAGTACCGCAATAGTCTGGTTCCGTAAGTCCCTGCGATTGGATGATAATCCTGCTCTTTCCCATGCTTGCAGTGAGAATTCCATCACCTCCATACTTCCTTTGTTTATTGTCGACCCCGATATTGTGGGTTCAAACTTTGAAAAATATCACGCCAACCGGATTCGCTTCCTGCTGGAATCCTTGGAAGATTTGGATGCAAACCTGAAAGCAAAATTGGGTGCTAAGCTTTCTGTTTTATTTGGTAAACCCACGGAAATCTTGGACCAGCTCTTCCAGCATTCCGGCTCCGATATCTCTCTCCTCAGCTCAGATTACTGCTCCGAGCCTCATGGTCGGTCTTTGAGCACCGAGATTGTAAAGAAAATCGAGCTCCAGTCTCCTTCTTCAGATGTTGTTTTTCACCCGTCCGTCCAAACCGTACTTGATATCGAAAAAGTTACCCAGGACCCCAGTTTTAAGGAACCAAAGTCCATGAAGGATATCGAAAAGATTTTCCTTGGTACATTTGGCTTGGACGATTCCGGGCTCCTCGCCCTCCCCAAACCTCTTCCTCCGCCTCAGAAAATCCCTTCTCCCTCCGCCCCCCTTGAATCGCTTTGCTCCACCCTTTCATCTTCCAATGGGATTTCCTCTCCAAAATCGCTCCGGGAACATCTTTCCCAGGATCAACGGCTGTCCAAATCTTCTCTGAATTCTTATTTCAAAGGGGGTGAAAGTGAGGCACTCAATAGACTCCGTACCAAAGTGGAAGGTCAATCAGATTTCGTCAACTCGTTCAAAAAACCAAAGACTTTTTCCACCAACCAGTTCGATAACCCCCTGGAGCCCAGCACCACTGGGCTCTCCCCCTATTTGAGCACGGGAAACCTGTCGGTTCGCAGGTTGTGGCTTGAAATCCAGTCTTGCAACCGAAGCAGTTCACACTCCCAGCCACCCGAATCCTTAAGCGGCCAACTACTCTTTCGGGAAATGTTTTATTTACTTTCCAGATCGGTTCAGAATTGGGAAAATGATTCCAACAATAAGATGTGCAAGAAAATTGCCTGGGGTGAAAGGGATCAAAAACTTTTGTCCGCTTGGGAGGAAGGACGCACCGGATTCCCCCTGATTGATGCCATGATGCGGCAACTCGAATCGACCGGATGGATGCATCACCTCGGAAGACATGCAGTATCTTGCTTCTTCACTCGTGGTCAACTTTGGCAACATTGGAAGTTGGGCCGGGACATTTTTGAACGCAAGTTATTGGATAGTGACTGGGCATTAAACAATGGAAATTGGCTCTGGCTTTCGGGGGTCGCCCCCTTTTCCATGCCTTACTTTCGTCTCTACAACCCATGCCCCGACGCAAAATCCAGTTTGAATGTGGAAACCACCCAAGCCACTTTTATTAAACATTGGATTCCGGAGCTGGCAAATATGCCTGCTAAGTATGTTTACGAGCCCCATCTTGCCCCTTTAAGCATTCAGGAAGAAGCCGATTGTATCATTGGCAAGCACTACCCTGCTCCAATAGTTGAGCGAAAAGAGAGCGCAAAATCGAACCTGGCCAAGTTCAAACAAAGCTTGGCCGCTTGAGCCTTGCCCTAAAAAAGCATCAGATTTCCGCTGGCATCGATCTTTTTCCCGTCCACTTCTTTGATCTCCGACATACCGGCATATCCCCGGATTGTTTCTAAATCATCCACCTCCTCCGGCTTTTTATCTTTTCGCCAGCGGTGAATGCGAGGAAATCGCAAGGCAACTCCGGACTTGTGACGACCGGAAGCCTGTACCCCTTCAAAAGCAATCTCAAAAACCAGTGCCGGCTTCACCCCCCGAACGGGTCCAAATTTCCCGGTTATGTTTTTCCTGACAAAACGGTCCACTTCTTCAATTTCTTTATTACTCAGACCAGAGTAGGCTTTGGCCACGGTTACCCATTCTCCCGATTCATTCAACACCGCCAAGGAATAATCAGAGTATAAATTCGCACGCTTCCCATGTCCCAGTTGGGCACTGACCACCACCATATCCGCTAGGTATGGTTCGACTTTCCATTTGTACCAAGCCCCTTTCACACGACCGCTTTGATAGACCGACTTCTTTTCTTTGAGCATCAAGCCCTCCACTCCCCTTTTCCTTGATTCCATCCTCATGGTGGTAAAGGCCTCCCAGGTATTAAGCTCGATTACCGGAGACAGTCCAATCGGCAAATGGAGTGGGATTCCCTCAAAGATTCCCTCTAACTTTCCCCTTCTTTCTTGGGTTGAAATGGTTCGTAAATCCTGACCATCCAAGCGAAGCAGATCATAGGCAAGAAAACGAACCGGTTCCTTTTTTAAAACCGAAGGACCGGGCATCTTCCGACCCAATCTTTTCTGGAGGTGAGAAAACGACCGCAGACCCTCATGTCCCCAGGCAAGAATTTCCCCATCCAGGCAAATATCTTGCGGTAAATGAGGGAGGCATTCGAGCAACTCTGGGAAACTTTCCTCCACCGTCTCTTCTCCCCGCGACCAGATCATTCCTCTCCCTCCGCCAATCGATAATAATTGGGCTCGGATGCCATCCCATTTCCATTCAACTTGCCAGTCTTCCGGGCTCCCGAGCTTGGTGACCTCTTCCTGTAAGGGGGAAGCGAGACAAAATGGATAGGGCCTGGAAAAGTTTTTTTCTTGGGCAGTTTCAGGACCGATAATTTCAGAAAATAAAGTATTCTCACAATTCCAGTCTCCGGCAATTCTCTGGGCGATCCGGGATGGTTCCAGGTTGGAAACCCGGCTCAATGCCTTACAAAGATTACCCTTTGACACCCCCATTCGAAAGCCTCCGGTTAGCAATTTGTGGAAAGGTAGCATTTCCTTCTCCGATAGATCATTCCATGCATCCGCGAGCAGTTCTTTTCTCAGACCCGCATCCAAGTCCCGCAAAGGAAGTAAGAATTTCCTAATGGTCTGATCCAGCCCAAGGGAACCACCCCGCTCCTCTTGCCCTGCAAGGAGTGCGATTGTTTCCGCCAAATCCCCCACTCGGTCATGGCACTCTTCGATCAGCCAAAGGGGCAATTTAGACCAGTCGCTCAAAAATGATCTCAGTTCACCGGTCTTCACGGCTCCCTTGATCCGATTACCCGATAGAAACCAGCACACCCAGATTGAATCCTCTGAGGGTGCGGAGTCGAAGTACTCCACCAAACGATCCAACCGGTCGTTCGTCTTAGTCATGGAATCAAGATCATGAAAAAGACTGGAAAATAATTTCATTCCTCTTCCTCTCCTCTCATTTTTGCCCCGGTGAGGACCGATGCATTTCTTCCTTCTTCTTGCAGGTACCTAGCCAAGGCATCCCCATTCCCATGGGTTAAGAAAATTTCTTCCGCTCCGGTACCCTTGATAACTTGTAACAAACCATCCCAATCCGCATGATCTGACAAAATAAATCCCTGATCTAAATTCCTTCTTCTTTTAGCTCCCCTTATCGACATCCAACCGGAAGCGAAAGCCCGGCGGCAATTTCTAATTTTCCGGGTCCATGTCGAATCCTCAACCGCAGGGGGTGCAATAATGATCGATTTGCTCAGGTCATCCTCCTGCCCCCTTTCCAACTTTTTAACTTCAGGAAAATGCACCCCTGCTTTTTCATAGTGTTCCAGGAATGGATGTACCGCTCCATGGGCAAAAACCGGACCAATACTAGACTTTAAACCTGACAAGATTCGTTGTGCTTTGCCAAGAGAATAAGCAAACAATAAGGATGGCCTTCCTTCGCTGGCATTCTTTTGCCACCACTCATTGACTTGCTGGTGTACCTTTTGCTCTTCAATCCAGCGATAAACGGGTAAGCCAAAGGTACATTCAGAAATAAAACCATGACAAGGAACCAATTCAAAAGCTTCACAAGTTTGATCCGCTTGCGGTTTGTAATCTCCACTAACCACCCAAACTTCCCCCCCTACTTCGACCCGAACTTGAGCCGATCCAAGAATATGCCCGGCTGGGTGCAATGAGACTTTCGCGGAGCCAATCTTGATCTCCTTCCCAAAGGGAATGGATTCTATTTTCTGGCTTTCTCCAAGTCGGATCCTCAAAAGCGAAAGGCAGGAATCTGAGCACAAATAAGATTCGTGTCCACTGCGAGCATGATCACTGTGAGCATGGGTAATGACCGCTTGGTTCACTTTCCCCCGGGGGTCAATGTAAAATCCTCCGGCAGGACAATAGATTCCCTCAGGTTTTATTTCCAGTATTCTAGGCATATGGTCTCCTATCCATCCCATCCAATTTCCAAAAATTTACAAATTACAAATCTGGATGGGATAAATTAATGATTAAGATACCTATCTACTCTTATTAAATCTCTTAACATAGTATTTTTCGATGATCTTAATTAATCCTTCCGGCGTTTTATCAACTGTTATGGTTTATCAAAATTCTAATTTATCTACATCTGCAAAAAACGACCCCGTAGGAAGATTTATCTCCGAACGGGCACGCATGGCACCTCCAACCAAGGAGGAATGTGATCATTTATTTGCTGAAATGCATAATGGGTCCGACGAAGCCCGTAAAGAACTGATCGAGAGACATATTCGGCTGGTCGCTTCCATCGCCTTGAAGTTTCGGCAGACTAGCGTAAACATGGAAGATATCATGGCCGAAGGTATCCAAGGTTTGGTGCTTGCACTCGATAAGTTTGACCATACCCGCGGGATAAAACTGAGTACCTACGCGGCATGGTGGATCAGGCAACGAATTCAGAGGCTTATCGGTAAAATGTCCGGTGCGGTTGCAGTCCCGCATGATGTTTCCCAGGGAAAACGAAAAGAAAATTTAGTACGCTCTCAGCTTCAAGTCGAATTCGGTAGAAACCCAACGGATGAAGAGGTTAAGCATGCGCTTGGCAGTGATCGTAACCTTACCAACCGAGTAAAGTACGCACCATCAGGCAGTGTTTCGATAGACGAACCTTTTGGTGAAGAAACTGACCAGACATTAGGTGATGTTCTTTCCGAAGAAGAAGAGCTTTCTAAATCCTATCGAGAAGATGGATCCCTTTCGGACGACATTACTGTGGCTCTTGGCTTTTTAGACAAAAGGGAAAGAAAAGTTCTCAGCATGAGGTTTGGTATCGGTGCAGGTGATACTATGAAACTGGATGATATTGCGGATGAGTTAAAAGTGTCGGGCGAAAGAGTTCGTCAACTTGAATCTTTAGGCCTTCGAAAACTCCGTGCAGTCCTAATGAAAAATGGTGAATTTGATTTCGGGAAGCTCGATAAGCTTGTCGGGACAGAAATACGTGGCAAAACTAAGATGAGTCCTTTAGAATTATCACTCGTCTTAGATAGTTCTACGTAAACATGTCATTTTCATTATCAAAATGGGTGTGTCCACCCCCCGAAACCCTTGATGAACCGGAAGGTACTGAAGGGAAGGTTGAATGGTTTAGGTGTTTGCCTTATATCATCATCCATTTACTCGCATTGGTTGCTTTCTTCTACCCGGTTACCACTTGGTGCCTCGTTATCGCATTAATTTCGTACAGTGTGCGAATGTTTTCGATCACCGCGTTTTATCACCGCTATTTTTCCCACCGTTCTTTTAAAACCTCTAGGTTTGTCCAGTTTATTGGTGCCTTTGTCGCCTGTAGTTCTGGACAAAGAGGCCCTCTTTGGTGGGCAGCTCACCATCGCCGACACCACCGCCATTCTGACACCGAAGAAGATGTACATTCCCCACATAGTAAAAGTTTTATCTGGAGCCACACCCTTTGGTTTATGACCGAGTATTCAGTTCCCACCTTTTTAAAAGAAGTGCGTGATTTGGTTAAGTTTAAAGAACTTGTTTTCCTTAATCGCTATGACTGGATCCCTCTTGTTTTGCTTGGTACGGCATGTTACTTCGCCCCAGAAATCCCCTTTTTCTTTGAACTTACTGGACTAAGTAACATGCAGTGCTTGATGTGGGGCTTTTTTGTCCCCACCATCCTCTTGTATCATGCCACTTTTGCGGTTAACTCAATCAATCACCTCTTTGGCTCCCGCAAGTTCGACACCAAAGATGAAAGTCGTAATAATTGGTTTATTGCCTTGATTGCTTTTGGTGAAGGATGGCACAACAACCATCACTTTTACCCAGCATCCGCAAGGCAAGGATTTTTCAAACGAGAATTTGATATCACCTACTACGGTTTAAAATTCCTTTCTTTCTTTGGACTAGTCCGTAACCTTCGCCCCGTTCCTGCTTGGGTCAAGAGCAAGGCAAAGAACTAACCAAAGTACCCGGAATTTGAAAATCGCCGTTGTCGGTTCCGGAATTTCAGGCTTGGTTTGTGCCTACTTACTACAAGACAACCATGATGTTACTTTATTTGAAGCATGCTCGAAAGCGGGCGGGCACGTAAACACCATAGATGTAAAGGGAGCTACGGGAGATTTCCGGGTTGATACTGGCTTTATTGTTTTTAACCAGGAGAATTATCCAAACTTTGTCCGCCTTCTTGATCATTTAAAAGTGGAATCACAGGATACCCGCATGGGATTTTCGGTTAAATCAAATGCTCACGGACTGGAATATAGCGGCGAGTCGCTCCTTGGACTCTTTGGAAACTGGAAGAATTTGATCGACCTCAAACACTGGGGTATGACCCTTGATATTCTCAAGTTTCATAAACTGGCAAAAAACCTTCAGGAACCAAACATCTCGGTCAATGAGTTTATTTCGAAGCATGGATTTGGAAAACGGTTTAAAGATAATTTCCTCCTTCCTCTCGGATCCGCCCTCTGGTCTTGCTCCATCGATCGGTTTGGGGAATTCCCCATCGAATTTGTTACCGATTTCTTATCCAACCATCAAATGCTCCAAGCCAACAACCGTCCAATTTGGCGGGTGCTTAAAGGGGGTTCGCGAACCTATGTGGATGCCATGCTTCAAAAGATCGGAAATCGTTTGAAGTTAAATACTCCCGTACAAAAAGTTTCCAGAAGCTCTGAAAAAGTCACTCTTCACTTCCCCGATGGATCCGAAGAAATCTTTGACGAAGTGATTCTAGCCTGCCATGCGGACCAGTCCCTTAAATTGCTTGAACAACCGGACTTGGATGAGAAAACGCTGCTGGAGGCATTCCCCTATGAAGAGAATTTGGTAAGCCTCCATTCAGATGACTCTATTCTCCCGGTTCGTAAATCGGCTCGGGCCAGCTGGAATGCCCTCCTAACCAAAGACAGAAGCGAACAGGCCATCGTCACCTATGACATGAACATTTTACAAAGCCTGCCCACCCATGAACCCTTTTGTGTGTCTCTCAATCAAAAGAATACCATCGATTCTTCCAAGCATCATGCGGACTTTGAATTCTCCCATCCCACTTATCATCCCGGTAGAAAAGAGGCCCAATCCGAACACCAAGCTTTCATTCGACGGCGGGGAGTTTCTCTTTGCGGAGCTTATTGGGGTTTTGGATTTCACGAAGATGGCTTGAAAAGTGGACTGCAAGTATGCAAAGCTTTTGGTACTCATCTACCATGAACAGTTCTCTTTATTTCGGAAAAGTCAGCCATCACCGGCGTGCCCCCAAAGTACATAATTTAGCCTACCGGGTCTACATGGCTCATCTATTTCTGGATGAACTACCGACTGTTTTCAAAAACCGCCTACTTTGGTCATTTAACCGTTCCAATATCTCGAGCTTTCATCGAACGGACTACCATCGCCCGGAAATCGAGTCTCTGGAACAAGCGGTTCGAGAAACCATCAACCAGCAATTGGATCTTAATCTTTCCGGCAGAATTTCGATCCTTACTCATCTGCGTACTTTCGGCTACTGCTTTAATCCGGTTACTTTCTATTACCTTTGGGATGAAAAAGTGGAAACTCCAAAGGCAATCCTCACCGAGATCACCAACACACCATGGGGAGAGAAATATGCCAAAGCTTTACAATGGGAATCATCCCAAGAGAGTGGAAAAAGTAGTCATGAGTTTGATAAGGAATTTCATGTTTCCCCTTTTATCGGTATGGAAGTTGATTACGATTGGCGCTTTCGAAAACCTTCGGAAAACCTCCAGGTCGACATGTTTTTAAGGGAAAAAAATAAACTCTTTTTTTCCGCTCATTTACAGTTAAAGAAAAAAACAATTTCGTTTTTTAATCTCGCATGGGCACTTCTTCGTTTTCCGTTGATCACTTTTAAGATAATCTGGGGGATTTACTGGCACGCTTTACTCCTTCGACTCAAGGGTTGCCCGTTTTTCACTCACCCCAAGAATTTAGTCCCCCACCAATGAACACCCCAGCGACAGAGAAAATTTCCTCGTTCCCGGCAAAAAGTACCGACAAAATTGGTTTTTTTGAAAAAAAGCTTTGCCAACAATTGAACAAAGCGGAACAGGGAAGTCTTCAATTGATGATCGGTGAGCAGAAACTCTGCTTTGGAAACCAGGACGGCCGGGGGGGCTCCGCCCAAGTCGAAGTGTTGGATTCCACTTTTTTCCGAAAGGCTTGCCTCGGTGGCTCCCTCGGGGTCGCGGATAGTTATGCCGATGGAGACTGGAATACCCCAGACTTAGTCGCGGTCTTTCGCTTCTTCCTGCAAAACCAGAAAGTAATGGACGGAATGGAAGGTGGTTGGGCCACCATCCTGAACAAGTTGGCCCGTTGGTCTTACCAATTCAGTCAAAAAAATACCATTCAGGGAAGCCGCAAGAACATTGCCCTTCATTACGATTTGGGAAATGACTTTTATGAATTGATGCTGGATCCCACCATGACTTATTCCTGTGGCATCTTCGCATCCAAGGATTCAACTCTCGAAGAAGCCTCCCTGGCAAAATATGACCGCATCATTGAGCAACTCCAGATTGAGCCTCATCATCAGGTCTTGGAAATTGGCTGTGGCTGGGGTGGTTTTGCGGAAAGATTTGCCCAAAAGACCGATGCTCAACTTACCGCCACCACCATTTCCAGAAGCCAGTTTGAATATGCTCAAAAGCGATTGCAGGGAAAAGATCAAATCCGCTTGATCCAGGATGACTATCGGAAACTGAGCGGTTCCTATGATCGAATTGTATCGATTGAAATGATTGAAGCGGTCGGCCATGAATTTCTCCCCACTTACTTTTCCAAGATTGCCTCCCTGCTCAGACCGGATGGAGCCGCCCTGATTCAGGGAATTACCATGCCGGATCATCGCTACCAGCAATACCTCAAGGAAGTCGATTATATCCGAACTAGGGTATTTCCGGGAAGTTGTGTACCCTCCGCATCCGCCATGATTGAAGCTGTGGTAAAGGACTCGGACTTACGCCCCGCCAATCTTTTTGACTTTGGATACCATTACGCCCGGACCCTGCGGGAGTGGCGCCTGCGATTTCTTGAAAACGAAAATAAAATTAAAAAGCTTGGATACGATGATTCCTTCCGAAGGGCTTGGATCTATTACCTCTGCTATTGTGAAGCGGGGTTTGAAGAAGGCTACACCGGAGACATTCACTTATTGCTGGCAAAACCAGGTTGTAAGTTAGGAAGGGGAATGGATTGAGGTGAATCTTCCCAAGCAAAAGATTTTCTACGACCTGGTGATCTTTCAAGCCGCATGGTTTTCCTGCGTCCTCTCCACCCTTAGTCCCTTTCCCATCCTTCTCCCCCTGGTTGGATGCATTCCCGTGCTTATCCGTTCGGTATATACTCAGGGCCTCTTTCTCCTTTTTCCTTTTGCCCTGACCAGTGTGGTCATGGGTTTAATTGGGGATGCCTGCCTGGTCCACTTTGAGCTGATCCGCTTTGGTGAATATCCATCCTTACTTGGCGTTCCCTACTGGATGCTTTTATTATGGTTAAATTTTGCCCTGATGCTTCGTCCACTCTTCGAATGGTTTCTCGATGGACGCTGGCGCTGCCTACTTGGGTTCTCCATCGGCGGAACGGTGGCATATTACTCCGGTCATCAATTTGAAGTGCTCACTTTTGAACAAGGCTGGATCACGGCCATAGCCGTAGCCATCGAATGGGGCTTGGCCGGTTTTGTACTTCGCTACCTTCACCTGGAATTTGATACCAAGCCCAAAATATTATGACCACGCTTCCATTTTTATTATACGGGCAAGCAGCGTGCTCGATCATCATGTTGATTGGCTGGCTCTTCGCACTTCGAACTAAGAATGCATCCTATGTCGATGTCCTCTGGTCCTACGGCGTTGGAGTCCTTGGTATTTTCTACCTCTTTTATTTTTCTGACAATTGTGACCCTAGCCGCCTCGCCCTCTTCCAGGGTCTACTCGGCGTATGGTCAATTCGCTTGGGCACCCATCTTCTCCGACGCTGTTGGGGGAAACCAGAAGATGCCCGCTACGCCTACTTGCGTGAGGTCCTTGGAAAGAATGCCAACCTCGGGCTTTTTGCCTTTTTTCAAATCCAAGCCTTTTGGACGGTTCTGTTTGCCTCTCCTTTTCTAATCCTCGTGCAAAACGAGTCACCGCTCGGCTTCTGGGATCATGTCGGTACCATCATCTGGATCGTTGGCTTTGTTGGGGTTTCCCTTTCTGATAAACAACTTCGCATTTTTAAGTCCAACCCGAAACGAACCCGGAAAGAAGTTTGTGACACCGGTCTCTGGAAATATTCCCGTCATCCTAATTATTTCTTCGAATGGATCCTCTGGCTCAGCTATATCCCCTTGGGATATCAGGCCAGTGGCTGGCCCTGGCTCTTTTTGATCCCTCCCGTGCTATATCTTTTTCTTACTAAAATCACGGGAATTCCCTTCGTGGAAGCCCGCAAACTTGAAGCCAGTGGTGATGCTTATAAGTCCTACGTGGCCAACACCTCCTCTTTTTTCCCCTGGCCTCCCCGATCCAAAGAACCTAATTCATGAGCCTCACCGATTCTTTCATCGATTTTGCCGAACGTGGCCTCGTCCCCGACTTTTTAATCCGGGCCGGCATTCGGAATTTGTGTCGCAAACGCCTCCAACAATGCCGCATCGAGAATTGCGAAACCAATGCTGAATTAGCAGAGGAATACCTTCGCTCTGTGGACGAGTCTCCACTTGCCGTCCTCACCGACAAAGCAAATGAACAGCACTATGAAGTACCTGCTCCCTTCTATCAAAAAGTCTTGGGTGAAAACTTCAAGTACAGCAGTTGCTATTTTGAGGATTTGGTCAGTGACCTGACTACCGCGGAAAACCGCGGGCTTGAACTGACCTGTGGACATGCCCACTTGGAGGATGGCCAACGTATTCTCGAACTCGGATGTGGATGGGGTTCGCTTTCCCTCTGGATGGCCAAGCATTTCCCGAAATCCAAAATCACATCCGTTTCCAATTCCCATTCCCAACGCGAGCACATCATGGGGCAAGCCAAGGAGAGAAAGCTTAAAAACCTGGAAGTGGTCACCGCGGATGTCAATGCCTTCGAACCTGATGATTCTTTTGACCGGGTGGTTTCGGTTGAGATGTTCGAGCATGTCCGGAACCATCGTGGACTTTTTCAACGGATTCATTCCTGGCTCCAACCCGGGGGGAAGCTTTTCACTCATGTTTTTTGCCACCGTTCCACCTCTTATCCCTTTGAAGTTGAAGGAGAAGATGATTGGATGTCGAAACACTTTTTCAGTGGAGGCACCATGCCGGCGGATGAACTCTTCCTGCGCATCTCCGGGCAATTGGAACTGGAAACCCGATGGCGCTGGTCCGGAATCCATTATGCCAAGACCTCGGAAGCTTGGCTTACCAACCTTGACCGTAACAAATCGCAGATCCTCCCCCTGTTCGAGCAAGGTATGAGTGCGGGTGAAGCGAGCAGGATGTTTCATCGTTGGCGCATCTTTTTCCTCGCTTGTGCCGAGACCTTCGGGTTCGCTCAGGGACAAGAATGGTGGGTCAGCCACTACCTCTTTCGAAAACCATGAAAATATTTCTACTACTCTCCTTTCTCCTGCACGGCATATTTTCTTCCGGTTTAGGCGCCTCATCCTGGCCCCAATGGCGCGGCCCCAGCCGGGATGGCATGATCAAGGAAGGTTCTCCCTGGCCGGCTAAAATTGATGAGAAATCACTCCAGGAATCCTGGCGGGTAAAGATTGGCAAAGGATATTCCGGAGCCATTCTATCCGACAACCTAGTATTCACCGTGGAGACCAAGGGGAAGAAAGAAATCGTTCGTACCTTCGATCAGCAGAGCGGGAAACCAAAATGGGAAGCCCAATGGGAGGGCTCGATGAGTGTTCCCTTCTTTGCCTGGAAAAACGGCAGTTGGGTCCGTTCCACTCCCGTCTTCGATGGGGAAAACCTTTATGTCGGGGGCATGCGTGACTTCCTGGTCTGCCTCGACGGCAAGTCCGGAAAAATAAAATGGGAGGTCGACTTCATGGAGCGTCATAACTCACCCCTTCCTGCCTTTGGCTTTGTCTGTTCCCCCTTAGTTTACGAGGGTCATCTTTATGTTCAAGCGGGCTCTGGATTCAGCAAGTTGGATCGTGAAACTGGGGAGTCCATTTGGCGGACCCTAATTCACAAAGGGGATAAATATGGAAGTGCTTTTTCCTCCCCCATCACCGCCAACCTCAAGGGTGTCCAGCAGTTGGTGGTACAGACCCGTACCGAGCTGACCGGAGTGGCTCCGGAAAGCGGAGAAGTTCTTTGGAAAAAACCGGTCCAAGCCTACCGGGGAATGAATATTTTGACCCCTTCCCTTTTTGGCAATTCTGTGTTCACTAGTTGCTACGGTGGAAAAAGCCTGCTTTTCAACCTGGACAAGAAGAGTACCGGTTTTGAGATCCGTAAAAAATGGGAAAACAAACAGGAAGCTTATATGTCCAGCCCGATCGTGATCGGGGACTATTGCTACCTCCATTTAAGAAAACAACGTATGACCTGCCTGGATATGCGGACTGGGGAGACCAAATGGATCAGCAGTGAATCCTTTGGGAAATACATGTCCCTCGTTTCCAACGGGGAGGAAATTCTTGCCCTTGATGAAGATGGTACTCTTTACCGGATCGAAGCAAATCCGGATCAACTCTTGATCAAGGAAGAACGCGAAATTTCTAAATCCCCAACCTGGTCCTACCCTGCTTTTGCTGGAAGGCAGATGTTTGTCCGGGAGCTGGAATCGATTGTGTGCTACACTTGGTAATTACCAGAATAATTTCCTAATCAGCCGGACTTGGATTTTCATTTTCCTTGGGTACTCTTGTTTCCCCCAAAAAGAAAACCTGGGCATCACCCTTACTCTTGAGCAGGACAAAAATGGCATAGATTCCGGCGACCACATTTCCACCCAGTAAAATCGCTAATGCCCAAAACAATTTCGCTCCGAGGCAACATTCACGGTACCAGATCCAGCCAATAAAGAAGAGGAAGCCCACATACACATCAAAGAGGGAAACAATCCCCCAGGGATTTTCCATTAGTTCCCCCCCGTCCTTCCAGAAGTCACCCACAATAAATCCGTAAGCCAAGGCAGCCGCCATGACTACGGTTAAAAGGGCAAGGTAAAGAAGGGCGGATTTCATGCCCTTATCCTACCCACTATCTTGGGCACTTCAAATCAGGAAGATGCGGAAGCGAGAGCCTGATCAATATCCGCAAGGATATCATCAATATGCTCGATTCCAATCGATAGGCGAACCATTTCCGGTGGAATACCTCCGGCTTTTTGTTGCTCCTCATTCAATTGAGAGTGCGTGGTCGTAGCAGGATGAATCGCTAAACTCTTGGCATCCCCGACATTGGCAAGGTGAGATAGAAGTTGTAGGTTATCAATAAACTTGGGTCCCGCTTCGGCGCCTCCCTTGATTCCAAAGACCACCATCGATCCACCCTTACCTTGGAGGTATTTTTCATTGAGGGAATGCATCGGGTCACTCTCGAGTCCGGGGAAGCGTACCCATTCCACCGAATCATGGGCCTGTAAGTGCTTGGCTACAGCCAGTGAATTTTCACAATGCCGTTCCATCCGCAGGGGCAGGGTTTCAATCCCCTGAAGGAATTGCCAGGAATTGTCCGGAGCAATGCAGGCTCCCAAATTACGCAAGGGAACTGTTCTCATCCTCAAGATGAAAGCAAGGGGGGCCAAGGGTTCGGGCAGGTCATGCCCCCATCGTAAACCGTGATAACTGTTATCCGGGTTATCATAGAGAGGAAAATTTCCGTTCTTCCAGTTGAAGGTACCAGAGTCGACCACAATTCCACCAATTCCGTTGCCGTGCCCACCCAACCACTTGGTTAGGGAATGAATTACAATTGAGGCACCGTGCTCAATGGGCTTGGTCAGGTAAGGGGTGGAAAAGGTGCTGTCCACAATTAATGGAATTCCGTGCTCATCCGCTACATCTGCGATTGCCCGGATATCCGCAACATCCAATCCCGGATTGCTCACGGATTCACAAAAAAGGGCTTTAGTTTTATCGGTGATCGCGGCGGCAAAATTTGCCGGATCTTTGGGATCGACCAGCTTGACCTTGATCCCGAGCTTGGGAAGGATGTCATTGAACTGGGTGTAGGTGCCACCGTACAGATTATTGGCGGAAACAATCTCATCTCCCTCCTGAGCCATATTGATAATCGAATAAAAAACTCCACTGGTTCCCGAGGATAGTCCAAGGGCAGCCGCACCGCCTTCCATCGCCGCCACCCGTTGTTCGAGGACATCGGTGGTCGGATTCATCAAGCGGGTGTAAATATTTCCAAGCTCGCGCAATCCAAAAAGATTGGCGGCATGCTCGGTGTCGTTGAAGACAAAAGAGCTGGTCTTGTACAGGGGAACGGCACAAGAGTTCGTGGTGGATTCGGGCTGGTAGCCAGCGTGTAAGCATTGGGTTTCTAATTTCATGATCAAAAAAAAGAAGGAAGGACGGGGTGAATAAAAAAGGTGAGTTTAATTTTGTGAAAATTTTGTTTTAAATCAACTCAATATCCCAAACTGTACACGGAGACAACCTAAGGGCATGTCATAAAAAATTTCATTGCACCTGAACCGGATGCATCAGGTAGGCGACCAAGTCGCGTCGTTGACCCCGTTCCAGGTGATCAAGTAAACCGGCTGGCATGATCGAGTTCTCTAAAGTCTGTCGCTTTTTAATCTCTGACTTACTCAGCACCGTATCCGAACCGGGCATCCGCAGGGTTAAAGAGTTCCGGTCCTGTCCCGCAATCATTCCACTCAACACCCGTCCGTCCTGTAATTCGATCACATTCATTCGATAGTCAGATGAGACCACGCTGTTTGGATCGACGATGTTTTCCAGCAAGTAATCTAGATTAGTTCGGCCCGAGCCGGTTAGGTCTGGACCCAGCTTTCCACCTTCTCCATAAAGCACATGACAACTTGAACATTGTTGCTGGTACAGATTCCGGCCCTTGGACAAATTGGCATTGGCAAGATGCGAAGTATTTAATTCCTGCTTCAGCTCCTCTTTTCGTTTGCTTAATCCAGCAGGAGTAGACCGGATCACCCCCCAAACCGCAGCTAATTTCCGGTTTAATTCTTCATCTGCCAGGGCCTGAATCTGACTGGCATGATAGGGAGAAAGCACCGACTTGGAAATTCGGCCCTGCTCGATTTTGTCAAGCAACACACCGGCCCAGTTTGGCCGCCCGCAGAGAATTTCCACCAGTTCATTCTGCTCCTCAACCGAAAATTCATCCAGTTGATCCACCAGCTTTTTTCCCACTTCCCAATCTTCAAACCTTGAAAGTCCACGAGCTGCAATCCCTTGCATTTCTGGATCTGGCAACAAAATTTCGCATAGGGATTTAAGCTGGGGGAAATCCGACTCGATTAAAACATCCAGAGTCTGCCTGCGGTTGACCGGATTTGCCTTGGGATCGAGGACTACCTTTTTCATTTCCTGGGTCGCTTCAGGATCCCCAAAGATTACACTCAATTTCAACACCGTAGGATTCTGGGGAAGTTTATTCCGTACCCGGTCCCACTTCTTTGGTTTCTTATACTGATCGATTCCCAGAATGGCCCGCTCCATGCCTGCGAGTAAAGAATCCGCTTCCGTCGGTTGTTCAATCAGCAAATCCAGAAGAGTATCAAATATCTCAGGTTGCTCTTCCGAACGCTCGGTCATTGCCCGAGCAATCCAAGTTCGCAAACTTGGCCAGGTGGTGGCTCTCGCTACCTCGCTCAATCCACCCGGGTTTTGCTCCACAAGGGGAAGAATCCCGGCCCATACTATCATCGGAAGGTTGTGATCCGCCCCATCCTCCGCATGCGTAACCAATGCCTTGGCTAAATCTAGCCGTGAGGATAAGGACATACGCTGAAGGGATGAAGCAAGGGCAAGCCGGACCAAACCGGAATCATCCGTCTTGGCCACGGCAATGAATTTCTTTTCCAGGTTTGGATTGCTCACCGGCGATGCTTTTTCACGTGGACCGAACAAGGTATCCATCGGTTGATTGTCGATAAGTAAGCGAATTGCCCAGGTGCGAATATGTTCATTTGAATCGTCAATAAAGTCTTCCGGGTTGAGTAAATCCATAGCATTCAGCCCCCACATCGCCCGTAATCGGATTGCAGGCTTTTGCCCGGTATCGGCCAGAATTTCTCTAGATATTTGAATGGCCTTCTTGGAATGAAATGGCTCACCCTCTGCCAGTGCCCGAATCCACTGCCGGGAAAACCAGGCATTGGCATGCCGAATGATTGCCCCCGGATCAGCCTCTGCATTTTCAAGTACAGTCAGATCCGCAACTGAATTCTTCTGGTAATAAAATTTATAAATTCTTCCACTGGTCCGGTGGACTCCGGTATGGTCATGGCATTCCCCGGTATCACTCCAATCCAATCCATAAATCGCCCCGTCCGGACCCACACTTACTTCCATCCCCCGAAACCATTCGCTGGGATGAAGGAAGGCATCGGCCTCATGCACTCCGGTGTATCCACTCCCCTTCCTTTTTAACCGCTCCCGGTTAAGCCGCTTACCGTGCTGGTTCCAGGTAAGCAATCGATTTTTCCATTCGCTGGGAAAATGTTCCGCCTGGTAGATCGCCATTCCCACATGAGCATGCCCGCCCCCAAAATCATTGGCCGCCCCGTACCGCGACCTGCCCCAGGGAAGGTTGGTATCGTAATGAAAATGATCCGCATGCTGATGCATCCGTTCATAGATTAATGGATTCTGCGAGGCCCCACTGCCCGACTCCCGGTAATGAGCACCGGGGATCATATGCCACATATGCCCGATTACCGTATTGATAAAAAATAATTCCCCATGCTCATCCCAGTCATGCCCCCATGGATTTACGGCACCATGAACTAGTACCTCGACCACTTTTCGCTTCGGATGATAGCGCCAGATTCCTCCATCGATCGGATACCGTAAGTCCTCGGGCGTACCCGGTACGCCGATTTTCCCGGGGCAGGAATGTCCACAGCGTCCATAAAGCCAGCCATCCGGTCCCCATCGTAAACCGTTGGCAAAATTATGATAATTCCCCCGGGCGACATCGAACCCATCCAACATGACTTCGGGCTCTCCATCGGGCACCAGATCCCCATCCCGATCCGGAATGAAAAGTAACTTGGGTGGACACATCAACCAGACCCCACCATGGCCAACCTCGACACTGGTGAGCATCTGAACCTTATCGGTAAATACCTTCCGGGTTTCCGCCTGCCCGTCTCCATCCATATCGGACAGAACGATTACCCGGTCGCGCAGACTGAGATCGAACCGTACCTTCCGACTCCCGTATGTGTAATTTTCCGCGATCCACATCCGTCCTTGGCTATCCCATGCCATCGCAATTGGGTTTTGTACCTTTGGCTCACTTGCCCAAACCTTGATCCCAACCTCATCAGGCAGGGAAAAAGCTTTTGCACTCTCTTCTGCACTTGGGGGATCCGAATCGGTGCTGGACTCGGTATTGGGAAGATCGGGAAATTCATCCGCCCACGCTATCGAGAGTGAAAAGAAAAAAAGAAAGAATGATCGAAGCCGAGGCATTAAACTTTTTTATGATTAATAATGGAGGTAAAGAAAGTAAAAAATGGCTCCATGCTGAATTGATTTTTGGAGGCTTATTTTCCTGAAAATTTATAAAAGAATAAAACTCTTTCGGTAGACTATTTCTCAAATAGGGACCTACTCAACCCAGACTGCCGAATAATCGATCGTAAAGTTCCTGTTTTTAGCTCTTTATGGTCGGGCACCGGCACGGTGATGGTGGTAGTTTTCAGTCTCTTTTGGAGAACCATGTGACTGCCCCGTTGTCGGACCTTTATGAATCCATTTACCTCCAATATGCTAGCTAATTCTTTTCCCGAGATTCGGGGTAATTTAGGCAAGACTGACCTCCAGGGAAGAAACTAATGATTCCGAGGAAAGCCGTTTTTCAACTTCATCCTTGGATGCGCATTCTAAAAACAACTCGACCGCTTCCTTCAAATTTATTTTTGCTTTCTCTTTGGTATCCCCCTGACTCGCAATGTCCAGTTCCGGGCACAACGAAACGAACCCATCCTCTTCTTTGGTAATTACTGCTGTGAGTTTCATGCTTTGTATCCTAACTCTTGAACTATAATCCGTCAAACGGACAGTGCTGCATGGTTTGAGAAGAAGAAAAAACGAGACTACTTAGTCGGGTCGTACAGTGCCCGGGGGTTGTGAAAGGAGCGGATTCGTCCGAGTCCCAGCTGTCCCTTCTCATCGCTTCCGAAAACATAGACCTCTCCCTCGGTTGTCCAATAGACCGAGTGTTTGTCCCCCACTGCCATTCCTGCCACCCCGGAATTTACAATTTTCGTGAGCGGTTCACTACTGGTAAAATTTCCCGTTCCCAATTTACCCATATCATTGGAGCCTGCAGCCCAAAGCGAACCATCAGTCATCAGGAAAAAACTGTGATTATCTGCTCCTGCCACCTGCTTGACCCCACCAGGAAGAATTTCCTGCGGACTAAGCAGACGAGGCTCGTTGCTATTCAAACCGGTCCGATAATCCCAATTTCCACCAAATCCAAGGAGTGAGCCATTATTCATTAGCACGAAGGAATAATCATTGCCACATGCTACCCCGGTTGCATTGGCCTCGATAATTTTGATTGGCTGAAAGCGGTTGGTCTGGTTCCCGTCTCCCAATTGTCCGTTAATATTCCTCCCCATCGACCAGACCGAGCCATCGGCCTTTAAAAAGAGGGTATGGTGATCTCCCGTTGCCACTTCCGTGACATTCGCATCCACAACCCGCACAGGTACGATTTGGTTACTGAGGTTGGCATCCCCCAGTTGTCCATACTCATTTCTCCCAAAGCTCCAGAGCGAACCATCTTCCAAAACCATTGCGGAATGATTGAACCCCGCAGCAAACGAGGTGATGTTTCCCTCGTATACCAAAATAGGACGGTGGCTAACCCCTTTTGGATCACGCCCGAGTTTACCCGAGCCCATGTCCCCAAATCCAAGCAGGGAACCATTGGCATCCCGAAAGAGAACATAATCACCACGAGTTGAGATCGCAGTGACATTCCCCTCAACTATTCGAACTGCATAGCTGACGCTGCCCTCAGCCCCATTTCCGAGCACTCCTTCCCAATCATTCCCTACAGACCAGAGGGAACCATTGTAATCAATCAAATAAGTACCCTGGGAATTGGCGGCCGCGGACCGGACTTTGATCCCGGGAAGCTTTTGGGGAGTCTGGTAAAACAGGGCCTGCCCGGTTCCGAGTTGGGCATTCGAATTATTGCCCCATGCGAGAATTCTTCCATCCTCCATCAAAGCCATCGACCAGTCAGTTCCAGCCGCCACCTCGACCGCTCCCCCATCCAGAATCATTACCGGATCCGCATACCTGTGGCCGTCAGGCTGTCCCAGCTGACCAGCTGAATTTAAACCCCGCCCCCAGACTGAACCGTCCGATTTTAAATAAAGTAGGTGTTTCCAGCCGACCGCCACCTGGCTCACTCCACCCTCCACGATTTGGATCGGTTCGAGAAACCTACCTTGGGTCGAATTCCGGAGCATATTGTCATTGTTCCATCCCATTCCCCAAAGAGATCCATCGGACTTCAAATATGCGGTAACATCGGTGTACATCGAGACATCCACCACTCCGGATGATGCCACTTCGACCGAACGATTGGCATCCACTTGGGTACCAATCCCCAGCTGTCCATTGTTGTTTCTACCCATCATCCGCAGGGAACTGTCTTCCATTAATAAGGCGACTTGGCGCTGATTGGAAAATACCCGGGATACTCCTGAGTCAATTACCTGAACCATGGAAGTTCGACTCTTTCGGGTGCCATCTCCAAGTTGACCATTGCCATTGTATCCCCCGGACCAAAGGGAACCATCCGACTTCACCATATAGAAAGCACTTTCCCCCGCAGCAAAATCCTTCAAGGGCCCATCTGCCAATTTGGCTGGTTCAGTAAGGTTATTTTTCCCGGTCAAGCCATTGGTACTTCCCAGGATCCAAAGGGATCCGTCTTTCCTGAGGATTGCGGTGGAATTCATACCGGTGGCCATGCCCACCACTTTTGACTCAACGATTTGGGTGGGGGATGCCACCGACCTCTCCACCGCCCCAAGTTCTCCGGAATGATTCGCTCCCAGTCCGTAAAGATTTTCCCGGGCATCAAGAAACAGGGCATGGTAATCCCCCGCCACCAGCCGAGGCGTATCGACATTGAATACACTCAGGGTAAACGACTGGGAAACCCGGCCAAAATCATTCCCCACGGTCACTTCATAAATTCCACCATCCCGTCGTTGGTTGAGATCGGAAATCACCCAGTCCTTTTCATTGGCACCTCGAATGATTTCCCCGCCCTTTTTCCATTGATAGACTAAATTTTTTCCTTCCGCATCGGGGGCGGACAAGGTGGTACTGGTTCCATGAAAGCGGTGTTGGTCACCGACGCTACCTGATACCTTGGGCTCCAGCAAGGGGGTGAGGTACTCCAGCATTTCAGGATCCAAACGGGTTACTCCGATTGACTCCCCCATTTCCTGCTTTAAGGCACGGGAGAGCATGTCTCCGGTAATCGCACCCGACGAAACGGAATCCGCAACCTTTGCCCTTTCCGCCAAGTCGGCACTGAGGGCATGGGCACTGGAGGTAATCCGCTGGTCCGGTTTTAAGGGGATTTGTCCGCGTCCATCCCCCAAATCGGCGGATATTACCAGAAAGAGCCGGGGACGACTCAGAAACAACTCAGCAGGGAGTGGTTCCATCCCTTGCCCCCCAAGCATAACCTGATACCTCCCGTTGACCACATTGACCCGGATGCTGGAATTATCTGCTGCGTGCTGCCAATGCACGGTCCCATTGGCATCACGGATGGCAAAGGAAAACTCCGCCCGGCCATGAAAATTGACCCCACCGATGGATAACTTCCCGGTATAAGGCACCACCTCTGCCCACAAAGAACAAAACCAACCAAAACAGAAAAAAATTAGAAGACCGGCTTTCATGAAACTTATCTATTTATCCTGCATACTTCCGGTAATCTGGAAAGGATTATTTGCAGAACGGCTGGTGTTCGTGGATGGAACCCCCACTAGGTGTTCAAATTTGAATCGCTCCTTTCAGTTTCTGGAAACATCAAGGGTGCGGGGTGTCTTGACATCGAGGGTGGCGCCCAGCCCAAGTTGGCCCGATCCATTGAAGCCAAAGACATAGACTTCTCCCGTATCGGTCCAATAAACCGAGTGATCTTTACCC
>Ga0213863_10000601_pt1 | contig 27294 bp, 28 predicted proteins | sample PICome_8_FD_160128 | JGI IMG/M metagenome (GOLD analysis project Ga0213863, IMG submission 160128) | Coastal seawater microbial communities near Pivers Island, North Carolina, United States - PICO497 | ecosystem: Environmental > Aquatic > Marine > Coastal | place: USA: North Carolina... | reverse complement strand
AGTTTTTAAATCTTAAAATGAGTGTTGATGAGATTGCGCAGATTTATAATAGAGGACAGCGATCTGGTACCGGGATTTCTATATTTAAAAATGGTGGTTTCGTAGTAGATGCCTGCAAAAAAGAACAACTATTACCCGAAGCAATGTTCTCATCAAAGTTCCCTAAAGATTGGAGAGTTATAATTCTAAATGATTTGGATTTAAAAGGCACATCTGGACATGTAGAAAAGGAATTTTTTGAAAAAAATAATAGAGCAAGTCACAAAAAATCAGAATTATCCAATATTTTGCTTAGAGGTATCATTCCATCCATTGTTTATAAGGATTTTCAAAACTTTTCTAAAAATTTGACTGAATTTCAGAGCATTACTGCTGGTTTTTATTCAGATAAACAAAATGGGATGTATTTGAGCCCTGCAATATCAAATATTATGAAGTATATCAAAAATTATGACAATATCGGTATGGGACAGAGCTCTTGGGGTCCCATGTCATATATCTTTGTTGAATCAAATTTACATGCTAAAGAGCTCTTAAGTATTATCCAAAATAAATTTAACGTGTATAATAATGTACAATTAAATATCGTTAGCCCATGGAATTCGGGTTTTAAGATAGTACATAAATAAAGCATAAATGGAGACTTAAGATGGAAAAACCTTTTTTATTACATATGATAACGTCAGAAAAAAATACGAGCCCTTTCGACGCTAATATGGCTTTCGATGCAGGCTGGGATTCTATAATTCCATATACTGATGTTAGTATGGATGAGATTCAGGCTCTTGTGCAAGATACAATATTTTCAAGATCTCCCTCAGCACTAAAAAAAACTGGTATTTTTATAGGAGGCAGAGACAGCCACTTAGCAATGGATATGATTGTCGAGGCAAAGAAGCATATGGTTCCGCCTTTTGAGGTGCCAGTATTTGCGGATCCAAGTGGTGCATTTACTACTGCTGCAGGAATGGTTGCTATAACTGAGAAGGCTTTGAAAGATAAGTTTTCTGAAAAATTTTCAGGAAAAAAAGTTGTGATTCTCGGCGGCACTGGACCTGTTGGTGTTGCATCTGCTGTTATCAGCGCAAAAGCTGGAAATGATGTATTACTGGTTGGAAGAAGTTTAGAAAAAGCTGAGAGCATTGCTGGAATATGTAATGATAAATATGGATCTAAGTCAGTTACTGGAGCTGTAGATGCTGAAAAAGCGGATTTTTTGTCTGATGCTGATGTAGTTTTTAATACAGGTGCAGCAGGCATTCAATTGATGGATGATACTTTGATTGCAAACGCTAGTAATTTAAAAATATGTGCAGATGTAAATGCTGTTCCACCTGCAGGTATTGCAGGAGTAGACGCCATGGATAATGTAGTAGAAATGAAGAATTCAAATTCAGGATGTTATGGCATTGGTGCTCTAGCAATTGGAAATGTAAAATATAAATCACAGCATGAATGCTTAAAATTAATGCGTAATTCAGACAAGCCCGTATATTTACATTTTGAACATGCTTTTGAATTTGCTCAAAAAAATGTCTAATGTCTAAAGCAATAGTATTGGTAAATTCTGATACGTCTTATTTAGAACATAAGCTATCAGAATTAAACTATACTACTTATGCTATTGATGAATTTAATCATAGAAATATTCAAAAACTAAACGATCTAGATTTCATCAAAAATTTTATCAACAACGTATTATCAAATCATGGTTCATCTTATCTTGTTTACGGCTCTGGCCTTGAAAACAAAAAAAGTGTTTATGATTTACTCATGGAAAAACTTGTAGTCAAAGGTAATAATTTGAACATTTTAACCAAGATATACAATTTAGGTTCATTAAAAAATATTTTTGAAGCTCATAATCTCAAAATACCTGAAGACTTTGAGCAAGATAGATCAGTCGAGGATAAGTTTATTTGGAAACCTTTATATGGTTCTGGTGGTTATGGAATTAGCATGAAAGCCAAATCTGGATTGAGTCACTATAAGCAGAAATATTTACCAGGAAAAACTTTTTCTATTTCTTTTTTTTGTAATGAAGATGGGTTTAAATTTTTAGGATTTAATAATCTATTATTACTCAAAAGTTTTCCAGGTCACCCTTTTATACATGCTGGAGCAATAACGATTAAGCCGACTGAAACTCTTCAAAAGACTATTTCAGCTTTTAATGGTTTGGCTTCAGATTTGTCTTTGAGAGGATATAATAATATAGACTTTAAAATAATTAAAAATGATGTTTATATTTTAGACATTAATCCAAGAATAACATCAACATTTAAAATATATAATGATATGTATGATAATAGATTATTGAGATTACATATAGATGAAGATAATGTCTCACTTAGCCAGTTATCATGTATTAAGCAAATATCATATGGTTTTATTCACTTATTTGCAAAGGAGGATTTTTTTTTCAAGAAACATTTGAGTGAGAATTGGATTACTAACATACCAAAAGAAGGAGAACATATTAATGCAGGTGACCCAATATTTTCTATATATCTCAGCGCGCCTTCAGAATCAGAATTAGTATCTAAACTTAGAGAAAATATATCAAAATTACGAGATTACTACAGCTTTTATGATATAGTTATTTAAATTATGAATAACAAAATAAGCATAAATAAGACTGTAAAACCGTTGGTTGAAAAACTACTTGAAAAAGCTGATCAACTAAACATTGGCGTGCATACTTCAGAAGGTGGAGCTAAAATAGTTGATGCAGGTATTAATTATAATGGTTGTCTAGAGTCGGGGAGACTCATCACAGAGATTTGCATGGGTGGTTTGGGTAAAGTTGATTTAACGATGACATCAAATACAGAAAATTGGCCATTAACCATTAATATCAGCAGCACTAATCCAGTTTTGAGTTGTTTAGCTAGTCAGTATGCAGGCTGGAATCTATCTTTTGTTAAAGAGGAAGATAATTTTAATGCATTAGGGTCGGGCCCGTGCAGAGCCTTAGCGCTTAAAGAGGATTTATTTAAAGATTTAGACTATTCGGATAAATTCTACTCTACAGTTGTGGTGTTAGAAGTGGATAGAAATCCACCACAAGAAATAATTGATAAAATTTCATCAGACTGTGGAGTAAGCGAGAAGAACTTAACGATAATCCTGACCCCGACTAAGTCTTTATCAGGCAGCGTTCAAGTTGTTGGAAGAGTTTTGGAGGTAGGCATGCATAAGCTCCATGAAATAGGATTCCCTTTGGATAAGGTTGTTGATGGTTTTGGATCTGCCCCAGTGCCTCCACCGGCCCCGGATTTCTTGATAGGCATGGGAAGGACGAACGATGCAATATTGTATGGGGGAACCGTTCATTTATTTGTCGATGTTCCAGACGATGAAGCTTTTGAGCTAGCGAAAAGACTGCCAAGCTCTACATCTTCAGATTATGGAAAGCCATTCGCAGATATATTTAAAGAATATAAATATGATTTTTATAAGATCGATAAACTCCTATTCAGTCCAGCGAAAGTTATAGTTTCCACGATAAAGACAGGAAAAACCTTTATTGAAGGCGCTACGAATTTAGAATTAATAGATGCATCATTTAATAAATGAGAAAAGTACTCATTCTTACCGACCTAAAAGGCTGGCATTATTCTCAGCTATATAAATCTTTTCAGAAGAATAATGTAACTGTAGAATCTGCATGTTTAGAAGATCTCTCTATAAGAATTGAAGATAGTGCAAGCAAGATATTTTTAAACAATGAAGAGTTAAGTGATTTCACAGATGTTTTTGTCAGACATATACCTGGTGGCACATTAGAACAAGTAATTATTAACCTAAATATTCTTAAAATCTTTGAATCAAATAATATTAATGTCATGAATCCTGCTGAATGTATTGAGACCACTGTAGATAAGTCGCTTACAAGTATTAGACTTAAAGAAGCAGAATTACTAACTCCAAAAACATGGATCTTTAGAGACATTGACAGTTCAATAGAGACAGCAAAAAATTTATTAAAAAAACATAGTCTTATTTTTAAACCCCTTTTTGGATCACAAGGAGAAAATATAACTAAAATTAGCAATATCAGTGATTTTAGTAAAATTTCTAATGATTCCAATATTTACTATATCCAAGAATTTCTTGAGACTGAACCCTCTCACGATTACAGGGTATTGGTAATAAAAACTGGAAGTAGTTATAAAGCATATACAATGGCGAGGTACGGTAACTCATATATAAATAATTACTCAAGAGGCGGTAAGTGTGTGCCGGTAAAATTTGATAAAGACCTAATCGATGTTGCTATTAAGGCTGCTGAAATCATAAACATACCTTTTTGCGGCGTCGATATAATTAAATCTAATGATAAAAATTATATTATTGAAATAAATAGCATCCCAGCTTGGAGAGGAATGCAATCAATAATTAATGAAAATATTTCTGATCAAATTGTTAATTCTTTTCTCAATCATAATGTCAAAGAAACTAATATTTCTATTCAAAAATAATATATGACCCGTCAAACTAACTTTTATATAGACAAAGACAAATATTCTCTTGATGATCTAAAGGCCGCATATCTCTTTTCTTGCAAAAAAGATATTGAACTAATTAAACCTGGAAATGTGAATCTACTTTCGCCTCATAAAGACACAAAAGCGCAAGACTATTTGGATAGCGCTACCCTTAGTTCCAAGGAATTATTTAATCAAAACCATTCTTTAGGAAAAAGAATCTTAGAATCTGTAAAGGTTACTCGATCTCAGGTCAATGTGAATACAAATCTAGGCATAATTCTTCTTTGTGCTCCAGTTATTCAATCATATATTGATTTTAACGCTTTAGATCTTAGAGATTGTATCAAAAAAACTCTGTCTGCCACATCAGTCAAGGATACTCATGATTTATGTGCTGCTATCAATATTTCGTCACCGGGAGGTCTAGGAGATAGTGATATGTATGATACGGCATCATATCCAAATGCCAGTATTAAACAAATAATGGATTATTCTAGAGAATATGATAGGATTTCATACCAATATTCTCATAACTTTACCGATATATTTGATTTTATTATACCGAAGTTGGAATTTCTTAATCAAAGGTATAAGTCATTGGATATATCTTTATCGTTATTGTTTATAGAAATTCTTGCTAAAATACCAGATTCTCATATTTCTCGTAAATTTGGTGATAAAATAGCAAAAAAGACTAGTAATAATGCCTATGATTTGCTAAAAATACTAGACAGGGAACATGATCCTGATTATCTTGCAAAAGCACTTAATAATCTGGATTATGAATATAAGAAAAAAGGAATTAACCCGGGAACTACCGCAGATTTATTAGTAGCTAGCCTGATGATTTATAAGATTTCAGCTAATAACTAATAAATACCTATCTTTGTTTTGAAGATGGTAAAAGTATTTCTCATTTAATAAAACAGGAGATAACAAATGGCAGTAATTGATAAAGTACTAACTGGTGAAAGCCTAGTTGTAACAGAAGGCGGCGATAACGAGATAGCTCATATAGATTTAATTATGGGGCCTCGTGGTTCAGCTGTAGAAGATGCATTTTGTAATACATTATGTAATAACAAAGATGGCTTCACATCACTTTTAGCGGTTTCTCAACCAAACCTTATGGTAAAACCAGCAACTGTAATGTTCAATAAAGTTACAATCAAAGGAGCTAAACAAGCTGTGCAAATGTTCGGCCCAGCACAAGCAGCCGTGTCTATGGCTGTTGCTGATAGCGTGAAAGATGGAACAATCCCAGCAGCTGAAGCTAACGATGTATTTATCTGTGTAGGTGTTTTCATTCATTGGGATGCTAATGATGATGGAAGAATCTATGAGTATAACTATAAAGCAGTTAAAGAAGCTATTTCAAGAGCAGTGACTGGTTCGCCAACAGCTGATGAGGTAGTTGCTAGTGCAGATGCTAAACAACATCCTTTCTCAGGACAAGCGTAAGCAGTTAACTTGTAAATATTTGATTAAACCAGTCTATTTATAGACTGGTTTTTTCTTTTTGTATAAACAACCTTGTCATTTTTTTTCTGTCTAGTATTGATGATACAAGAACACCTTTTGCTCCAATTTGTCTAGCTTTTCTAATATCTAAAACTTTTTTGACTCCCCCAGCTATATAATAATCTTTCTTATCATTCTTTATAATTTTTTTTGCAATCTTATAATTTAAGTTATTTACTGAACCAACTTGTAATAAATCCATGATAATAATCTTATCGGGTAAATATCTTTTATGTTTGTATATAGGCTTTGTTCCTAGGAAAGAATTTTTAAAGTCCAAAGAGCATATATATTTATTATTTTTAGATGAGACTAAATCGAACCCTTTGGAACTCTCACTACAAAATATAGGAGTATAGTTTTTATATTTTCTTATAAGATTTATTTTATTTATTCCCGTATCTATCCAAAAATGTATTTTTGGAAACATATGTAATATTTTATTAAATAACTCATGATTAACCTTATTATGAGAAATCGCATCTAAATCAGCTATATACAATATATGTGGAACATATCTTTTTGATAACTGCTTTATTATCTCTATTGGCTCTGTGCTATTATATAGCCTAGAGTCGATAGACTTATACTTAGCTCTATCACCCTTAATAGCTTTAACTACTTTATTATTTAATATGTCTAAAACAGGAATTATGTCCATAATATGAAAAAGATATTAATATATGAATATTTTACAGGAGGAGGTCTCCTAAATGAAGATCTAAGTTCTGATCTTATGTTAGAAGCCAAGATGATGTTATCAACGCTTATCGAGAGTTGTGAGAGGTCAAAAAACTTTGATTATAATTATTTTCTTGATCATAGGCTTAAAGATTTATACTCAGATAAAGCTATAATTACACATATGGATAAAGACTTGTATGACCTTGGTTTAATTAAACAGTATGATTATGTACTACCAATCCTTCCAGAAACTAATTTGAATTTATTAAGTTATGTTGAATTCTTAGAAAAAAATAATATTAAAAAAATTATCTCTAATTCCAAAACTGTAAAAATATGTTCTGACAAATTATTATTTTATAGACACTTATATAAATACTCAATTCCAGTTATCGCAACTTATGATAATATTAATTTTAAAATATTACCTAGCAAATGTGTTATAAAAGACAGGTATGGAGCAGGCTGTTCATATGTCAGAGTTACTGATAAGTCTGATTTAAGGGAGCACTATGCTAAAGACAGAGTTATTCAGCCTTTAATAAAAGGAGACAGCTATAGCTTGTCAATATTTTTTGGTAGATCTAGTTATAGATTACTAACAATTAATCGACAGCATACTGTTATTGAAAAAAATATGATTAAACTTAAATGTTTATCCATTAATGTAAATAAAATACTTTATTCCAAGATTTTATCAATGATCTCTGAGATATATAAATCTTTACCAGGGTTATTAGGTTTTATTGGCATAGATATTTTATTGAAAAAAAATGACATATATATTGTTGAGGTGAATACTAGATTAACAACTTCTTATGTTGGTGTAAATAAAACAATTGGTTGTAATGTGATTGATTTATTGGTCAATCATAAATATATTAAAAATGTAATCACAAGTAGAGAGTATTGTTTATCTAATAATGAATAAAAAAAACTTATATATTGGATGGGACGTAGGAGGCGCTCATACTAAATATACAATTTTAAAAGAGAATTCTCTAGTATTGTCTTCCAAGATTTTATCTTTGAGACTGTGGGAAAGTTTATCTCCACTAAAAACAGTGATAGATAATATATATGATACCTATAGTCAAAAATATATAATCAATAACGCGATTAGCATGTCTGGAGAAATGTGTGATATATTTATTGACAGAAAAAATGGTGTTGAAAAAATATTATCTTTATTCGATATAAAAAAGATGAATAATTTTATTTATTCGTCAAAGGACAATGTTTTACCAATTAGCGAATATAAAAGCTATAAAAATATTGCTTCTATGAATTGGCATATAATAGCGGAATATCTGAGTCCTATAAAAAAACATGCAATTGCTATTGATCTTGGATCTACTACTACAGATTTTATTCTACTAAAAGACCATAGGTGTATAAATAAAAGAGTTGATGATTATACTGGCTTACTAAGCTCAGAACTTTTGTATACAGGAGTATTAAGGACTCCTATTTTTTCAGTTACTAAACAAATTAGAATGAATACTCGGACTTATCCTTTGATACCAGAATATTATGCGACTATGGGAGATGTCTATAGAGTGCTTGGTATCATATCCTCGAAAGATGACTATAGTGAGACAGCAGATGGTAGATCTAAATCAGAAATTAATAGTCTAAAAAGGATATCACGTATATTTGGCATGGATTACATCAATAAAGAAAAGAAACTAATTATAAGTCTCTCGAAGAAAATCATGACAGAACATTTCAACCAAATAAGTTATACTATCAATTATCATATAAACAGAAATTTTAAAAATATAAAAGACCTGCATTTTGTAGGGATGGGAATAGGGAAGATAATAATTAAAAAAATATGTAACAAAAATAAGTGGCATTATACAGATTTAGACAAAACATTAAGTAATTCATTTACGAACAATATAGATAATTTATCTAATGCAGCACCATCTTTCTTATTGTCTCTATTGCTTAAAAAATTCTATGAATAAGATAACTTACAACTATCATAATGACTCAAAAGATATATTCTCTTTCATAAAAGATTATGATTGGGCGGTTTATTTATGCAGCAATCATAAAACATTCAATAATCAAAGATATGACATTATCACATGCTCTCCGATTCAAAAAATCTATTCTTATATAAACAAAACTATTGTTGAGTCTAATGATATTGAAACAGAATACTATGATGATCCTATTGATATTTTAGCGAAGATAATGAAAGATCATAAGTCTGATATTTCTGGCTTACCTTTCACTGGTGGCGCAATAGGCTACATGTCATATGATTTAGGGAACACTTATGAAGGTATAAATATAAAAAATAAAGATCTTGATATGCCTCTAATGGCATTTGGTATATATGATTGGGCTATTATAGTTGATCATTTAGAAAAAGAAATAAATTTAGTATATAAAAAAGAAAATAATCTTATTGGCTCAATTAAAAAATTATTGGAAAATAAAACTATCAAAAGATATGAGGCTAATAGTTATTCTATAGATTCGAATTGTACTTCTAATTTAACATATCATGAATATGAAAAAAAATTTAATAAGATCCAATCATATATCAAAAATGGTGATTGCTATCAAATAAATTTTTCACAAAGATTCTCATTAAGTTATTCTGGCGATACATGGGATATTTATAATAAAATATCTCCAACATATTCAGCACCGTACTCAGCCTATATCAAAATGCCCTTTATTGACATCATGAGTTTTTCTCCAGAAAGATTTTTGTCTTATGATAACGAAGTTGTTGAGACTAAACCAATCAAAGGAACGAGACCAGTTTCACAAGATACAGAGACTAATAATAGAGCATTAGAGGAGTTGGCGTCATCATATAAAGAAAAAGCTGAAAATCTTATGATAGTAGATTTATTGCGTAATGACCTTGGCAAGAATTGTGAATTTGGTTCTGTAAAGGTTACAAAATTATTTGATATTGAAACATTTGCAAATGTTCATCATTTAGTCAGTACTGTTCAAGGAAAGATACCAAATACTAGTGATATTTTTAAATTAATAAAAGGGTGTTTTCCAGGTGGTTCTATCACTGGCGCACCTAAGATTAGAGCGATGCAGATTATTAATGAACTAGAACCTGATAATAGAGGAATTTACTGTGGATCAATCGGCTATATTAGCTTTAATGGTAATACTGATTTAAATATTGCAATTAGGACTGTAGCAGCTACAAATGATAAACTTTTTTTCTGGGGTGGAGGGGGAATTGTTTATGATTCAGAAGTAGAGGCTGAATATAAAGAGACCTTTGATAAAATCAAGCCCCTTTTAAAAATATTTGAGAATTAACTTTTAATTTCACAGGATACTTTTTCAACTTTACTAATATTAATAAAATCTCTACCTGTTGGTTTAGAGCATAATTCACCTCTAAAACCTAAGAAATTAACATCTAAATGTTTTAACTCTCTAATATGACGAATTTTTAAAGACCCAGATAAACCACATATTACATTGTTGTTTTTTACTATTTTTATAAACTGACTAATATCATCTTTAGTAATTAAGTCTAATACAGATTTACCGTTCTTGTGACATGTATCAATCATAACTCCTTTATAACCTATATCTATAATTTTCTGTATCAATGACAAGTCAAAATCTTGATCTGCAAACACAACACAAATAGGTTTAGTGCTAGAAAAATTAACTTTTTTTAAAAGCTTCTTATGCTCACACAACATAGAAATATCAAACATACCAATTTTTATATATTCTATTTTATTTTGTACAACAAAATTTATATTATTAATTAGGCTTTCATTATTAGGATTAAGATCATTACCCATTGTTACACTGATTATATGATCTTTTAGTAATTTCCTTCCTTCATTAACGATTTCGACTCCAACAAAACCTAGTGCACCATCATCAACATTTTTAAAATCAATTATATCTATGCTTGAAAAGAAAATTCTTTTTGCTTCTTCAATGTTTTTAATGCTCGCAAGAAATTTAGTCATTTTGAGATCTTCGAAACTTTCTTATATTTAAGTATCTTATCTTGTATCCATCCCCAAGCTTCTAACTCATTCGGTCCTGCAGTTTTATCAATACCAATTTTAAGATATTCAATTTCCGTATCAATTTTTTCCATAGAAATCATTCCTAGTCTACTCAATAAAACTGCTGCTTCGATAACAGAGAACTGAGCTCTATTAAAACCTAGAAAAGGTTTTATGATTACTGAATTTTGTATATCACAAATAATATTTGGACGCTTATCATCTTCTTGATATTCATTCACAGTTACATTATAAAATGTATTTGTTAGTATTAAATTAGGCACTATGTCTGAATCAGTTCTAGCAGATAACTCCCAGTCTTTCTTATACCGAGATACTATACCTGCAAATACTCTCACATCATCTATGAAATTTATTGTTGCTATATTATTTTCTCTAATATTATTTAACGTTGTAGACGGCTTGAATGGTGATATGATTACTTGCTTATTAAGAAATCTTATACCCATTGGCGCTATATGGACTATACCTTTATTAGAAATGGTTGTAACTATTACTTCATGTATCATCTTTTCTTTTTGTATGTTGAACCTGTTGGTTTGAAAGTTAGTTTATCATCAATTTCATTATCTACTAAACATCCCCATTTTAACTCCTCATCCTGCTCATATTCTTTGCCTAATTGATAAGCAATCTGTGCTCTAGCTAATTCTAAGCCAAGATAAAATGCATGGCCTATATCACCTTCGACATCAATGAATTCATATAAATCATAAGGATCTTTAGCAATTTCAACCCCATTTTTATTAAATAGATGAACCCCATCTTCAGATACCATAATTCTATAATTTTTATCTCTGACATTATTAGCTATGTCTTTGATTTCTTTATTAGAATACTTAAAAGATTCTGAGCTATGTGTGGTTAATAAGGCTGAGTCTATATGTTTGGGTGTCGTATTATTTTCGCTAGCTGCTAGTATAATGCGTCTAGCGATATCATTTTCTTTAACCACAGATTTACAATGATTGCTTACTTCTGTGGTTAATATATGGTTGATTTTCAATTCAGAAATAATACCCATTAATGTCATTGTTATACCTGTGGTATCCGCATGAGTAAGTTCTGTAACATTGCCCGTTCCCATCATTATATGAATATCTGGATATCTACTTCTAAGTTCTTTATATCGTAAGATCGAGTCAGTGAAACCATAATTAATCGGATCAAGAATTGGATCTGCAATGAAAACTCGCTTCATATCTAAACATTTATCTATACATTCATATAGACTTTTCATATCACCATTTTGTGGAATCAATATAGGATAGGAGTCAACTTTATCTAGAATATGAAAATTATCTGACTTAATACTCAACATATAGTCAGCTCCCGATTTTGCTCCTAATATGAGTTCATCATCATTGTGTGAATCTATGCTCACATAAAATCCCTGATTTTTTAATTCTTTAATTGATTCTGATAAATGAGGAAACTTTTGATTCGGAAGACATCCTATATCTATTACATCCGCACCATTCTCTCTATAGTAATTTGACTGTTTAATAATTTCTTCAACTGACATATTCGGAGCATCAGTTATTTCAGCAAATATATGTACCTCATATTTTGATAAGTCATATTTTAAGGCCTTGCCTCCAAACATTGTTGGTAGATCTTTTAGTTCTTCAGGGCCCCTCTGAATTTCTATATTTAATTCATTGGATAGTTTATCAATATCTCCTCTAACTTTTCCAGGAAGGATTATTTTATTGAATTTTTTAACATCCCCTATTCTTCTAGCAATCATATCTGTTGTTAACAGTGCAGCCACATTAACATTCAGATTTCTTATTTCATAATCAAATTCTTTATCATCAATACGCTCCAAAATCTTCCTCAAATTATTTTCTGCCAATTTTCCTGTAATGAATAAAATATTCTTTTTCATAATGATAATTCTATAGAATTTTTGAGTTTATCTATACTATCGACAACGTCTACATCTTTAAATTTTTTTAATTTTTCATAATTTTCTAGCTCAATTTCTCTTGGATATAGAGTTACGGATTTTTTAGGCGCTTGAGTTACTACTGTTGGTTCAGTATCACATGCAAATACAATGGATTTAATTCTACATTTTCCTGCTTGTGCAAACATATTAGTAACTAACCCTGCTGACAAGCCATATGCCATTTGAGCGACTGTATTAGAAGTTGCTGGACTAATGATTACCAATTTATAGACATCTTCATAAAGTAAGCTCACTGGAGCTCCACTAGCAGTATTATCTTTAAAGATTTTAATTCCTTTTGATCTAAAATCTTTAAGATCATAGTTATACCATTTTAATACTTCTTCACCAGCTTTGCTCAGAAATAAGTCTACATTTTTAAGCTTGATCATTATATCTATAGATTCCTTTAGATAATGGCCTGAACCGGTAATGCACCAAGCTATTCTTTTATTATCATTCATAACTTTTAAAGCTTTTGTCTATTAATTCTTTATATTCTAACAAGTCTGTTTCTTTGTTTATATTAATGAATATATCTTTATTATCTGAAAAGTCTATAAGTTCTAAATTACATGATTCAAACCACTTATCTATCTTCCTCTGTCCAGTATCTATATAATTTTTTAAACTTCCTAATAGCTCTCTTGATATGAGTGAGTATACCGGCTGTAATCGTTCTCCATTATGAGCGGTTCTCAGTTCAATCTTGTTATTAGCATCTAACATTCTCTTGAAATATATATCACTTATTAATGGTCCATCACAAGGTAGCGTCAATAAGTATGGAGTATTACAGTTTTTTAACGCTGTATACATCCCAGCTAATGGCCCTTGATAACCCGATATTATGTCTTCCCATACTTTAAAGCCCATCTGTTTGTAGACGTCTATATTTCTATTAGCATTAACATATACCCTAGTTGAATACTTCATCGAAAGTACATGTAATTTTTTTATTATATAATCATTATTTATTTGCATTAATCCTTTATCGAGGCCCTTCATTCTCTCGGATTTTCCTCCAGCTAGTATAATAATCGTTACATCTGTATTTTTGATAACCATATTATTAAATTCATATTATTAGAAATTTATTGTCTTGTATTATAGAATAACTCAGCATGAAGAATAAACGTATATATTTAGCGCCAATGGTGGGCAGAACTGATGAGCATTACAGAATGTTTATACGAATCTTGTCAAATAATATAAATTTATATACGGAAATGATAACTTGTGACTCATTTATCCACACAGATCGTAAGTCATATCTAGTAAAAGCTAAAGAAAACAATCTAACTATCCAGTTAGCTGGATCAGACCCAAAAAAATATGGTTATTGCGCAAAGCTGATTGAGGATAATGGTTATGATGAGATTAATCTTAATATTGGATGTCCGAGTGATAAAGTAGTAAGAGGGGAGTTTGGTGCATGCTTGATGAATTCTCCAAAACTTGTTGCTGAGTGTGTATCAGAAATCAAAGAATCATGCGATTTACCTGTTTCAATCAAAACTAGACTTGGGCTAGGGTATGAGGAAAGCCTTGATCTACTGAATGACCTTATAGATGAAACATCAGCAGCTGGCTGTAAGAAATTTTTTATTCATGCAAGGAATGCAATACTGAATGGCCTAAGTCCAAAAAAGAACAGGATGATACCTAAGTTGAGATATGAAGACGCAAAAATCATCAAACATAGATATAGTGATATAGAATTTTATTTAAATGGCGGCTTAGATGATATTTCAGAAATACAAAACAACATCTCTGTTTTTGATGGAGTAATGATTGGAAGGAAAATTTATGATGATCCTATGTTTTTAAGAGTTATTGAGAGAGAAATATTTGAGAATAAAGATATTGTTACTAGAGATCATATTATTTTTGAGTATCTAAAATATGCTCTACCATTATCTAAAAAAGGTGTAAGTAATTATATGTTGCTTAGACATCTATTTAGTTTATATTATAATACTAGTTCATCTAAAAGATGGAAAAAATTCTTACATGACATCATTCAGCATGATAAGGATATTCTGCTAATAAATGACTTTGAAGAATCTAACTATGAAGAAAAAATCTCATCTTACAGCTAGAACAGCCAATAAGTATGATCTTTATGAAGAATCAGTTCAAAACGTTGATTTTGAAGTAGAGTTTATCTCTAAGATATATAAAAGAAAAAATAAAATTAAATGTAAATCTATTAGAGAAGATTTTTGTGCCTCAGCTAAAATATCCTCAGCATGGGTCAAAGATAATAAAAATAATATCGCTTATGCTGTTGATTTTGATAAAAAGATATTAGATTTTGCAAAAACTAGTTTTTCAAAGAACATGTCCAAGGAAGAGTTAGATAGACTTAAATTAATCAAAGGCGATTCTTTAACAAAACAGACCGCAAAAGTTGACTGTGTTTCAGCATTTAATTTTAGTTATTGGGTCTTTAAAGAAAGATCAGAGCTTATAAAATATTTTAAAAATGCTTATAAAAATCTTAATAAAAATGGTTTATTGATGTTGGACGCATTTGGTGGTTATGAAGCACATCAGGAGCTTGAAGAAAAAACACAGTATAAAGATTTTACATATTGTTGGGACCAAAGCAGATTTAACCCAATCACTAATGAGTTGACTTGTTACATTCATTTTGAATTTAAGGATGGTTCGTCAATAAAAAAAGCTTTTGAATACAACTGGAGATTATGGTCATTACCAGAGATTAAAGAATGTCTATTGGAAGCAGGCTTTAAATCGACTGACATTTACATGCAGGGCTGGGATGATGAAAAAGAGGAAGAAACTGAAGAATTTAGCAAAATGACGTCCTGTGATGCTGATCCAGGTTGGATAGCATATATTATTGCCTCCAAATAATCTGTTTATCTGTTTCTATATTAAAAATAATTCATTATAATCGCAAATGAGAGTCAACTATATGATCGCTGTGTAAACAGAGGAAAGTCCGGGCTCCATAGGCAATAGTGCCAGGTAACGCCTGGGAAACGTAAGTTTACGGAAAGTGCTACAGAAAACAACCGCTAGCGTATTGCTAGTAAGGGTGAAAAGGTGAGGTAAGAGCTCACCACATACAAGGTAACAAGTATGGTTGAGGCAAACCCCACTAGGAGCAAAGCAAATTTATAGCATTTTGTCAGCCTAAGGCACGCTATATGGTAAGCTGCTAGAGGTATTTGGTGACAAATATCCCAGATTAATGATCATACTTGACAGAACCCGGCTTATCGGTTGACTCTCACTTCATTTTCTTTCTTTTATTTTACAATAAACTCTTAAGTTATTGTAAATTATAGCTATTTGATAAATAGAGATATTTTTGCATAAAATCTAAGGTTTATACCTATAAAACCTTGCATGACTTATAAAAAAGACATATAGTGTTGATATATGGCAATTTTTGTTAAATTGTGGGAGAAAATGGTATATATGTTTAAAGGCATACATAATATAAATTTAGATGGTAAAGGTAGATTAACAATACCAACTAAGTATAGAAACACTATTGCTGACCAATCAAATGGCAGTATGGTGGTCACTATGGATACTGAAGAGAAATGTCTATTGTTATACCCGTCAACAATTTGGTCTACAATTGAAAAAAGAATCAATGATTTACCAAGTTTTTCTAAAAATCATAGACGCATTCAAAGAATATTAATAGGTCATGCAGAAGACTTAGACATAGACTCTGCTGGCAGAATCTTACTATCAAAACCTCTGAGATTGGCCGCTGATATGACTAAAAAGATTACATTAATAGGGCAAGGTGAGAAATTCGAGATCTGGAATGAAGATACCTGGAATACCAAAGTTAATAATTGGAGATCTGAAGAGACTGATGAGTCTGAACAATCCGTCTTGTCAGATTTAAGAATATGATAAATATAAATAAATATTATAGAACTTTAGGTGTTACTGGCAATGAAGATATCAGAGTAATAAAAAAAATTTATATGAAAGTTGCCCAGAAATATCATCCAGATAAGAACAACAATAGTGCAGATTGCATAGAAAAGTTCATTGATGCAAAAGATGCTTATGAAAACATTATAAAATTCAGAAAGGATGTATCATGAGCCAACTTCAAAGACATGTACCTGTGATGCTCAAGGAATCTATAGATGCTATGAATATTGTATCGAATGGATCGTATATCGACGCTACTTTTGGTTTTGGTGGTCATTCAGAACAAATTCTCAGAAATTTAGATAAGGATGGAAAATTAAATGCAATTGATAAAGATCAAGATGCTATAAACTTTCTGAATCCTGAAATTTTTACAGATGAAAGGTTTTCCCTAAAACATGGATGTTTTTCCGATTTAAGCAAATTTTCTAAAGAGTGGGGTGTTTATGGTGCTGTAAATGGAATTCTATTTGATTTAGGTGTCTCGTCTCATCATTTGGATGAACCAGATAGAGGTTTTAGTTTCAATAAAAAAGGTATGGTTGACATGAGGTTCGATCAAACCTCAGGTATTTCCGCATGTGATTGGATTAAAGATGTTGATGAACAAACTCTATCAAACATTATTTGGAAATTTGGCGAAGAAAGGTATTCCAGAAGAATAGCAAAGTCCATAATTTATCAAAGAGATCAAACAGCAATAACTAACACAGACCAATTATCAAAAATAATTGATAAAGCAGTTCCTAAAAATGAAAAGCATAAACACAATGCTACTAGAACGTTTCAAGCAATAAGGATATTTATTAATAAAGAGTTAGAAGTTTTAAAAGATGCTCTTCACAACAGTTATAATATACTTGCCCCAAAAGGACGTTTGGTACTAATTACTTACCACTCTCTTGAAGATAGGGTAATAAAAGATTTTTTATCAGTAACAGATAAAAATTTATCTACACCAAAAGGACTTCCTATTAAAAGTGAATTTTTAAAAAAAATGTTTAATGTCGTAGCAAAATCTATAAAACCGTCTGTTGATGAAATTAAGATAAACCCAAGATCAAGATCAGCTAAATTAAATATTTTGGAAAAAGTATATGAGGATTATGATTAATTTATTAATTTTATTTATTATAACCGTTTCTGCTTTTACAGTAATTTATGTAAAGCATAAAAATAGGCTTATGAATATTCAAATTGAAAAATCTGAAAATGAACTTTCTTATCAACTTAATCAACATAAAAAGCTATTAGATTTAAAAGCACAGCTGATTGATGAGAAATTAACAGATACTAATATTAAAAGAATTTTAGGGATGAAAATTCCTAATAAAAATAAAGTTATTTATATAGATTTGGTTGAATAAACCGGAGGTGTAGTATGTTTGAGTTAGTAAATGAGTATAATCAAAATGCTGTGATTAAAGTGATAGGTGTAGGCGGTGGCGGTGGTAATGCTGTGATGTCTATGCTTGAATCACGTATTCATGGTGCGGAATTCATATTAGCAAATACAGACTCTCAGGCATTGAGAGATATTAAAGGAGCTACGATGATACAAATAGGTTCTGAGATAACAAAAGGTCTTGGGGCTGGAGCTGATCCAGAAAAGGGGAGAGAAGCAGCGCTAGAAGCAAAAGAGGAATTATCTGCCGCAATTGAAGGTGCAGATATGCTTTTTATTGCAGCTGGTATGGGCGGAGGAACTGGAACTGGTGCAGCATCAGTCATAGCACAAATAGCAAGAGATGCTGGAATTTTAACTGTTGCAGTTGTAACGAAACCATATGATTTTGAAGGCAGTAAAAGAATGCTTCATGCAGAGCAAGGAATAGAAGCTTTAAGCGAATGGGTTGACTCTTTAATTGTAATTCCAAATGAGAAATTAGCAGAAGTATATGGTGATGATAATTCTATATTCTCATCATTTGAAAATGCAAATGATGTTCTACGTGGCGCTGTCAAAGGAATAGCAGAAATTATTACTATCAGAGGATTTATAAATGTTGATTTTGCTGATGTAAAAACTGTTATGTCTGGACGAGGCAAGGCTATGATGGGCTCAGGTTTTGCAACGGGAGAGAATAGAGCAGATGAGGCTGTACAAGCAGCAATTGATAGCCCTCTATTAGATAATATCGATCTACATGGAGCTAGTGGGGTATTGGTAAATATCACAGCAGGAGCCGACTTAACATCTAAAGAGTTTTCTACAATAGGTGAGAGAGTAAAAGGTATTGCCAATGAAAATGCAACGGTAATTATTGGTTGTATCAAAGAAGATGATAATTTGGGTGAGTTGAGAGTAACTCTAATCGCTACTGGTTTTGAAAATCAAAAAGCTGATGAAGACAACGCGATTAACTTAAGTAATGATACTGTTCATCCAGCTCCTAATACAGTTGTTGGTGGTGTTAATCACATACCTAGTTCTCCTAGTTATAATAATGTAGGAACGAAAGAGGCGATTATAGATAAAACAAGTGTTGATAATATCGATATCCCTGCTTTTCTAAGGCAACAAGCTGACTAAGAAAAGTAAAAATTCAAACATTCATAAATGGAGACAGTACTTTATAATTAGTATTGTCTCCATTATTTTTATATTCATAGTAACGAGAGTTATATTATTACAAGGTTTTAATACAGATTGTTTTTATGTGAATAAAGATTCATGCAAAAATAACCTTTCTAAAGTTGCTGATAGAAGACAAATAGACCTTAAGGTAATCAAGACTTTTAGGGGCATTATTTATGATAGAAATAATGAAATGCTCGCAATGAGTTTACCTAGAAAAACACTATGTATAAATGTTTCAAGAATTAACTCTGATAATAAAGATATAAATTATAAAAAACTATTAAAATTAATAAAATTACCTGAAGAAAAATTTAAGAAGATACTTAAAAAACATAAAAATAAAAAAGAATACTACTTAAAGAGAAAAATTAGTGACGAATTAGTAAAAGATATATTAAAATTAAATTTGCCAAATGTTTATTTTATTGATGAGTATCAACGTGTATATTTAGGCGGTTCATACTTTTCTAATATTATAGGGTTTACAGATATTGATAATAATGGTCAATCTGGTATTGAGTATTCAAAGAATTCAGAATTAAATTCTATCAGTGGTATCAAAAAAATTAGAAAAGATAATTTAGGGAGATCGATAGAATTAATTGATTTTATTAAAAAACCATCTCCAGGGCAGGATGTGTATTTATCCATTGATAAAAGAATACAGTTTATAGGCTACAATGTTTTAAAAGAATATACGGATAAATTTGACGCTGATAGCTCTTCGCTTGTTTTAGTAAAAGTTAAAACTGGAGAAATATTAGCAATGGTAAATTATCCATCATTTAATCCAAATAATCGAAAAGAGTTATTTGGATCTAAAATAAAGAATGGAGTCACTAGTATATCGTTTGAACCAGGTTCAACTATAAAACCATTCACAATATATAATACATTGAGACATAACACCTATAAGGAAGCAGATACTATCAGTACATCCCCTGGTAAGATTAAGATTGGAAAACATGAGATTACTGACTATAAAGACCTAGGCACTTTATCTTTAGAAGATGTTATTAGGTTATCGAGTAATGTTGGTGCAGCAAAAATATCATTAACAAACAACAAAAAAAATATTCATACAACATTACAAGATTTTGATTTTGGCACGAGTTTATATGTTGATTTACATGGTGAAGAGCAAGGCAGGCTACCTCACTATTCTAATTGGGATGATACACTTCATGCATCGATAGGATATGGGTATGGACTGTCTACAACGTTGTTACATTTAGCAAATGCATATACAATTTTAGCAAATCATGGAAAAAAAATTCAGTTAACTTATGAACGAGTTAATAGAAATGATATATTCTTTGAAGATGTTCTAGATGAAAGTATTTCTAAAAAAGTAGTGGATATGATGCAGTCCGTAGTTGAGGACGGAACTGCAAAAAAAGCGAGGTTAGAGAAATATACTGTCGCAGGCAAGACTGGAACTGTTAGAATAATAAAAGATGGAAAGTATAAAAAAAATAATCATTTAGCTATTTTTGTAGGTATCACCCCAGTAACAAATCCAGAATATGTTACTGCAATTGTTGTTAGAAATCCAAAAAATGGATCGGCATCTGGTGGAAAAAATGCGGCTCCAATTTTCAGAGACTTTATGAATCACTCTTTGAATTTATTACAAGTTTATCCTGATAGAAGATAAAATAAACATGAATAAAAATAATATTGAAATAAATAAAATATTAAACTTCTCAAAAAATATTTTAAACATTAAAAAACCTGCTTTATCTGACTTTGTTTTTCATACTGATGAAATATGTAAAAAAAAGATTTTAGTTCTAACTAAAATTACTTTAGATAATTTTGAACAGTATATTCAAGTCGCCTATAAAAAAGGAATAAAAGGCATTGTGGTTGACAGAAGAATACCTACTAATTATAAAAGACAAGATATTCCTATATTTTATTCTAAATACTTAAAAAATAATTTGAACTTATTCATCTCATATATTCATAAAAAACCCTTAAGTGGGATGAAAGTTATTGGCATCACTGGTACAGATGGTAAAACCTCTTTAGCTCATTTACTAGCGCAAACATATACCTTGATCGGCAAAAAAGTTGGCTTAGTCTCAACAGAAGGCAATGGAGTGTATCCAAGATTGACTAAATCTATATACACAACACCTAGAAATGATTTATTATTCTGTTTCTTTAGTTTTTTTCAAAAAGAATCTGTTGATATTGTTATAATTGAATCATCGTCTCAAGGTCTGCATCAAGGAAGATTAGATCATATTGATTTTGATATTTCTATTGTAACAAAAATTAGCAAGGATCACCTTGACTACCATAAAACTCATGCTGCTTATTTGAAATCTAAATCTATCTTACTAAAAATGACTAAAAAAATGATTTTTATAAACAAAGATTGCCAAAACTCAAGAAAGATCATTAAGATGGCCTCTAGTAAAGCTAAACTTAATTACTTCAATAGCGAGTATAATATTCATGGGCATAAGACTAAACTTTTTAATAATACTGCAACTAAATATAATCTATCCGTAATATATAGTCTGCTAAAGAAGTCTAGAATAAAAGATGAGGATATCATTGCTATTTTTGAAAAGTTGAAGCCAATAAAGGGTAGACTTAATATATTATCAAAAAGAAATTCTGCAAAATTTATTATAGACTATGCTCATACACCTGACTCCCTTAAGACGCTATTGAAAGATATTCATACTATGTACTCTAAAAATATGAATAAAATTATTATAGTTTTTGGATGTGGAGGTGATAGAGATAAGAGTAAAAGATTACAGATGGGAAAGATTGCTGATGAATACTGTGACATGATTATTTTGACCGATGATAACCCTAGAAAAGAGAATTCACTGAGTATCATCCATAACATATCTAAGGGTGTCACTCAAAAAAATAAAATATTCAATATTCCGAAAAGAAAAGATGCTATCAAAAAGTCTATCAAAATATCACAAAAAAATGATATTGTTATGATTCTAGGAAAAGGAAATGAGGATACTATTAACTATGGAGATACATCTATTAAACATAATGATATAAAATATTTATCATATTTATTAAATGAAAATTAAACTTTCAGAATTATCAGATATATTTCCATCAGCAGCGATTCACTTCGATGCTGTTTTTAGTGGTGTGTCCATAGACAGTAGAACTGTTTCTGCAAATGATATTTTTATTGCATTACATGGAAATCACTTCAATGGCCATGATTATATTGATGATGCAATCAAGCAGGGTGCGTCGGCCGTTATATCAGAAGTTGATTTGACTGATATTCCATATATTAAAGTCAACGATACTCATAAGGCTTTAAAAGACTTGGCGCTATATTATTCCTCTATGATAAAACCTACTGTCATTGGAATTACAGGGACTAACGGAAAAACAACTGTCACGGATCTCACTGCAAAAATTATAGGAAACTATAAACGTACTACAAAAACATTCGGAAACTTTAATAATAATGTTGGGTTACCATTATCAATATTAAAATCTAAAACTGATAGTGAAATATTTGTCTTAGAAATGGGTGCAAGTAGAAGTGGTGATATTAAGGAGTTATTAGATATTGCCAAACCTAATATTGTTACTTTACTTAATGTTTCACCAGCTCATCTTGATACCTTTGGAACCTTGGAGAATATTATATCAACTAAGGAAGAAATCTTTTTTAACCAAGGTTTCAATAAAAAAGTTATATTAAATAAAAATGATCAATATTTCGAACGCTGGGTTAAAAAAAATAAATTAAATAATATTATAACTATATCAGTAGATGATAAAACAGCTGATTATTCAGCTAAAAAAGTTAATGATCATGAATTGTTTATTAATACACCATATGAATCAGAATTTAAGCTTAGTGTGCTTAATACTAAGTCTCATAATATCTTGAATATATTATTTTCAATTGCGCTAGCTTGTGAAATAGGCGCAAGGTCTGAACATGTTTTCTCAGCTATGTCTAATTATGATGGCATTAAAGGCAGATCAAAGATATATAAAGGTATTAATGGCTCTAAAATAATCGATAGTAGCTATAATGCTAATCCTGAGTCATTTAAGGCTTCAATTAATGATCTTTTAGGCTGTGATGGCAAACGCTGGGTTGTTATGGGACAAATGGGTGAACTTGGTAAGAAATCAGAGGAGTATCATGTAAATTTAGCTATTTATGCCGCTAAAAACAACATAGATAAGCTTTTCATAATAACAGAACATAATGAAGCAATAGTAAGAGCTTTCGGCGACAATGCTCATTCTTTCAGTAGTATTCCTGATCTAGTTGACTTCATTAAGCCATTAGCCAGTAATGATACAACTATCCTTGTAAAGGCCTCGAGGTTTATGAACTTTGAGATTATTGTGGATGATTTAAAATCTTAAAAATACTACAATATTTGTATGCTTTATTATTTTTTTGAATACCTCACTCAATTTTATTCTGGATTTGATGTTTTTAGATACCTTACATTAAGGATTATATTATCTTCGCTAACTGCGCTTTCAATTTCTTTGATAATAGGCCCAATAGTTATTAAAAAACTAATAGATAAAAAACTTTATCAGAGCATAAGAGCTGAAGGCCCTAAGTCGCATATTACTAATAAGGCAGATATACCTTCTATGGGTGGCATTATTATAATTATATCAATAGTCTTAAGTACATTCTTATGGGCTGATATTCTTAATAAGAATATTTGGATATTACTATTTGTAATCTTGGCATTCGGTGGAATTGGATTTTATGATGATTATAAAAAGTTTATTTTATCATCTAGTGATGGCATAAAAGGTAAAACTAAATTATTTTATCAAATAGTTTTTTCAGGAGCCGTTGCTTCATATATATTTTATACTTCTTCAAATGAAATGGAAATGATGTTAACTGCTCCATTCTTTAAAGACTTCGCTTTATATCTAGGTGTGTTCTTTATCCCATGGGTCATTTTTGTAATAACCGGGTCTAGTAATGCAGTAAACCTTACTGATGGCTTAGATGGCCTAGCTATACTTCCTTGTATCTTGATAGCAGCTGCATTTGTTTTATTCGCTTATGTTGAAGGAAATTTTAATATAGCTAATTATTTATTAATACCTTATCTTCCAGAAGTTTCTGAAGTAGCTATATTTGCAAGCGCTATTGTTGGGTCCGGTCTTGGATTTCTTTGGTATAATTCTTATCCCGCTGAGATATTTATGGGTGATGTAGGTTCTTTATCTTTGGGCGCCTCTTTGGCTAGCATAGCGGTTATATTAAGATTAGAGATAGTTTATGCAATCATGGGTGGTGTATTTGTTGTTGAAGCCTTGTCAGTTATCATGCAGGTGTCTTATTATAAATTATATAAAAAAAGAATATTCTTAATGTCACCAATTCATCATCATTTTGAAGAAAAAGGTTGGCCAGAGCCAAAGATTATAGTTCGTTTTTGGATTATAACTTTTATTCTTGTATTAATTGCACTTGCTTCATTAAAAATTAGATAGAATGAACAGTATTAAATTAATATTAGGACTTGGTGTTACTGGTTATTCTTGTGTCAATCATTTCACTAAGAATGATATTGCGTTTAGAATCTTTGATACCAGATCTGCTTCAAACATTGGTCAGTCCATATCAAACTATGACACTAACATATTATATTTGCAAAAATATGATGACAATATTTTTGATCAAGTTGATGAGATAGTAATAAGTCCAGGATTTGATAAAAATCATGAAATATTGAAGAAGGCTACTATCAGGCGCATACCCCAGGTAACTGATATTGATATTTTCAAAAAAGATTGCAAAAAACCTATTATTTCTGTTACTGGAACGAATGGTAAAACAACTATTGTCTCAATGTTAGAACATGTATTGTGTAGATCAGGTTTGACAGCCATAGCATGCGGTAATAATGGGATTCCACCTTTGAGTATAAATACCGATTTATATGACTATATAATACTAGAGTTATCAAGTTATCAGTTGGAATATATGTGTAACTTTAATTCTTATATAAGCCTTTTAGCTAACATAGATCAAGATCATTTAGAAAGACATGAAAACATGTTTGATTATTTAAATATCAAATTGAAAATATTCAAATTATGTAAATATTCAATAATAAATAAATCTTTGATGGACAATCATGACAATAAGATAGAAGTAGATAATAAATACTTATATGGATTAGCTGATAGTAATGCTTTGATAAATAATAAAATTATTAATGAGATAACATATGATTCTACAAGACTATATTTCAAAAATAAATTTGATTTAGCATATAGAGGTATCCATAATTTAGAAAACATTCTAGGGGTTTGTTCTATAGCTGAAATATTAAATATAGATATTACAGAATGTCTTATATCATTAATAAACTATACTCATTTACCCCATAGAATTGAATTAGTCCGTCGTTTCAAAAATATAGATTGGTACAATGATTCAAAATCTACTAATACTGCATCAACAAAAGCAGCATTAGAATATATAGATAATAATATCATCTTGATAATGGGTGGTGCAAAAAAAAATATAAATTATAAACCCCTATCACCTTTAATTGATCAAAAAGTAAAATTATTGATATTTATTGGTGAGAATAAAAAGTATATTAATCATCAACTAAATGTTGATACTAAAATATTAAACGCTAATTCTATGGATGATGCAGTTATAATTGCAAATGATCATGCAGATGATGGTAGCAAAATATTATTATCACCAGCAAGCCCAAGTTTTGATATGTTTAATAATTTTGAAGAGAGAGGAAATGCTTTTGTACAAGCAATTAATAAGCATGTTAAGTGAATTTCTAAGAAAAAATGTCTTATTAAGTGATAGTCAAGGAATTGATCATACCTTAATTATATGTCTATTTGCTTTAGTTGCTATTGGCTTCATTATGATTACGTCCGCAACATTAGATCATGCATATCAAACAAGAGGAAACTCATTTTATTTTATTATAAAGCATTTTATATATTTAATAATAGGTGTGATACTGTCATTTATAATATCAAGAATCAAGCTCAGCTTTTATAATGACTATAGTAAAATCTTTTTGTTTTTATCTTTAATTGTATCCCTCATAATATTTATACCTGGTTTAGGTAAAGAAGTTAATGGAGCTAGAAGATGGTTGGATTTAGGTTTTATGACTATTCAAGTATCTGAAGTTTCACGATTATTTATGATGTTTTGGGTATGTAGCTTTATATGTCGATCTGATGTAAATAAAGTTTTCAATAAATGTCTTTTTATGGTTATTACTTTGTCAATAATTATACTTTTACAAAAAGATTTTGGCAGTACAGCTCTTCTAGTTGTTACTTTCTTTTCTTTGATGTTTATCTCTGGTTTAAATTTAAAAAAACTTTTATCATACTTAGCTTTTGTACTTATTGCAGCAGTGCCTCTTATTTTATATCAACCTTATAGATTAAGAAGAGTCCTTTCTTTTTTTAATCCTTGGGATGATCCATCGGGAAGTGGCTATCAGCTAATTGCCTCACTTTTAGCTTTCGGAAAAGGAGGCATTTTTGGACTGGGTCTAGGATCAAGTGTTCAAAAACTAAATTATTTACCAGAATCTTATAATGATTTTATATTTGCTCTTATAGCGGAAGAATTAGGCCTTCTATTTTCTTTACTCATTATTTTATTATTTGTTATTATATTTTTTAGAATTATTAGATTAGCTGTAATATCATCTAAAAATAATCTTATATTTGCCTCATATCTATCATATATGATTGGTTTTTTTATTACATTTCAGGCTTTGATACATATCTTGGTAAATATTGGACTAGCTCCTACTAAAGGAATGGGTTTGCCTCTAATTAGCTACGGCGGTACAAACTTACTAATTATGTTTATATTTATCGGTTTATTGTTACGTATTCAGATAGAAAATAGACAAAAAATCAGTCAAGCTGTATTGAGAGAATATTGATTATGAAAACTATAGCAATACTAGCAAGTGGAACAGGTGGACATATTTACCCAGCACTCTCCATAGCAAACAGATATATTTCTGAAGGTTATAAGATTTTATGGATTGGGACACCTAATGGCCA
>Ga0213863_10000600_pt1 | contig 27294 bp, 22 predicted proteins | sample PICome_8_FD_160128 | JGI IMG/M metagenome (GOLD analysis project Ga0213863, IMG submission 160128) | Coastal seawater microbial communities near Pivers Island, North Carolina, United States - PICO497 | ecosystem: Environmental > Aquatic > Marine > Coastal | place: USA: North Carolina... | reverse complement strand
AACAGTGTAAAAGTTTATGGTGAAGTGGCCGAGTGGCTGACAAGATTTCTATCTTGGGCGCCCGAAGGGCGATCTCGTAGAGACAAGAAGCGAAAGCTTCGCAGCAACGCGCGACCTGGGAGCGTTTATCGATTATGGTAAAAATACCAGTGTAAAAGTTTATGGTGAAGTGGCCGAGTGGCTGAAGGCGCTCCCCTGCTAAGGGAGTATACGTTAAGAGCGTATCGAGGGTTCGAATCCCTCCTTCACCGCCATTTTAAAGATCCTAAAGAGCTCTAGCCCTTGCCAGCTCTCGATTCTTCAAGAATTGCAGAGGATCAGTAGACAAAATGGTAGACAAAAATAGATCGCCAAAATACACCTATCTCAAAGGTGGAATTTATTATTTTTCAAGATTAGTTCCGCACGATTTAAAAGATCATTATTCAAAACCTCGTATTGTTCAGTCTCTTCGTACCTCTTCATCTGTTTATGCAAAAAAAGCCGCCACTGTCCTTTTTAATTTGCCGACTACCAATGACTGCTATACCTGTTTTGCTGAGGGTTACCTAGCTTGGAAAGAAAAAATAGATAGGGACTTTGTTACAGGAATTCCTGAGGTCGCAAAAATTTCAAAAGTAGCCTCGTTGTTAAACAAATATAAATTTGATGTTGGTCCTTTCTTTGGTAAAAGTGGAGCTCTAATAGGATGAATTTGATCCCCGAGAATTCCCTAGACAAAAAACTTGTCAAGGTTAGTGGATACTTGGGTTTTATCAGTCATCTTGCCTATTACTTCACTTGGGTATACTGGATTCCGCAACCTTATGATAGCTTTTGGTTGCGGTTATCCTGCAGCTTGATTTCTGTCCCTTTAATATTAATAGATTATTGGCCGAAAAAAATGACCCGTTATCTAGAGGTCTATTGGCATCTATTTTTGATTTACGTTTTGACTATAACTTGCACCTATTTATCGCTAAAAAACAACCTCTCAACTATGTGGATCATGACAGAGGTCATGGCTATTAGTATTTTGTCTGTATTGATCGATAGTGCGATTTTGCTTTTAACCAATCTATTTGTAGGTGTTTTTATTGCAATTGTTATTTTCACTATGGATGAATCATCACAGAATTTTATATTCGACCCAGCTTCATTTGCGTTAATGCCGGTAATATTAGCTTGCAGTGTTCTTTTTAATAATATGAAAAAGAAAGGGATTGCGGCTCAAGAAAAAACAAACCTTTTAAAATCTCTTGCGGGCTCAATCGCCCATGAAATGCGTAATCCACTTTCACAGATTAATGGCACCTTACATTTTGTAAGCAGTCAAATATCAGCCTTGGATAAACAGTTACTGTCCTATTTAAATGACGCCAATTTGGTGGTCAAAAGTGGTTTACAGGTAATTGATATCACCATGGATGCCATTAATGAAAAACCTGTTAATGAAGATGATTTCCAGCTAATCTCGGCCAAAAATATTTGTTTCGAAGCGGTCAAAGACTTTGCTTATAAAGATGAGGAGCATGCTGCTAAGGTGTCATTAAAGGGTGATGATTTTGATTTTCTTGTGGATCCGATATTAGTTAAATATGTGCTGTATAACCTTATTGGCAATGCGCTTCATTATGTGAAGACTCTCCCTCAATCTGAAATTGTTATTTCCCTTTTTCCTGAAACCCGTCAAATTCATATTCGTGATACTGGTCCTGGTATTGAGGCCTCGTTTATACCAAAAATATTTGAAAGCTTTAGTACTTCTGGAAAGCAGGGGGGGCTGGTTTGGGGCTAGCTTATTGTAAGAGAACCATGCTTGCCTTTGGCGGCGATATTCATTGCGAGTCTGAATTGGGAGAATACAGCAATTTTATACTTTCATTTCCTGAGGTTTGGCCGAAAAAAACCAAAAAAGTTTTTGCCCTTGGGTCGCTTTGATCCGACTAGGCCACTTCTTTTCCGGTTGCTATTTGCAGTAATTCAAACCACTCCTCACGGCTTAAATCGAATGAGAGTGCCTCTGAAAGCCACTTGATTCGCTGAAGATCATTGCTGCCCATAATTGGCATAATCATCGCTGGATGCCTAATAAGCCATGCTGTGGCCACGGAGGATGGCTGTACCTTATAACTTCTTGCGATGCTGTTAAGTTTTTGCCATAGCGGCGTTTGCTTATCTTTAAACAGCGCCCCGCCCCCTAGAGGAGACCAGGCCATGGGAGCGATTTTGTGTTGTTGCAAATAGGCGAGGTCACCATTGGTGAAAGCACTGTTGTGTAAAAGACTGATTTCTATTTGATTGGTCAGTAAACGGTTTTGGGTGCATGATTGAAGTAAATCAATATCCCAGGGCTTAAAATTCGATACGCCAATCCCTTTGACTTTGCCGCTTGCAACTAATGCATCAAGGACCGCTCCAGTCTCCTGTGCATCCATTAATGGGTCGGGTCGATGAAGTAGCAGTAGGTCAATCTGATCAATTGCCATTTGGCTAAGTGAGCGCTCTACAGAGAAATTTATATGCTGGGCTGATGTGTCGTAATGTTTGACCCTGTTATCGCTGTAAATGCCAATAGGAGCCACTATGTCGCACTTGGTGATGATCTCCATATTATCCCGCAAATGAGGCGCCTGCTTTAAGGTTTCACCTAGCACGGCTTCAGAAGTATAACCACCATAGATATCAGCCTGGTCAAAGGTGCTAATACCCTGGTCGAGGCAGGCTTCAATTTTGCTTTGCAGTTTTTTGGAAGACATGTTTTGGTCATCGGTATGACGCCATAAACCATAGATAATTCTGGATACCGATAGGCTATCTGAAAGGGTAATTCGCTGCATAGGTTAACCTTTAAGATATTTATGGGTTTTGCTGATTCCAGCTAAGGCATTCATTCAGCGTCACCCCAGAACCTCCGAAGATATCCAGTGCACTGCCGATGGTTAAGTCAACTCGACCATTGGAAAGCGACTGGACTAAATCCAAGTCATCAACAGTTCTTGCGCCACCGGCATAGGTGCAGGGGACTGTGGATATTTCACCGAGCAGCTGCACCAAATCTTGGTCAATACCCGCTTGTAAACCTTCGACATCGGCAGCATGAATCAAGAATTCTGCACAATGTTCTTCTAGTTGCGACAGTGTTTGTTGAGTAATCGCCGTATTAGTGACTGTTTGCCAGCGGTCGGTGGCAATCATCCAGCCATTGTTGGTTTTTCGACAGCTGAGATCCAAAACCAAACGCTGTGCGCCAACCACGGACTTTATAGCATCCAGTCGTGACCATGAGAATTGCCCATTTTCGAATAAATACGAGGTCACAATCAGATGGGAAGCGCCGGCATCGAGAAATTCACGGGCATTGTCAACGGTTACCCCTCCGCCATATTGCAAACCATTGGGGTAGGCGGAAAGTGCTTCTAGTGCTTGTTGTTTGTTGTTAGCCCCAAGGGAAATAACATGACCGCCCTTAAGACAATGCTGTTTGTAGAGTTTTGCATAATGATCGGCACTGTATTGGCTAACAAAGTTAGTTTCGGCACCACTATTATTGAGGCTACCGCCGACTATTTGTTTTACCTTGCCCTCATGGAGGTCTATGCATGGTCTAAATTGGGTCACAGGATATCTCTTATGGGGTTAACTTTGAGGCTAGTATAACTAATCTACAAATGCAGGTCTTCCCAGTTTTTCACAGATAAATTGACTAGCCTGGGAGAGTTTTTGTAAATCGACTCCGTGCGCTATATTTAGTTCGTCGAGTAACCTTATTACCTTTTCTGTTGCCACATTGCCCGATGCGCCCTCGGCATAGGGACAGCCGCCCAGGCCAGCGACTGAGCTATCGATAGTGCTAATGCCCATAGCTAGAGACTGTTTTATATTATCAATAGCACGCCCGTAGGTGTCGTGCATATGCATGGCTAATTTTGCGGGGGCAATGGTTTTGAGTAGCTCGGTTAAAAGTCTTTCAGTGATTTCTGGTGTAGCGACGCCAATAGTATCGCCTAGGGAGACTTCATAGCAGCCCATGGATAATAGGGTGCTGGCAATATCCTTAATTCGATGGTTATCTACATCCCCTTGGTAGGGACAGCCAGCTACACAGGATATGTAGCCCCTAACCCTAATATTTGCCGTTGAGGCTTTTTGGATAACCGCTTCAAATTTAGCGAGACTTTCATCGATACTGCAGTTGATATTTTTCTCGCTAAAGGCTTCGCTTGCCGCAGCAAAAACTGCTACTTCTTTTACATTGCATTCCATGGCGCGGTCAAGCCCACGCATGTTGGGCGTCAGCGCGGTGTAAACTGCCTTGCTAGGCTCTAGCTGGTTAAACACTTCATCACTACCCGCCATCTGTGGAACCCATTTGGGGCTAACAAAACTACCGGCTTCAATGTTATGCAGTCCAGAGTTAGCCAAGCGTTCAATGAGTTCGACTTTAGTGGCGATATCCAGACTGACAGCTTCATTCTGAAGCCCGTCGCGGGGCCCAACTTCAACGATTTTAACGGCGCTGGGGTAGCTCATGGAGTTTACAGGTTGTTATAGCTGCCACGGTAAAATAGCAGGGGATCAAGTTGATTATCTGAAAATTTAAGAACTTCACCGGTAATAATAATATGATCACCGCCTTCATACTGCTGAGCTGTTTTACATTCAAAGCAGGCGCTGTAGTGGGGGAGTATTGGAGTGCCTGACAAACCCTTGGTGCATTGGATATTGGCAAATCGATCTTCGCCCGTTGTCGCAAACAGATTAGACAGGTCCTGTTGGTCGGCGGCTAGGATATGTACTGCAAAAGACTCAGCGGCTATAAAATCATCGAAACAGTTTGCAGATTTACCAATGCTCCATAGGATGAGCGGGGGTGTTAATGAAACTGAATTAAAACTATTGACGGTCATGCCGACTTTTTGACCGTCTTTGCCCAGCGCGGTAATAATAGTTACTCCTGTTGCAAAGCTGCCAAGTGCATTACGAAATTCAGTTTGGTTAAAGGGTTGTGTCACGCGTTAATACTCCTTGAGTTGCGCTACTGGTCCATCTAAAAAGGTAAATGGTTTAAGTGGGCAATAATGAAATTAATCTCCGGCGGTTGCAAGTGGTTTATAGGCTTGCAGCAATTTTAGTTCCCTGTTCGATCGCTGTTTTAGCATCCAGTTCACTTGCAGTTTCAGCACCACCAATTAGGTGGAACGGTTTTTCAAGGCCCTCAACAAGTTCGGTTAATGGATCCTGTCCTGCACAGACAATAATGTTATCAACAGCCAGTGTCTGCTGTTGATCATTTATTTCTAGATGAAGACCTTGGTCATCAATACGTTGGTAACTGCATCCATTGATCATTTTCACATTTTTTTTAGCCAGACCTGCTCGATGAATCCAGCCTGTGGTTTTACCAAGCCCAGATCCAACCTTGGATGTTTTTCGCTGCAGTAAATAAACTTCTCTGGGCGATGGGTCGGGTAGGGCACTGACTCCCTCAATACCACCCCGTGCATCTAGGGACATATCTATGCCCCATTCTTGCATGAATTTCTCTATATTCTCGGCACTAGACTGTCCCTGATGGGTGATGAATTCTGCGGTATCAAACCCAATTCCCCCAGCGCCTAAAATAGCCACTCGGTTTCCCAATGGCTTTTTGTTGGCAATAACGTCGATATAGCTCATAACAGAGGAATGGTCTATGCCCTGTATATCGGGTTTTCTTGGAGTAATACCGGTGGCAATAATCACTTCATCAAATAGACTTTTATTGAGTTGTTCTACATTAACTCGGGTATTCAAGTTTAGGCATATATTGTTTAGCTCAATTTGTTTCTTAAAATACCTCAGTGTTTCGTGAAATTCTTCTTTACCGGGTATCTGCTTGGCAATATTGAATTGTCCGCCAATTTCAGATGCGGAATCAAATAATGCCACTCTGTGGCCTCTCGAGGCTGCGGTTGTAGCGGCGGCAAGGCCGGCCGGTCCTGCACCCACAACGGCAATATCTTTGATTTGTTTGGCGGGTTCAATAACTAACTCGGTTTCGTGACAGGCCAGTGGATTAACTAGGCAGCTACTAACCTTGCCTAAAAACACATGGTCTAAGCAGGCCTGATTGCAGGCAATACAGGTATTGATTTCATCAGCTCTATTTTCCTGAGCTTTCAAAACAAACTGTGGATCAGCGAGAAAGGGTCTTGCCATAGAAATAATATCTGCATCTCCACGGGCTAAAACCTGTTCGCCAATTTCAGGAGTATTAATTCGGTTGGATGCCACCACTGGAATAGAAAATTCGTCTCTAAACTTAGCCGTCACCCAGGTAAAAGCCGCTCGTGGAACCTTAGTAGCAATGGTGGGTATTTTTGCTTCATGCCAGCCAATACCCGTGCTGATAATGGTAGCGCCAGCTTTCTCTACAGCTTTACCTAGTTGAATCACTTCTTCGGCAGTGCTGCCGCCTTCAACAAGGTCGAGCATTGAGAGTCTGAAAATAATAATAAAGGCTTCGCCAACGGCTTCTCTAACCTGACGTACTACTTCAATGGGAAGTCTAATTCTATTTTCATAGCTACCGCCCCAACGGTCATCGCGTTTGTTGGTTCTGGCGGCTATAAATTGATTTAAAAAGTAGCCCTCTGACCCCATAATTTCGACACCATCGTAGCCAGCTTTCTGTGCATTAACTGCAGTAGCTACATAGTCATCAATCTGTTTGATCACTTCTTCATCAGTCAGTGCTTTGGGTTTAAATGGGTTAATAGGAGCCTGAATAGCTGAGGGTGCCACAAGATTAGGTGAGTAGGCATAGCGACCCGTATGTAAAATTTGCAGGCAGATCTTGCCGTCTTCTTTGTGCACGGCATCGGTAATGAAACTATGGTCTGCAATATCTTGCTCAGTTTGTAAATTTTTTGTAGCAGAATGTGTGCCGCCCTCGGAATTGGGACCAATGCCGCCGGTGACAATTAAGCCAACACCACCCTTAGCGCGTTCTGCAAAAAAGGCAGCCATTCGATGATGGCCATCCTTAGATTCTTCAAGACCAGTATGCATGGAGCCCATAAGAACTCGATTTTTAAGTTGGGTAAAACCCAGATCGATCGGGCTTAGTAGGTTTGGGTAGTTTTTATGTGTCATGGGTTAAACCTTATTTGCAACAGTTTAAGAGATGCTTTTTTAATAAGATTACGCCAGCATTTTGACAGTGTCAAGATTGATTGATATATTGGTTTTATGAAAGCATCCACCTCAACCAGCAAGCCCTCTGCTAAGTATCATCATGGCAATCTTAGGCAAACCCTATTAGCTGCAGCTAAGCAGATGATTGCCGCGGATGGCATAGAATCGCTGTCGCTTCGTAAACTTGCTGACAAAGTCAGTGTTTCTAGAACTGCGGCCTATCATTATTTCGATGATAAAAATGATTTGCTCTGTGCTATTGCTTCAGATGGATTCAGGCAGTGGCAGCAATTACTTAAGCAGAGTGAACAGCAAAACCAAACAGAACGACAAAAGTTTGAACAATACCTGATTAATTACATGGTTTTTGCCACCCATCATCCGGAAGAATATGAATTGATGTTTGGCCGCTGTATTTGGAAACAAGCTCAGTGTACTGAAGAATTGCAAACTATTGCCCACGGTACCTTTCAGCATCAGGTAGAAATGATGGCGTATTGGCAATCTATTGGCTTGGTTGCAGGGGATCACCCTCTGCGTACCGCGCAGATTATTTGGGGTACATTACATGGTATTGCTAAATTATTTATCGATGGTGTTTACGTTGATGACACCCGAGCTGAAGAAATTGTTAAGAGCGCACTTCCCATGTTTTTGGTGCCTAAAGACTAAAAGATTGGTTTTTTTAGGATTTAGCTAAAAACTTTGTTTAAAACTGAACTATTTGGTTGCTGAATATAAGTTGCTGTGGCAGAATTGCCGCCTTTTTCACGTAGACCAAAATAATGGGCAGAAAAAAGCCCAATAGCTAAGTTAACGTGATGTATTAGTTTTTTGCGAGTGTGGCGGAATTGGTAGACGCGCTGGATTTAGGTTCCAGTGGGGTGACCCGTGAGAGTTCAAGTCTCTCCACTCGTACCATTTTAAACAATATCACCCTGTGGTTTTCAGGCTAAGCCTGTCATATTCTTTGAGTGGGGTGACATTCAAGAGGTTTTTTCATGCAGGTTTCTATTGAGTCTAGCAAAGGTCTTGAGCGACAAATAAAGGTTGTTGTTCCAGCAGACAAAGTTGAAAGCGAAGTAACTCAGCGTCTCCAAAAGGCGACTAAGACAGTTAACATCAAAGGTTTCCGTAAGGGTAAAGTACCCTTAAATGTTGTTAAGCAACAATACGGTAAGGCTGTTCGCCAAGAGGTTGTTGGTGAGACTGTTAACTCGAGTTTTTACGAAGCGATTAAACAGGAAGATTTGCAACCTGTAGGCCAGCCCAAAATTGAGGCTGTGGTAGATAATGCCGGACAGGATCTTGAATATACAGCGGTGTTTGAAGTTTACCCAACGGTTAAGTTAGCTGACCTAAGTAAGGTATCTATTACCCGTCCTGTAGCTGACATTAATTCTGAAGATTTAGAAAAGATGATTGATGTGCTTCGTAATCAACAGGCTTCTTTTGATGAAACAGATAAACCTGCAGTTGACGGCGATAAGGTAAATATTGACTTTGTTGGCACATTGCGTGGCAAAAAAGAATTCCCCGGTGGTTCAGCTGAGGGTCAGGACTTAGTGCTTGGTTCAAACAGTATGATCCCTGGTTTTGAAGAGGGTCTAGTGGGCGTGAGCGCCGGCGATGAAACTGATTTAAAACTAAAATTCCCCAAGGACTACCACGCTGAAGAAATCAAAGGCAAGACGGTAACTTTCGCGGTTAAGGTGAATACAGTTTCAGCAAAGACACTTCCAGCATTAGATGATGACTTCTTCGCGATGTACGGTGTTGAAGCAGGTGGTGAAGAAAAATTCCGTGAAGACATCGAAGCTAACATGCAGCGTGAACTTAACAATGCAATTCGCAACAATGTTAAAAACAGAATCATGGATCAACTTTATACATTAAACAAAGTTGATGTTCCTCAGGCGTTAGTTGCCAACGAAATTGTTCAGCTTAAAAAGCAAATGATCCAACAGTTTGGCGGCGGACAAGAAATTGATTTGAATATGTTGCCAGACGATATGTTCCAAGCTAAAGCTACGCGCCGTGCTTCTCTAGGTGTGATTGTTTCTGAAGTAGTAAAAGTTGAATCGCTAACCCCAGATGATGCTCAGGTTAGAACTCGTGTTGATGAAATTGCTTCAACCTATGATACCCCTAAAGAAGTGGTTGATTACTACTACAGTAAACCAGAACTACTTAGCTCAGTTGAAGCGGTTGTGTTAGAAGATCAGGTCACAGAACTTGTGCTTTCGAAAGGTAAAGTTAAAGAAGAAAAACTTTCTTACGAAGATGCTGTTAAGCCAGACCCAGAGCCGGAAGCTTAATAAAAAACAGGTTGTACAGGTCCAAGTAGATTGTCGTATACTGCATAATAATGTGCTCGTTTTTTCGAGTTACTCCGTATATTGATCAGCGAGGACCTAATGACATTTCAAATTCCAAATAACAGTTTAGATAATTTACAGGGTTTAGATACCCAGGCCAGTGGTCTAGTACCCATGGTGGTTGAGCAATCTTCCCGTGGGGAAAGAGCCTATGATATCTATTCTAGACTGCTCAAAGAGCGTGTAATCTTTCTAGTTGGCCAGGTTGAAGACCATATGGCTAACCTTATTGTCGCTCAAATGCTTTTCTTAGAGTCAGAAAATCCAGATAAAGACATTCATCTGTATATCAATTCGCCTGGCGGTTCTGTGACTGCAGGCCTATCAATTTACGATACCATGCAATTTATTAAACCTGATGTCAGTACCATGTGTATTGGACAGGCGGCTTCTATGGGTGCCTTTCTTTTGTCAGCAGGTGCTGCTGGTAAACGTTTTTGCTTACCTAATGCTCGCACAATGATTCATCAACCTAGTGGCGGTGCTTCAGGTCAGGCAACGGATATCCATATTCAGTCTCAAGAAATTTTGAAAATTAAAGAGCGTCTTAACAGTATTATGGCTGAGCATACTGGTCAGCCGGTTGAGAAGGTTCAGCAGGATACCGAGCGAGATAACTTTATGAGTGCTGATGAGTCCAAGGCATATGGTCTTGTAGACGAAGTGCTCACTAAACGATAATAATGGCATCTACTTAGTTAGATGCACAATAGAATTAAATTATTAATATATAGGCTCCAGAAATGAGTGAAGATGACAAGGTAAATGACGGCGGTAAACTGTTATTTTGTTCCTTTTGTGGAAAGAACCAGAATGAAGTCAGACGCTTAATTGCAGGTCCATCGGTTTATATCTGTGATGAGTGCGTTGATCTTTGTAACGACATAATCACCGAAGAAAGTCAGGCTCCAGATGAGCAAGAAACCTCTGGCTCTCTGCCTGTGCCTACAGAAATTAAAACTACACTCGATGAGTATGTGATTGGTCAAGAGCGTGCTAAGAAAATACTTTCGGTAGCAGTCTACAATCACTACAAGCGACTTCAGGCTTCCAAGACTCAATCTGAAATTGAATTGGGCAAGAGTAATATTCTTCTTATCGGCCCTACGGGTAGCGGTAAAACTCTATTAGCAGAAACCCTCGCTAGATTGCTTGATGTGCCGTTTACTATCGCAGACGCAACCACATTAACCGAAGCGGGTTACGTGGGTGAGGATGTTGAAAACATTATTCAGAAGTTATTACAGAAATGTGATTATGATGTCGAAAAAGCACAGCGTGGTATTGTCTATGTTGACGAAATCGATAAGATTTCCCGCAAGTCAGATAATCCCTCCATTACCCGTGATGTGTCGGGTGAGGGTGTGCAGCAAGCACTGCTCAAGCTGATTGAGGGTACGGTTGCCTCTGTACCCCCTCAGGGTGGCAGAAAACACCCTCAGCAAGAGTTCCTGCAGGTTGATACCTCTAATATCTTGTTTATCTGTGGCGGTGCCTTTGCTGGATTAGAAAAAGTTATTCGCGAACGCTCGGAAAAGGGCGGCATCGGTTTCAGCGCTGAGGTTAATAGTAAGGATGATCGCAAGTCTGTGGGTGAAACCTTACTCGATGTCCAGCCTAGCGATTTGATTGGTTATGGTTTAATTCCTGAATTTATTGGCCGTTTACCCGTGGTAGCCACTCTAACAGAGTTGGATCGCGAGGCATTGATCAATATTCTTGTAGAGCCTAAAAACGCACTGGTTAAACAGTATCAAGCGTTATTTGATATGGAATCTGTTGAGCTAGATCTGCGTGCCGATGCCCTTGAGTCAGTGGCTGAAAAGGCGATCGAGCGCAAAACAGGCGCCCGTGGCTTACGCTCTATCCTAGAAACCATTCTTCTCGAGACCATGTATAAGATTCCATCGGAAGAAAATGTGATCAAAGTCGTTGTTGATGGTTCAGTTATCGAAGGTGAGAACGAACCCTTGCTTGTCTATGAGCAAAAAGAAGCTAAAAAAGTGGCTTCCGATGAATAACCAATAATTATTAGTATTTTTTAATAATTTAGTGATTAAAAGTGCCCTACGGGCACTTTTTTTTCGTACAATTTTTGTAACTATGCAATTTTTCCTTTTTTGGTAGTTGCTTTATGTTATTCAGCCCTCATATAGTTAGTAGATGGGCCATACTTACTTAAAGGTATGCTTTAAGATAAGTTATTAAGCCAAATTTTTTATAATCATATTTTTATGATGTCGAATTATCGATAGGTCAGGAGAATTATTAGATGGATTCCCAAAACACAGATACTGAGCCAAAAGTATATCCCTTACTACCTTTGCGGGATGTGGTTGTATACCCGCATATGGCGGTCCCATTATTTGTAGGCCGAGAAAAATCTATATTGGCGTTGGAAAAGGGAATGAGTACCGATAAGCAGGTTGTGCTGGTCACTCAAAAGGATCCTGCGGAGGATAGTCCTGCGCTCGATGATGTGCATCAAATAGGTACCCTGGCCACTATCTTACAACTACTTAAGCTTCCTGACGGTACGCTCAAGGTATTAGTTGAAGGCTCTAGTCGAGTTAAGTTAGTCAATCCTGTGGAGGGTGAGCACTTTCTTGAAACACAATTTGAAACCTTGGTTATTGAAGATCAGGATGAAAAAGAAGTGGGTGCGCTTTCTCGTGCCACTAAAATGCTGTTTGATCAGTATGTTAATTTAAACAAAAAAATACCCTCGGATGTCATTACAACGGTCAATGCTATTGAAGACAAAGATCGTCTTGCAGACACTATCGCTTCGCATATGACCCTGAGTCTTACCCAGAAGCAAGAGGTATTGGAAATTGCTGATCTAGCCAAGCGCTTTGACCATCTTATGGGCTTGATGGAAACCGAAATTGACCTCGCTGAAGTTGAGCAACGCATCCGCGGTCGAGTTAAGAAGCAGATGGAAAAAAGCCAACGCGAGTACTATTTGAATGAGCAGATAAAAGCCATTCAAAAAGAGCTGGGTGATGAAGATGGTGTATCTGAAATTGAGCAGCTTGAAGGAAAAATTGATGAAGCGGGCATGCCTAAGTCTGCTCTCGAAAAGGCTAAATCTGAGCTTTCTAAGTTAAAAATGATGTCGCCCATGTCGGCTGAAGCCTCAGTGCTGCGCAACTATATAGACTGGATATTAGGTGTACCCTGGAAGAAACGCTCAAGAGTAAAGCATGACCTTAAAAGCGCAGAGAAAACGCTGAGTAAAGACCACTATGGTCTTGAAGAGGTTAAGGAGCGCATTTTAGAGTATCTTGCTGTTCAGAAACGCGTGAAAAAACTAAAAGGCCCGGTACTCTGCTTGGTGGGCCCGCCTGGGGTTGGTAAAACCTCTTTGGGTGAGTCGATTGCCAAGGCTACAGGGCGAAAATTTGTCCGTATGAGCTTAGGTGGTGTGCGTGATGAATCAGAGATTCGCGGTCATCGAAGAACCTATATTGGCTCATTGCCCGGTAAGATTATTCAAAAATTATCCAAGGTGAAAACCAAGAATCCTTTATTCTTGCTGGATGAAATTGACAAGATGGGTATGGACCATCGTGGAGATCCCGCCTCTGCGTTGCTTGAGGTGCTAGACCCAGAGCAGAACCATACGTTTAATGATCACTACTTAGAAGTTGATTATGACCTATCAGAGGTGATGTTTATCTGTACCTCTAACTCGATGAATATCCCAGGGCCACTTTTGGATCGTATGGAAGTGATACGAATTCCGGGATATACCGAAGATGAGAAGGTAGCTATTGCTGAAAAGTATCTTATCCCTAAGCAGTGTAAAGCTAACGGATTGAAAGCCAATGAATTAGAAATTGATCAGGATACATTGCGTGACGTAGTGCGTTTCTATACCAGAGAAGCCGGTGTGCGTGGATTGGAGCGTGATATTGCTAAAATATGCCGTAAAACGGTTACCAAAAATGTTCGTGATAATACTGATGAGTCGGTTTACCTTAAGCCCGAGGGCTTAGAGGACATGCTGGGCGTACATCGCTTTGATTATGGTCGTGCTGAGGCAGAAAATCAGATTGGACAGGCCACTGGTCTTGCTTGGACTCAGGTGGGTGGAGAACTACTTAATATTGAGGCCTCTGTAATACCTGGTAAGGGTAATATGGTTAAAACCGGTTCCCTGGGCGATGTTATGCAGGAGTCTATTCAGGCGGCACTGACAGTTGTTAGAAGTCGGGCGCAACAGTTGGGTATTAGGAAGAATTTCCACAGAGAGCACGATATCCATATTCATGTGCCTGAGGGTGCAACTCCGAAGGATGGGCCATCCGCTGGTATCAGTATGTGCACCACGCTGGTCTCTGTTTTAACAGGTATACCGGTTAAGTCGACAGTGGCCATGACCGGAGAGATCACATTGCGTGGTCAGGTGCTGAAGATTGGTGGGCTTAAAGAGAAACTACTCGCGGCGCACCGTGGCGGTATTACCACAGTGATTATTCCTTATGACAACGCACGCGATTTAAAAGAGATACCAGATAATATAAAAAATGATCTGGAGATTTGTCCGGTTAAATGGATCGATGAAGTCCTTGAAATTGCACTCGAAAACCCACCTAAGGCATTGAGTGAAGAGGATTATAATCAGGGCAGTAAGGTCGAAAATGGCATGGAAAACAACTTAAGACCAAGTACACACTAGGTTGTAGAGCAAATTTATTTTAAAAGTTAGCTTGACCCGATCAATTGCTATTGGTATAAAGTTGGTCAGAGGCCGTTAATTACCATGGTTTGAGCCAAAAAAATGGTTAAAAGTCTCAATAACCGGACAATTTAATTTCAAAAAAAAGGGGAACACTGTGAATAAATCTGAATTAATCGACGCTATCGCTGATTCTGCTGACCTATCTAAGTCTTCTGCTGCTCGTGCTCTTGACGCTGTACTAGGTTCAGTTCAAGGCGCTCTTGCAAATGGCGACCAAGTTTCATTGGTTGGTTTTGGTACTTTTTCTGTTAAACACCGCGCTGCTCGTTCAGGTCGCAACCCACAGACTGGTGCTGAGATTCAAATCAAAGCTTCAAACGTACCAAGTTTCAAAGCTGGTAAAGCTCTGAAAGACTCTGTGAATTAATAAACAAACTTTACTAGTCTTTTAGAATAGTAAGGAACTTGTTTGAAAAGGCGCATTCCATGCGCCTTTTTTTAATTTGGAATAGAAAAAATGTTACTAGATTTTAGAAATAACCTCCGCGGTGTTGCCTTCGGTATCACTATCGTAATCGCTCTTATCTTCGCTTTAACTGGCACAGGTTCACTCTTTTTAAGTACACCAGACTCTGAGTCTGCGATTGTGGTTAATGGCGCTGATATTAGTGAAAGAGAAGTGATGCAAGCCACCGCCCGTGAGCGTGCAAGAATTCTTAACTCAAATCCTGATATGGATCGCAGCTTAGTTGAAGACGAAGCATTGCGACCGCAGGCTATGCGTCAACTTATTTACAGAGAGCTTCTTATTCAGGCCGCCAAAGCACAGGATCTCGGTGTAGATCCAGCGCTAATTAGCGACTTAATTTTGGATATAGAGCAGTTCCAAACTGATGGTAAGTTTGATGAGGATCGCTTCCGCTACGCTATTCGTAGCCAAGGTTATACCTCTAGCTCAAAATTTACTGAGATGCTGACAGATCAATTCCTAGTCGAGCAACTCTCCAATGGCATTATTAACTCAAGCTTTGTTACTGATTCCGAGTTATCAACATTGATAGCGCTTGCCGAGCAAAAGCGTAGCTTTGACTATGCTCGCTTGGCGTTAAAGCCGTTTAAAGACGCGGTTGCCTTAACTGATACTCAAATTTCTGAGTATTATGAAGAAAATCTATTGCAATACATGACAGAACGAAAGCTTTCGATTGAATATATCGAACTGAATTCGGCTATGTTATTGCAAGATCAAGAGGTTACTGAAGAAGATATTCAGGCGCGCTTTGAACAGGAAAAACAATCAGCGGATGATAGTTCATCACTTCGTGCGGCACATATTCTACTAGGTGAAGCTAACGCTGAGCTGATTGCTGAAGTCCAATCAAAAATCGATGCCGGTGATGATTTTGCTCAGTTAGCCAAAGACTACTCAGAGGATGTAGCCTCTGCAGAAAATGGCGGTGATCTTGGCTTTACTACTGGTGATACTTTCCCTGAATCCTTTGAAGATGCGTTAGGAGCCTTAGAAGTGGGTCAAGTATCGGCGCCAGTGGAAACAGATTCTGGTACGCACTTTGTTAAGTTACTTGAAATTGAAAAGACAGAGTTCTTATTTGAAGAGCAATCTGAACGCATTGCACAGGAACTTAAGCAAGAAGCTGCCGACAGCCTCATGGTAGAAAAGCTTGAAAATCTGAAAGAAATGGCATTTAACGCGGATAATCTACAAGAAGTTGCTGAAGATTTAGCCCTTGTGGCTAATGTTAGTGAGCCATTTACGGTGCATGGCGGTGCAGGCATTGCTTCATCGACGGCGGTGGTTAATGCAGCCTACAGTCCTGAAGTGGCTGATGATGGCTATGCCAGTGAAGTACTGGATTTAGGTGATGACAACTATGTGGTGTTGAAACTTAAAGAAGACTTCCCATCGAGACAGCAAAGTCTTGAAGAGGTTCGCGCTAACGTGACTAAAACTCTTACCAATTCAATTGCTCAAGCTAATATCGATGCCAAGGCTGAAGAGATTCAGGCACGCCTAACGGCAGGAGCATCTTTTAAGGCTGTGGCTGAAGAATTTAATCTAGAGATTACCTCGGTAGACGCTGGCGAGCGTAACAGTGCACAGGTGGATTCAGAAGTGAACGCCTATGTATTTGAACTGCCAACGCCAAGAGATGCAGAGGTTAAAGACGGCTTTAATACCGCTAACGGTGACTTTGTTGTCGTTCAGCTATCTGAGGTTGTTTTGGCTGACACTGAGGCCGTTGAAGAGGCTCGTGTTGAGCAGATTCGTTCAATCGTTGAAGCATCAACCCGCAATAAAGAGTTTTCTTCTTACCAAGAAACATTGATTGATCAGGCTAGCATTAAACAATAATTCTAGCTTGTAAGAAAAAAGGCATAGCACCAGTGGCTATGCCTTTTTTTTGTCTTAATGATACTGCAGACACATTGAGTATTAATGCGAACTATCTAACCAAGCATGTGCCAATAAAATGCTTAAGGGCAAGCTAAATAGATTAGATCCGCAATGGATTTATATATAACGTTAACCGTTGCCCAGGCTGTAAATAGTTATTCTTGTCCAGTTTATTCCACGACGTAATATCAGAAATCTTTAGATTAAATTTCTTGGCTATTAGATACAGCGAATCGCCACTGCGAACCTGATAGTTTAGTTTTCTTATGGGTGTCGCCTTAGGATTGCTAGGCGCCTTAATAATCAATACTTGACCCACATTAATTAGGTTATTAGATAAATTATTTGAGCGCTTTAGATTGCGAACAGAGACCTTATGGTTTTCAGCGATTTCTGACAATGTATCGCCGGCGACCACGGTGTAGGTTTGGGTCTGTAAGGTCTTATATTCTGTGAGTACCGCGACTTCACCATTGGGTGGTATGCGCAGTATTTGGCCAACCCGTAAAAAATCATTTCTTAGGCGATTGGTGCTTTTAATCTGGGTTGTGGTCTGTTGGTACCGCTTGGCAATATGCGACAGGGTATCACCCGATTGAACAATATATTCTCGGTACTGGGCCCAGGTTGATGGATCAGTGGTGGCTAGGAAGTCGCTGAGCACGCCACTCTTATCAACGGGCAGTAAAACGCTGTAACCGGTCTTAGGGGGTGTCACAGAGCGTCTGTAAGCTGAATTGAGTTGGGTAAAGATAACTTCATCAACCCCAGTGACTTCAATAATTTTGGCGAGCTCAATTTGATCGGGGAGTTCGACAATATCAAAGAAGCTACTGTTGGCGATTTCAGGTAATTTTATTTGATGTTTCTCGGCATCTTTAACAATGCTGGCAAGGGCCATCAGTTGCGGTACGTAGTTTTTGGTTTCTCGGGGCAGTCGCAGTGACCAGAAATCGGTGGTTTTGCCAAGGCGACGGTTTTTGCGAATAGCTTTTCTTACCGCACCTTCACCTGAGTTGTAGGCGGCGAGGGCATGCATCCAGTTGCCACTAAATTGTTTGTTGAGGTAGGCAAGGTAGGTTGCGGCGGCGGCTGTGGATTGCACCACATCGCGACGGCCCTCATACCAGCGACTTCTTTCTAGCCCTAATGAAGTTGCTGTAGATGGAATAAACTGCCATAGGCCTACGGCATGACTTGGGCTATATGCTAGCGGGTCATAGTTACTTTCAACAATGGGTAATAGTGCCAGTTCTAGGGGGAGATTAGCATTTTCTAACTGTTCGGTGACGTGGAACAGGTAGGGTGTTGAACGCTTAAATAATATATTGAGATTATGCGGGTTCTTAAGGTAGCGGTTGAGTTGCTTATTAGCTGTATAAGGAAGCTTTTCAGGGGTGATTTCAAAGCCATCGCGCAAACGTTGCCATAGATCCACGGGGGCTTCAGGCTCTTGCTGTTCAATATTGGCTTGTTCCTCTGACTCAGTCGTCAAAACTTGCTCAGAAAGCTGTCCTGAGTCTCGTTGTTGTTTCTCTAGCTCTGCAGCACTTTTGGGTAGGGGTTGGGTCGCGTTTAGATCAATAATTGGGGCTTTTTCAGCTGCCGCTTGATCGTCTAATTTTGAGGTTTTGATGCTATCTTCGAAGGGTGCACATCCTACAAGCCTAAGGCTGATAACCAGCAGGCAGAGGTAGAATATGTTGGTTTTCGACTTGGATAACAGCATAGACTCAATGTAGACCTTTTTTTTAGGGAGCGGGATTGTAACGATCATCGTCGGTATTAACAACAGAACAAAAAATATGAAGCTCTTTTTAATGCTTAATCCGGTAGGGGATTAGTTTGGAACATGGTAGGATTTAATTTATTATTTTTTATTAATGATTTATGAAATTTAACCGCGCACTGTTCGCCTCATTATTTTCTAAGTATCTGGCTATTAGACCAGAGTCTCGGGCGATGGCGTTGGAGAGCTGGAAAAGCCAACAGTTTGGTCAGTATTTACTGGATGCTGAAAAACAGCTTTTGGCACGGGACTGTGCGAATCTGTCGGGCTATCGGCTTATGCATTTGGGTTTAACTGGCGCAGGCTGTGCATTGGAGCCTTTTGCTCAGTTGCATCAGTTTTATATTCGTCCTTCAAGCGGTGATTTAACTTTTGATTGTAGTTCTGCAGTAGCCAACTATGAGGATTTGCCCTTACCCTCGGATACGCTAGATGTGGCGATTATTCAGCATGCTCTGGAGTATTCAGAATCCCCGCAGGCAGTTTTGTCGGAGGCGGCTAGAGTTTTGGCGCCGGGCGGGCATTTGATTCTTTGTGTGTTCAATCCCCTTGGACCCTTGGGGCTGGTTAAATGGCCTATGCGGTTGTTTACTCGTCGCCCTGAGTACGATTTTTTTGGGCTGAGAAAGTGCCGTATCCATGATTGGCTGTCATTACTTAATTGCGAGGTGACGGGGATGCAGAATGGCGCTTATAATTTACCTGTAGAGCGTAAAGGTTGGCTGGAGCACGGTTCTCTTTGGGAGCGTACCTGTCAAAAGATCGGCTTTCCGCTGGGTAATTTTTATATGATTCATGCCGTCAAGCGTGTGGCGGGCGGAATAAGAAATACATCGACTTCTTGGCGACCCCTAGCGGCTGAGGCTTATGGCACTAAACGTGAGTCGATTAATCAATCAACAACAGGTAATACAGAATAACAATGAAAAGCGTAGAAATTTTTACTGATGGTGCCTGTAGAGGTAATCCTGGCCCCGGTGGCTGGGGTGCACTTTTGCGCTATGGCGATAATGAGCGCTCGCTGTGGGGCGGGGAGCCAGATACCACCAATAACCGTATGGAATTGATGGCAGTTATTCAGGGGTTGCTGGCTTTGCAAAGGTCCTGTGAGGTTCAGGTCACATCCGATTCCACCTATGTATTGAAGGGTATTCAGGAGTGGATGCCAAACTGGAAAAAGAAGGGCTGGAAAACTGCCGCTAAAAAGCCGGTTAAAAATGCAGACCTGTGGAAGCAGTTAGATGAGTTAGTTGTGCTGCATAGTATTGATTGGCAATGGGTTAAGGGCCATAGTGGCCATAGAGAAAATGAAATAGCTGATCAGTTGGCCAATCGTGGCATTGATGAGCTAGATTGATAAGTTGGATTGAGTGAACCCATGAGACAGATTGTTTTAGATACAGAAACTACCGGCCTTGAGACCTCTCAGGATCATCGTATTATTGAAATTGGCTGTGTTGAGCTAGTTAACCGTAAGTTGACGGGCAAACATTACCATCAATATATTAATCCTCAGCGAAAGGTTGATGAGGGTGCCATGCAGGTGCATGGAATCACCGATGAATTTCTTGAAGATAAGCCACTCTTTGCAAACATTGTGGATGAGTTTTTGGCCTTTGTTGGCGATGCGGAACTAGTGATTCACAATGCGCCCTTTGATGTGGGCTTTATTAACCATGAATTATCCAAGCTGACCAAATATCCCAAGTCGATTGCTGGGCTCTGCTCGATTATTGACACCCTTGCCGTAGCCAGAAATAAACATCCGGGTCAGAGAAATAATCTTGATGCTCTGTGTAAACGTTATGCGGTTGATAATTCGCAACGGGATTTACACGGCGCACTCTTAGATGCTGAAATTTTAGCGGATGTTTACTTGATCATGACCGGTGGTCAGGTCAATTTAAATATTAACGATCAATCCAGTGCCGACAAGGGCTCTTCAGGCGCCAGTTCAGGGGTTCGCCGGCTCTCTGTTGATCGTTCACCCCTTAAGGTTATTAAAGCCAGTGACGCTGAGCTAAGCAGTCACCAGCAGAAACTCGATACCATTAAGGATACCAGTGGCCAATGTGTTTGGCAGGATACCACTCAGTAAGTTGATCTATGTGCGCTTCTAAGGTGGACAGCATACTGCCTACCAAAATACCTCATCAAACTCAGCAATATCGACAGTTAGCGTCGAAACTTGTGCCTGCAGTACTCAGTCGTGATCTATATCGCTTAACCCAGCAATTACAAAAAATTGAGCGCATTGCTGACAAGCCAAAGGAGCAGGCTTCACTGTGGGGAAAATGGTCGACTGCAGTTGCTAAGTCACAGGACTGGGTGGAAAAACGTACAGGCTCTTTTCCTGAGATTAGTTTCCCTGATCTTCCGGTTAGTGCGCGAGCAGATGAAATTCGCGATCTCATTCGAGAAAATCAGGTGGTGGTGATAGCCGGTGAAACGGGGTCGGGTAAAACCACGCAGCTGCCTAAAATTTGTCTTCAGGCCGGCTGTGGGCGACGTGGATTAATTGGCCATACTCAACCGCGTCGAATTGCCGCTCGCTCGGTGGGCAGCCGACTGGCTGAGGAGCTGAAAACTACTCTGGGTGATAAGGTGGGATATCAGGTGAGGTTTTCTGATCAGTCCAATCGCGACACCCTAATTAAGCTGATGACCGATGGTATCTTGTTGGCTGAGATACAACGCGATCGATATCTGAGTGCCTATGACTGCATTATTATTGATGAGGCCCATGAACGCAGTCTGAATATTGATTTCTTGTTGGGTTATTTAAAGCAAATATTACCCAAGCGACCGGATCTGAAGCTGATTATTACCTCAGCGACTATTGATGTAGAAAAGTTTTCTAAACACTTTAATGATGCGCCTGTGGTTGAGGTTTCGGGCCGTACTTTTCCGGTGGATATTGTTTATGACAATATGCAGGAAAGCACCCTTGATTTGGATCGTTTAATCATTGATCGATTGTTAGATATTGAGTCCCTTAAAAAACAGGGTGATGTATTGGTTTTTTTGAGTGGCGAGCGGGAAATTAGAGAAACTAGCTTGGCTATTCGGCGTGCGCAAATTCCCCATCTTGAAGTAGTGCCACTCTATGCCCGGTTAAGTCTTGCTGAACAACGAAAGATCTTTTCACCCCATAAGGGGCGAAGGGTAGTGCTGAGTACCAATGTGGCTGAAACCTCGTTAACGGTGCCTGGTATTGGCTATGTGATCGATGCTGGCCGCGCAAGACTGTCTCGCTACAGTTATCGTACCAAAGTTCAGCGATTGCCTATCGAGGCTATCTCGCAGGCCAGTGCCAATCAGCGTGCGGGTCGCTGTGGTCGGGTTCAAAAGGGTACCTGTTACCGACTGTATTCTGAGGAGGACTTTGCTTCTCGCGCTGAATATACAGACCCTGAAATTATCCGTACCAATCTAGCCGCTGTTATCTTGCAAATGCTCCATGCAAGGATTGGTGATATTCGTGATTTCCCATTTATTGATAAGCCTGATTCACGCATGATCAATGATGGTTATAAATTGCTTGAGGAGTTGCAGGCGGTTGATAAAAAGGGTGCGCTCACTCGTTTAGGTAAGACCTTAGTGGCAATTCCACTGGATCCTAAATTTGCCCGCATGCTGGTTGAAGCCTCTAAGTTGGGTTCGCTCAGTGAATTAATGATGATCACTACCGGTTTGAGTATTCAGGACCCTAGAGAGCGACCGGCAGATAAACAACAGGCTGCAGATCTTAGCCATAAGCAGTGGGAGCATGAAGATTCTGATTTTTTATCACTGGTTAATCTTTGGCAGCATTTTGAAGAAAAGCGCCAAGAGCTCTCAGGTAATCAGTTTGCTAAATATTGCCGCGCTAATTTTGTGTCACCGCTGCGAATGAAAGAGTGGCGAGACCTTCATCATCAGGTTCATAGTGCCTGTCGCAGCTTGGGTTTAACGGATAACAAACAGCCGGCTGATTATCGTACTGTGCACTGCGCTTTAATCTCGGGTTTATTGGGGCAGGTAGCAAATCGTCAGGATAAATGGGAGTTTTTAGGCACCAGAAATCGCAAGTTATTTATCTTCCCGGGTTCGGGTTTGAGTAAAAAACCGCCGAAATGGATTGTGGCTGGTTCCTTGATGGAAACCACCAAACAGTTCGCCCTTAATGTGGCCAAAATTGATTCTGATTGGTTGCCTTCACTGGCGGCTCATCTGGTCAAAAAGACCTACAGTGAACCTTTCTATCATGGCAAGAATGGCCTAGTAATGGCCAAGGAGCGGCAAACGCTGTTTGGTCTGACCATTGTCGAGGCAAAACTCACCGCCTACGGAAAACTGGCCCCCGAAGATGCGCGCAATGTATTTATTCAGCAGGCACTAGTGGAGCATGGCTATCGGGGTAAGGGTAGATTCTTAAAGCATAATCAAAGTTTATTAGAAGAACTGCAGGCGCTTGAGGATCGCTTTAGGCGTCGCGACTTAGTAGCAGAGCAAAAAATTATCTATAACTTCTATGATGAGTGTGTTCCACAGGGTATTTATAATCAGGTCGCCTTTGATCAATGGCGTAAAGAAGCTGAGGGTAAAGACCCTGCTATTCTCAAATTAACTCGTGAATTATTACTATTACGAGGCCTATCGGTTGATGAGCAGGCACAGTTTCCTGAGCAGGTCAGCTGTGGTGGATTAGACTTTAATTTAACCTATCGCTTTGAGCCGGGACATGGGCAAGATGGCGTGAGTGTTGCTATTCCTCTGCCTATTCTCCATCAGGTACCTAGGTTTTACTTTGAATGGGTCGTGCCGGGTATGTTGCGCGACAAATGTATTGCCTTGGTTAAGGGGTTGCCAAAACAGCTCAGACGTCACTTTGTTCCAGTACCCGACTTTGTGGATAAGATACTAGTAACTACAAGAGCCCAGGATAGGCCTCTAACCGAAGTACTTGCCGAGCAGCTGCATCGGTTGTCTGGGGTAAAAATTGCCGATTCAGACTGGCGACAGGATGTATTGGATAGTTGGTATTTGACGAACTTTATTCTGCAAGATGAGCAGGGTGAATCAGTGGCCGTTAGCCGCAGTTTAGAGCAGCTGCAGATAGACTTTAAACAGCAGATTAGCCAGGGTCTAAAACAGTCTTCAAATGACGAATTAAGCCGTAAGAATATTACTGAATGGGATTTTGATAGCTTGCCTGAAGTCATTAGTCTAAAACGAGGCGCAATGACGATTAAAGCTTGGCCCTGCTTAAGGGATAGCGGCGAAGCGGTGGATATTGAGTTGCAGGATAATCCCTTAGTAGCGGAAAATTTAACTATTCAGGGACAGTTAAGGCTGGCTTTAATCAAAGGCCGTCAGCAAATTAATTACCTTAATAAGCATTTACTGCGTGGTTCTGATTTAGCCTTAAAGGCGGCAGCGGTCGGGCAGCGACAGGTTCTGGTGGATGCCATAATTAGTGCGAGCTTTCATCAGTCGATGTTTGCCGATGGTAGTGCGGTTCGCGATCAGGATGAGTTTGAACGACGCTATCACGAGGGGTTAAGTGAAGTGGTTGGAATAGCGCAGCAGATGGCAGAGATTATTGAAACCTGTCTGCCCCTGTTGCATCAGTGTCGCAAGCAGATAAGAGCGATGAATCTTGCAGCGGTCTATGCCAAGTCTGATATCGAGGCACAGGTTAGTCGACTGTTTATGCCGGCAACAATAAGTCATATGAGCTGTGAGCAAATTGAGCAGTATCCACGCTATATTCGCGCCATTGAGGTTCGTTTGGAAAAACTGCCTATGCAGGTCTCAAAAGACAGGCAGTGGCTCGAAGAAATACAGTCGTTTACAGAGCACGTATCTGATTATGATACCAGTCTGTTTTCGCGGGCTCTGACGATGGATCTTGAATCCTATCAATGGGCACTTGAAGAATATAGAGTCTCATTATTTGCTCAGCAGTTGGGTACTAAGATACCTGTTTCGGCAAAACGCCTAGATAAAATTTGGCAACAGTTACATGAGAAGCTTAGACGTTTTTGATTTTTTTATGTCATGATAAAAATATACTGTAATTCTGGTGGTTTTCGGTTGAATAGTTTGCCGCTCAAACAGTAGAATAATGATAACTTCCATAGGGGAAAATAATGTCTAAATCCTTTGTAGTGATTAGGTATGTATTATCACTGGTTTTATTACTTTCTTTTCAGGCTGCCGCTAACCCGGTCAATGAGTCTGACCCGTACGAAAAAATCAATCGTTCGATCTTTAGTTTTAATCAAACTCTAGACGATTATCTACTTAAACCTGTTGCAAAATTTTATGTGGCAGTCACGCCAGATCCGGTAGAACGTGGAATTTCTAATTTATTTAGCAATCTTAAAGAAATTACCAATGCCTCAAATAACTTTCTGCAGGGCAAGATTTCGCAGGCCTCCGTAGATTTGGGGCGTTTTACCCTCAACAGCACTCTAGGTGTTGCCGGTCTGTTTGATGTGGCTTCCGGCCTGGGCTTGAAAAAAACTGATGGGGAAGACTTTGGTCAAACCTTAGGTAAGTGGGGGGTGCCTGCGGGTCCCTACATCATGTTGCCGTTTATGGGTCCCACAACTCTGCGCGATGCACCGGCTCGGTTTGTTGATGATATTACCGACCCCATTGATTATATTGACGATGATAGCCATAAAATGGCGACTACTGGTCTAAGCGTTGTATCCATGCGCGCTGCGCTTTTGAATTACGATAATATGCTTTCTGGTGATAGTTACAGTCTTATTCGTGATGTTTATTTACAAAAAAGAGCCTATGAAGTAAATGATGGTGCTGTTGATGATGAGTTTGATGATCTAGAAGATTATTAATTCAGTCCTTGGGGGGCATCCGTTGTTGTATAATTATATAAGAGGCCGGCGTAACACCGACAAAGTGAAAGCTTAATGAGTGAGTTAAAAGGCCCAATTATCATTATTGATGATAAAACTGAGGCAACAGACTGTTTGCTTAACTGTTTCCAATCTATTGGTTGGAGCTGTTTGACCGCTGATAATCTTGATAATTTGCAGGTCTTTTGCACAGATCCGCTGAACCAGCCGGTGGTTGTTCCCTCCCAATACTTAAAAACCCATACCTTCGATAACGATTTCTTAAGTCAGTTTTTTAGTGACTATCTTGTTGTGGTAGCACTGGACGAAGAGGCTGTTGGCAATGAGACGGCCTATTTCCGATTGGGCGCTGCGGATATACTTGAGGAGGACCCTAAGCATCGCGATATACCCCCCGTATTTGAGCGGCTATCCAAACTGGCTAATGTGCGCCGAATGGAACTTGAATATTCAGAGCGTCTCAAGCAGAGCAATACCAAGCTCAATCGTACTGTTCAACTGTTAGAGCAGGATCAAAAGGCAGGTTTGGAGATTCAAAAAAACCTCATGCCTGAAGGGCCTTTGCGCTGTGGTAATTTTGAAATTGCCCATTCAATGGCGCCATCGCTTTATTTGAGTGGCGACTATGTGGGTTATCAGTTTGTTTTGGGCCGCTATATATTGTTTTATTTCGTGGATGTTTCTGGTCATGGTGCTTCATCTGCATTTGTCACAGTGTTAATCCATTTTATTGCCAATCGAATTATTCGTCGCCATGCCCGAGAGGAAGAATTTGAGGCCTTAGCTAAGGCGCCTGAGGGTTTTGTTGAGTCAATTAATCAGCAGTTGCTAAATTCGGAATTAGATAAGCATCTGACTATTGTGGCGGGCTCTTTGGATACTGAAACCAGCAAGCTAAGATACGTGGTAGGAGCGCATCAGCCATCGCCCATTTTAATTGTTGACGGCAAAGCGAGCTATTTGCCCGGTAAGGGAAAACCTGCGGGCATTTTTAAAGAGGCTACTTGGACTGTTGAAGAAATTCAGCTGCCCGAAAAATTTGCACTGGTTTTGTTATCTGATGGTGTGTTTGAATTATTACCCGGTAAAGAAATTACTGATAAAGAAACTCGATTATTGCGTTATCTCAGTAATCGCTCGGTGAGTATTAGAGCGCTTAAAAAGGGTTTGTTTATTGATGGTATTAAAGATCTTGAAGATGACGTTTCAGTGCTGTTGTTAACTGGGGGCGCAGAGTGAGTCAGGGCCAGATACTCATATCGGATAAAGCCGATCACTATCTTATCAAGTTAGTTGGTGATGTACGCCTTACTCTAAGTGGCTCGCTTAATCGGTATATGGATGTGCTGTTTGGCAATAATAATGTGCAGTCAGTGGTAGTCGATATGTTAGATGCCAAAGCCGTGGATAGCACCACATTAGGTTTGATCGCCAAACTGGGATTACATTGTCGCGAACAGTATCAGATGAATGTAAAACTGTTTTGTCAGAATCCCTCGATTATTCGCACCCTCGAATGTATGAGTTTTGACGAAATTATCGATATTTTCCAGCAATCGCCCGAGGGTTTTGATGCAGAATTACGCTGCCTAGATGCGGTTACCTCAGAGGTTGACGAGGTGCGCCAGCAGGTACTAGAGGCACATAAATTGTTGATCAAACTCAATCCTAAAAATGGCGCGGAATTTACTGATTTAATTAATGCTCTTGAAGCTGATTAGCTCGCGCTATTCTGCGCATTTTCAAGCATTTTAATAAACGCTACAGCCGCATTCGATAAGCTGCGTTTAGTATGGTGAATATAACCTAACTCCCGCGCAACCTGAGTATGATCGGTTGTCATAACATGCAGATTTTTAATCAGAGTTTCCGGCAACATACTCCAACCTAAGCCAATCTCTACCATGGTGCTGATAGTCTCTAGATAATTAGTCGACATAGGGGCCTTAAGTGGCACATTCTGCGACTCAAAAAGCTTTTGTATAATTCGTCCCGTG
>Ga0213863_10000599_pt1 | contig 27331 bp, 12 predicted proteins | sample PICome_8_FD_160128 | JGI IMG/M metagenome (GOLD analysis project Ga0213863, IMG submission 160128) | Coastal seawater microbial communities near Pivers Island, North Carolina, United States - PICO497 | ecosystem: Environmental > Aquatic > Marine > Coastal | place: USA: North Carolina... | reverse complement strand
ATGCTACGGTAGCTCCAAACTGAGTCCATCCATCTGTAGAATTTTCAAAACTGCTATATGAAATTGCATCTGTAATATTTGCTGGTCTGAGCACTCCGTCAATATCTGTTACAGGTGAATAATTTGGATTACCCGTATTTATAGCTGGGGAGTTTGTCATTAATTCAAAATTTGTTTGACTCATATCAATAGCTCCATCGACAATACTTGGGGCATTTACAAATTCAGGATCAATATTCACTAAATTATTAGCATCAAACTCATTAGTTACACCATCTGGATTTTTTAATTTTCCATTTAGAAATAAATTATCTATCGCTGAATAGACACCATCACCAATAATATTTTCAAAATTATCATCATAAACATAGATGTTATTAAATTCTATTGCTGAAACAATACTGTCAGAAGCAGTATTGTTTCGTGTGACTATGATATTGTTAACAGCATTCGCACTAAATACTTTATTGGCTTTGATACCTCCAACTTTTTGACCGCCATGCCATATATTTCCTTCCTCAAAAGAGTTGGCTTGTATGATGTCATGAACACCATTATAGTAGAGTGTGTTATTTTGAAAAATGGCTGAGGCACTTAAAGAATTATCAAAATTAATTCCATTTTTACCATTATTTACACACAAGTTATTTTCAAACAAAAACGTTCCATTATAATTATCATCGCTTCGCGTAACATAAAGTCCTTGCCCATCAAGAATATTTGTATATTCTGCAGTACCATAATCTGGATTTGTATTACCCGAATTATCTGGTAATTGAGTCTTATAAAAAGGGATGCGATTCCAATTATTATACACTGTATTTCTGCGCATAATCATTTTGATATCGGTTCCATTATCAGTAGCTGGTAGTGGATTTGTTTCTGCAAAGACAATGCCACTTGATGCGGAGGTTGTCCACCAAGTTGCATTATAAACAGTATTATTTTCAATGATCATATAGTCTGAATCATTAAAACGAATACCTGAACCCGGCGTATCATGCACTATATTATTTCGAACGATAATATGGCTATGTTCTCCAAAACCAAAAATACCATTACCATCAAAATATTTTTTATTGTAGGTTATTTCATCGTCAGGATCTGCACCTGCGGCTACCTTATCGGCTCGATTGCTCATCGCTTGATCGTAACTAATAAACTGTGATGCTCCAACAACTTCAAACCCCTCAATAATGATATAACTTACACCTGAAGAAAGTTTGATGCCACCAACACCATCAAATTCAATTATTGGTGCATGACCCTCTAGATTACGAATTGTAATTTCATTATCTACTGTACCGGATTTATTAATATTTACAACTACAGAATTTTCCAAATTCGCTGGATTAACACCTAATTCCTTATCCTCATTGAAGCTTATATTACGATAGGTGCCGTTCATCACATAGACGGTTCCTCCAGCTTGCACCTCTAAGACACCCTTATTGATAGTTAAAAATGGAGTTGACTCAGTTAAGCCATCATTGTTGTTATTGCCATTTTCAGAGATATAATAGTTTGTTTGAGCATTAAGAGACGCAGTTAAGAATGATAAAATAAAGACGGTAATAAACTTAATTATAAATATCAAACTCTTTTTGTTATCATACATGCAACACATCTACTTTAGTTTTACAATTTACCGTACGGATTAATAGTAATAATGCTACCATCATCACGGTAGTTGATTTCTGTTATTTTTATGGATCTTAAGTGAGTAACTCCCCTTGATAAGGAAGAATCATGATAAAATAAATAATCTCTCCCTTTAATACGACATATTGAATGATGCGTGGTCCAACCAACCACTGGGTTTAATATTTTTCCTCTGTAAGTGAATGGTCCGTAGGGATTATTTCCTGTGGCATAACATATAAAATGTGTATCACCGGTAGAATATGAAAAATAATAGGAGCCTTGATGTTTATGTAGCCAAGCTGCTTCAAAAAATCGACGATTATTATCCCCAGCAAGCAATAAATTTCCACTCTCATCTAATAATTGTAATTCTTTGGGTGTTTCTGCAAATTCTAATAAATTATCGGTCATTTTAGCAACAAAAGGTAGCAGCGCAGGCTCATGATCTTTTGGTATATGTGCCGTCGGACTTTCTGGTTGCTCTTTATTATATACACCTGATTGCCATCGCTGTAATTGACCACCCCAAAGACCTCCAAAATACATATAATAGGACTCGTCATCGTCTTTAAATACAGCAGGATCAATGGAAAAACTATTTTTAATGGCTTGTGGTCTTGCCAAAAAAGGACCTGATGGAGACTTACTTGTAGCAACACCAATTCTAAAAATATCATCATAATCTTTTGCTGGGAAAAACAAATAATAAATACCATTTTTTTCATTAGCATCTGGTGCCCACATTTGCTTTTTTGCCCAAGCTACATTATCGATGTGCAGGGCAACACCGTGATCTAAGGCGACACTATTAACATTATCCATGGAAATAACGTGGTAATCTTCCATAGCAAAATGACTCCCTAAATCGTCAAAGGCTTCTCCTGCATCAATATCATGGGACGGATAAATGTAGATTTTGTCATCAAACACATGGGCTGACGGATCTGCCGTAAATATATGTTTAACAAGGGGATCTGAAATTGCATTCTTTGTTAACTTTTCAAAATCAATATGTTCTATACTGTCTTCAGGCATATGTCATTTTGGTTTTATCGTCGTCTTGCTTCTAGATCATTTTCTATATCTAGTTCCATTTTTTTATTTATTTCATAAAAGAAGAGTAAGCAACACCCGATTAAAAATGGAATAGCCGGATAGATGCTTACTAAAAGTTTCGTGCCTTCAATCGCAGCTTCAGATTGTCCGTTTACGCTATTTGATACGTAACCGTAGGATCCTAGAATTTTTGTAACTAATGAACTGCCAATAGTTAATCCAAGTTTTAATCCGACCATCATTGCTGAAAAGATTATGGCGGTGGCTCGCCGTTTTGTTTTCCATTCTGAATAGTCTGCAACATCTGCAATCATCGCCCAAAGTAATGGAATTGTAATTCCATAAAAGAATCCATGAAATATTTGAGCTGTAAAAATAAGGCCAATAGAGATAGATGAAAAGAAATAAAAGCAAATGATAAATAGAGTTGAAATAAATAAGAACAGACCAAATATGTTTCTTTTTCCGTAACGATCTGCCAACCTTTTTGATAAGCCTATCCCTAAAATCATAGAAACAATTCCACCTGCATTAAACAATCCAAAACCTGCAGATATGGGATCATTACCAAAAAAATTTAATCCTGAATTAGATAATAATTTTAAAATTGGATTTATAAATTCAGATAAATACGCCTTGTCAATAAAATTCTCAAAATAGAAAATATAGGAGCCTCCCTTCATTGCGAGGGTTATAAATGTTAACGTTGTTAGAAATAACATAATGATCCAAGGCTTATTTTTTAATAAATCATTCAAGTCTTCAATCACACTTGATTTTTGTTCGGCTTGTGGTATGATTCTTTCTTTAGTGGTGAAAAAAGTAATTAACAACATTATGGTTCCAATTACGGCAAGCCACGTCATAACAATTTCAATTCCTACAGCTTTATCACCATCACCTGCCGAAATTATGATAGGGAGCATGAATACTTGAACAAAAAATTGTGCAAACATGACGGCGACAAATCGGTATGCTGAGATACTATTACGCTCTTTCATATCACCTGTTATGACACCACTTAAGGCAGAGTAGGGTAAATTACTTGCAGCATATAATAACAAGAGTAGCGAATAGGTAATAATTGCATAAATTATTTTGCCTTGGTATGAAAAATTTGGAGTGCTAAAAGCTAATACCGATATTATTCCTAAAGGAATTGCAGTCCACAAAATCCAGGGTCTAAATTTCCCCCATTTTGAACTTGTTCTATCTGCAATGGCACCAATAATTGGATTAAAGCCAAAAGCAGCAACTGTTCCTACAATAAACATTATAGCAGTTGCATCATTAGCTTCTAAACCATAAATATCTGTGTAAAAATAGGCTAGGTAGGTCATCAATGTTTGAAAAACCAAATTTGCAGCGAGGTCACCGAGGCTGTATCCTATTTTTTCTTTGAAAGATAATTTATGTGATTTTGTGGCCATAAATAGTAACTTATATAATTTAAAAATCTTATTTATTTAAATGTATTAATCTTTGATAGGCCTTTTTTGATTCATAATTTCTATCAAACAGTAAAGGATAATTGGTACGTCCTTTGATTGGCCAATCATTGAGCCATGAAAATTGATCTGTTACTCCCCAAAATGTTATTCGGCTAATTTTATCTTTATGCTTTAAAAACAATTCAAAAATGTCTTCATAGCGCTTTGCTAACTGTATGTTAACATCCTCTGGTAACCCATTAGGATATGGATTCATTTTTTTATCACCTTCAAATTTTTCAAAATTTTGTGAAACTTCTGCACCATTTAATTCCCAGGGATTGGGTAACACTGAAATATCAAGTTCTGTAAACATAACTTTGATACCTAAATCAGAAAAAGAAAGAATACTTGCCTCAATATCTTCAAGTGTTGGCTTAGTTAGCTGCCAATGTGCTTGAATGCCAACTCCATCAATTTTAGCCCCACATTTTTGAAGTGATTGTATTAATTTTATAGCGCCATTTCTTTTTAAGGGTTCACACAAGTTATAATCATTGTATACCAAATCAACATTAGCATCATATTTTTCGGCTAATTTGAATGCGTGCTCTAAATAATTTTCACCAATAATATTTGAAAATATTGTTTCTCTTAGTGTTCCATCTTCATTTAAGGCCTCATTAACCACGTCCCAAGTGTTAATTTTCCCTCGATATCTGGACACCATTGTTTTTATATGTTGCTCTAGATAATACATCATTTTTGTGCTGTCTTTTTCAGCATTCATAAAGTCAGCTATTTGTGCATGCCATATTAATGCATGCCCTACAATGTGCATATTATTGTCTAATCCAAATTTTACATATTTATCAGCATGATCAAAATAGAAGTTATTGGGCTGAGGATGAACGTACATCCATTTCATTACATTTTCTGGAGAGATGGTATTAAATTCATTTTTAATAATGGCTACCGCATCTTTGTCAATTTCCGATATCTGTTCTTCATTAATTGCTGCTCCTACAAAAAAATCCTCTTTAAATTGTTTTTTTAATGTTACATCTTCTTGGGAGGAGGTTAAATTTTTCTGTATTTGAGCATTGCAGGCAACAGTCATGAACCCCATTAAAAGGATATGTATTAGGTTGTGATTTGATGGCTTCATTTATTTAAATCTATTGCTTTATAAATTTGATAACCTCATCGTTGAATTTAATTAAATACATTCCAGAAGTTAAATGATTTATATTTATAATTATTTTCTTACCAACATTTTGAGGATGTTCTTTTAGTAAATGCTGCCGTCCTAAAATGTCATATAGTTGGATGTTCTTTAAATTATGTACACCTATTAAGTTAATACTACTGGACGCTGGATTGGGAAATAATTTAACTAAATTATTTAATGATTGTTCACTCTCCAGTCCCAAGGTGGTTGAAGATTCATAAGCACCAATATCAATAACATCATCACTTATATTTTCAAAATTTACAGGATCTGAATCTTGAGGAACCAATGAGAAATCATCAATATAAAAGCTTCCTGCACCATCTGCTAATGTTGGTCCTTTGATGTAAACAAAAATTTGATCAGAGCCTGTGTAGGTGAAATCACCATTTAGTTGTGTCCAGTTTTGGTTATTTACGGTTTTTGGTCCATTTTCTGTTAAATTAGAATAGGTAACATCTTCACCTAAAGTGTTTTTAATGGTAATTTCAGAGGTTCCTGTGCCTCCGTCTGCTAATTTCACATTGACATAGAATGTGTAAGTTTCGCCAATAGTTAATAAACCATCAAGAAAAAGGCGAGGACTTGAATAATTGAAGTTGCGTTCACTGGTAAACAAACTTTGATTACCAGTTGATGCTTCTTCAGATGATAATGCTACGGTAGCTCCAAACTGAGTCCATCCATCTGTAGAATTTTCAAAACTGCTATATGAAATTGCATCTGTAATATTTGCTGGTCTGAGCACTCCGTCAATATCTGTTACAGGTGAATAATTTGGGTTTCCTGCATCAATGGCTGGTGAGCCTTCTGCTAATTTAAAATTGGTTTGATTGATATCTATAGCTCCATTTACAACACTTGGTACACTAAGAAACTCAGGATTTATATCAATTAAATTTGCAGGTTCTTGATTGCCCGGATAGCCAACTGTTCCATTTAGGAAAATATTATTTGTTGCTATTTTTATTCCATCGTAATCAGGCTCTCCGGTTTCAGTATCTGCGGTTTCAGGATTATCAATGTTATTTAAACTTAACGCTGAAAAATCATTATCTCTTGTAACTACAATATTATTGATAACAGTTGCACTTTGAACTTTATTTGCTTTAATCCCTCCAACCTTTTGACCACGATGTGGTGCGTTACCTTCTTCTTCCGATAAATCCTGAATAATTTCATGAACACCATTATAGAAGAGTGTATTGTTTTGATAAATAGCTGAGGCTCTTAATGAATTGTCAAAATTAATACCATTTTTACCATTATTTACACATACATTATTCTCAAATAAAAACGTTCCTATATAGCTAGGATCACTTCTGGTAACATATAGTCCCTGGCCATCTAAAATACTGCTGTAATTAGCGGTTCCATAGTTAGGATTTGTATTTCCAGAGTTATCAGGTAATTGAGCAACATAAAAAGGAATTCGATTCCAATTATTATAAACTAGATTCCCGCGCATAATCATTTTAACATCTGTAGTGTTATCTCCTTCTTCAGCAATTGTTTCTGCATAGACAATAGCACTAGAGGCCGATGATGTCCACCAAGTACAATTATAAACCTCATTATTTTCAATAGTTATATGATCAGAATCGTTAAATCGGATTCCTGAGCCTGTACAATTATATACTTTATTATTTCTTATAATAACATTTCTATGCGCCTTGTAGCCTCCCCAAATTCCTTTTCCTGAGAAATAGGTGTTTGTATAATTAGTACTTGTGTTTGGATCCCCATCTTCATTCAAATCCTCTGATAACTGAATTTTGTATTCTCTATCTGTGATAGCTTGGTCATAGGTTATTTCTGCAGCTGGTCCTTCAACTTCAAAGCCTTCTACTATAATATAATTCATAAAGTCTGAAATAACAATACCACCGCGGCCATCAAATTCTATTTTTGGAACATGTCCTTCCAAGTTTTTAATGGTTATATAGGCTCCTTCTGTACCAGATTTGTTAATGGTAACAACATGAGGGTTGTTCATGTTAGTATTTGTAGAAGGGTCAACCGTGCCAAAGCCTGCATTTCTGTAGGTTCCATTCATAACAAATACAGTGTCGCCTGCCATTACCTCAGAAATAGCTCTATTGATGGTCAAAAATGGTGTTGATTCTGTTAGACCATTATTATTGATATCATTACCACTTTCAGCAGAAACATAATAATTTGTTTGAGAATTTAAGATGCTAAAAAGAAACGAAAGGATTACAACAAGAATATTTTTTTTCTTATGCTTTGGTTTCAGTAGGCTCAAGAAAAGTTGTATTTGCATTAAGACATTAGAAGTTTTTATAATTGTTACTTTATTTTAATAGAAAAGTTTAAGAATAATTAATTAGAGTTATTAATCTTAAACTTTTCAATATATTACATTTACTTTTTTAAAAACTTTTTTAAGATTCGTACATTATTTACTAACTGAATGTTAATTATATAAGCTCCCTGTGCAAGTGAGTTTATGTCAATCCTTTGCATCACATTAGTTTCTGACAGAACATTTTGACCTAATAGGTTAAAAATTTCTACCATTTTTATTGGAATGACACTACTAATGTTAATGTGATCTGTTGCTGGGTTTGGAGATAATTTTATCGTTGTTTGGGTTACATCTTTTGTGCTTAATGAAACTGTAGCAAAAGTGATATCTTCTATAGTAACAATTCCAGCTGATTGTAATGGAGCTCCACCTTCGGGATTTAATTCTACAATCTGCAATGCCCAAGTTGCCTGAGTACCAGTCCAATTGGTGAAAAATGGAACGCCTTGACCATTGGTTCCTCCATTTAAATTGATTTCATATAATTTAGAGGTATTGTCATTTGGTGTAATGTCAACACCACTAAATTGATTACCTCCCTCTGGAGACACAAAATTTAGACGATCTTTTGGAGAATTATTTCGTAGTGTAACTTGGCAATATTTGTAAGCGTCGGCATTGACGTTATAAAAACCTGGTTGTTGTTCAAATTTTGGAAATGAGCTCACATCAGTCATATCTAGTTGAATTTCACCACTTGTAGGCTGCGATAAGGTGATTCCATTAGTGCCAATGAATCCCTCCGAATCAGAAGTGTTATCAAAAGTATAATTAGTTCTTTCCGTAGAAGGTAAATTTTCTAGAAAACTTATTTTTTGAATAATAACATTACCATCAACACTACTATCTGTTGTGACTGGTCCATTTGGTCCTGTAGCTGTAACTAGTTGAATCCAAATATGATCCATATCTGTTTCCGAATCTCCGTCATAATCATAATTAATCCATTCTGAGTCCGTTAAATCTAACGTGTAAGATTCCGTTGCCCCGGGCGTCACAGAAATAATGGTGTAACGAGTATTTGATCCCGCAGCACTCAATGGATCTTCACCAGTAGCTCCCTTAAAATGATTAACTCTAATTCGATCTACAACTGAAGAGTTGTTAATAATACTTATTTCCACATACTTTTGAATACTTGCATTTACATTTGCAGTTAAAGTTTTAATTCTCGGTCTTCTATTAGTTGTTGTAGAACCATCCCAATCAATAGCAAGTCCTTCAGCGATAATTGATGCTGAACCAATGTTACCTCCTGCTTCTTCCCAACCTAGCAAATCTTGAGATGTTTCAAAATCAAAAACGACATCTTGTGCATATAATATCGTACTGATTAATAATGTGAACAAACTTAATGTGTAGTTTTTTTTCATAAAATGATTTTTTATTAATTGTTAAATGGATTATTTTAATTTTAGTGCTGGTTTTTGCAAGGATAATTTTGGTAATAAATATTTTTTTAATTTCATAAAATGATTTTATTCAACCAAGACACCAAACAAATTTACTTATTGCAGTGTACATTATTTTAACACATTTGAAGCAATAACTATTAAAATTGAGCAATTAGCTAAAACTTAGCGTATAAAGTGGATTATTAACAGTTATCGCATCAAAGATGCAATTCTGAATTATTTTAGCAAGATATCATATAATAACGCTGCTATTGTTTAGAAACTATAGGGTCTTTATTAACTATCTCTCTCATAACTCTAAGCTTATCACTATATTTAGAGACTAGTGTTTTGTTGTCACTTATTTTAGATATATCTTTATTTTCTTTCTTGTCAACAGTCAAATCATACAACATATTGCCCAAATAGTTGTCCCCTTCAAAAAATTCAGTGTAGGAGTAATTTTCATCAATAATAGCTTCCCCTTGTTTATACCTAGTATAAACTTCTGTTTTTAGAATCTTACTAGGATCTTGAAGAACAGGTAATAAACTTTCTCCTTGAAGATATGTAGGAGGATTTAAATTTACTATTTCACACAAGGTAGGATATATGTCAACCAGTTCAGTAAATGATTCTGTTGTTTCATTTTTCACAGCCATGGGGGATGATATGATTAATGGTATTTTTACTGCTTCGTAAAATGTGCTGTGTTTGGTCCAAAATCCATGTTCTCCTAAAAAATAACCATGGTCACTCCACAAAACAATCGTGGTATTATCTCTTAGCCCAAGGTCATCTAGACCTTGAATGAGTTCACCGATAAGAGCGTCCATATAAGAAACACTTGCATAATAACCGTGTATCAAATTACGCGCTAATTTATCATCTAACTTACCTTGTGCAGGAATATCTAAATAATTCTTTCTCATTTCAGCAGAATTATGCTGAGCCTCTATGGCAATCCTTGGAGCATTTAAAGGGGGGGAACTATTTTCAGCTAATTGAATTGAATCATGATCATACATATCCCAGTATTTTTTGGGTTGTATGAATGGAAGGTGTGGTGAGACGTAACCAACTCCTATAAAAAAAGGTTTATTGTCAGCTTTAAATTGTTTCATTTTTTCAATCGCATTTAGAGTGATTTTACCGTCGTTATAAGCATAGTCGTCAACATCCGGGAATTCAAAAGTTGGTTGCTTTTTACCATATTCTCCTCTCTGAGCATTTTCTATTCTTTTTATGGCATCAGGGTCTTGAAAATCTCCTTGTATTTGACCCTTATCGGTCTCTGTCCAATGGTCTTTGAAATCATCTAAATGATGATATATTTTACCAAAAGAGATTGTTTCATAACCATTGTCTTTGAAAATTTGGTTCAAAGGAATGGCTTCTGGAGTATCCACAGAAGCACGAGAGGAAAAATCATTAAAGCGATCTTGACTAGGACGTATACCAGTCATGACACTTGCTCTGCTAGCTCCACATACAGCAATATTGGTAAAGGCATTATTAAATTGTAACCCTTCCGATGCTAATTTGTCAATATTAGGAGTAATCATTTTACCTTCACCGTAAGAACTAATTTTAGGTCTAAAATCATCAATAGAAATAAATAGAATATTATGTTTTTGTTCGGTTTCATTATGAATCAGACCTTCCATTTTAGTGTCATTATTCATTTTACAGCTTAAAAAAACTAGTAAAAATAATAAGAGATATACGGTATTTGTTTTTGTATAATAAAATGTCATGTAATTTATTTTAATTGGTTGTTATTTCTGATGCTTTGAAGCCAATTCTAATGGCACGTGCTTTAATTTTCTGATTCTTCACTAATGGTATTGGTGTATGATATAATTGCCAATGATTCGTGCCGATATCGTCATTAATTTGATAACCGATCGACGCCCCTTGTGTTTCACAAATAAGCGTTGTTGTCCCATTAAGGGCTGTGTTTATTATGACCTCACTAGTTATGGGTTGTATCATTTCTGGCCAAAACATTTCAATGAGATCATGTTCAGGGATAAATCCCTTATCCCCAATAGCTAGTTGCCAGCGTGCCAGTTCATTTCTGTATGTCTTTAGACGTTGAGTATATTTTGGATTTTCTGCTAGATTATTAACCTCGTATGGGTCAGTATGTAAATCATATAGTTCCTCAACCGGCTTTGTATCCATGAATATATAGGCGGCATCTCCTGATAATTGATTTTGTTGGTTTAACTCTATAAGCTTAGCATTCATTGTAATTTGTTCACGATATTTATTACGATATATTAATGGTAGCTCAGTAAGGAAGTTTTTAATGTATACAAACCGACCATCTAACACCGAGCGCTGCATATCTGTGACTTCATCAAAGCGATCAGCTGTTCCGAATACGTAGTCTCGTGGAGTCGCTTCATAAGCACCTGAAAATGCCTTGCCATCATAATGCTCTGGAGGTTTTATTTTTAATAGAGATAAAACGGTTGGTCCTAAGTCCATGAGAGATACAATACGATCATCTATCGCTCCAGCTCTTTTTTTATTTGGATATCTGATAATTAAAGGAACATTTAAGCCACTATGTCCAACTGCTCTTTTTTGACGTAAGAGATTGCCGCCATGATCACTCCAAAACATAATAATAGTTTTGTCAAGTAAATTATCAGCCTCTAATTGTTGCATAAGTTCTCCAACTTGACGATCCATTTCCTCAATATTTGAGTATTTACGAGCAATGTCTACTCTGACTTCAGGAATATCTGGGTAATAGTCTGGTATAATGACCTCTTCTGGTCGTACCGTTAATGGTTTGTTTTTCCGTTGCCAAATTCTTGATTCATGTGTTACAAGAAAATTTCTAACATAAAAAAAGGGTTGGCCTTCAGGGGCGTCCCTAAAACTTACAGTATCAGAAACTTCATCCCAGGCGGTAAATGGTGCGTTGAACTGATAATCACATTTGAAATTGTTAGCACAATAATAGCCTTCTTGACGCAATATTTCTGTGAAGGGTTTTACATAAGTTGGTGTTACAACTTCATATTCAGGGATATTTCGCCCAGTTCTATCTCTAACACCGATATAAGTTTTATGTTCAAGAGATTCAGGAGTTTTATAGTTATGATAATTTCCTGTTCTCATATTATGTGCTCCTAAGCGTGCTGAGTACATACTTGTAATAATTGAAAATCTACTTGGAGCGCACACACCAACGGTAGAATAAGCATTTGTATACCTTACACCTTCATTTGCTAATTTATCAAGATTAGGTGTTTTTATTACATCATTACCGTAAGATCCTAATAATGGCCCCATATCTTCTGTACTAAGCCAAATCACATTTAAAGGTTTTTCTTTGATATTTTGTGCTTCAGACAATAAAAATGACATGAATGACAACAATATAATTTGAATCTGTAACTGTTTCATTTATTCAGTATTTATCTATTTCAGAAGGTTTTGGTATTAAATTCATTTGATGTTTTATATTCAATCTATCCATATTGTTTAGGATATCTGGATACAAGTTAGCTCGGTCATATTTTTCACTTGGATTTGTATTGACATTAAACGGCAATGGACTTTCAAGAATTTGTTTGTTATTTTCAGTATCGTAAGTTTCTGTAAAATAATGCGACTTAAAGTCATGTTTTCTAACTTCATATATCTCTTGTTTTCGTTAATATATTTAATAATGTAAATTCAAATAATCTTTAGGCATTATTGTTGCTTCAAGATTCTTAGGAACCTTATTCCACTTTGATTGTCTATCTAATGGGTGTAATGTTGGTTTTAACAGAGGCATCTTATTGGACAGGAGAAAATCATTTTGATTTTTCATCCACAACTCCAAGGCTATTGATAATCGATTTCTTTCTTCGTTAAACGTTAAATCATTAATTAGATTTTTCCTTTGATAAGGATCTTTACTCAGATCATATAATTCTTCATATGGGATATTAGGAAATGATTGTGCACCAATCTTGATAAAGCTATTTATTACATCATTGGACCCTAAATTTTGCTCTAATACGTCTAATGAATTATAATTTCTTATTAATTTAAATCTTTTATCCTTGATCATTCTTGATGGAAATATTTTACAAGATTGGATGTTTTGTTTGGTTGCCACTCCATATACGTATTCGTGTATCTCATTTGGATTGCCTAATAAAGTCTTAAAAAAGCTCTTACCATCTATGTCTTTTGGAATTTCTACTCCAGCAATCTCCAAGAGCGTCGGTAAAACATCAACAAAAGAAAGCAGTACATCAGACGTAGAATTACCATCAATTTTATCAGGCCACCTCACAATAAAAGGAACTTTTATTCCCTCTTCTTTGAGCCCCCATTTCCCTGAGATTCCATGATCAGAGGCATAAATAAACAATGAATTATCTCTCAGTTGATACTTGTCAACCATTTTAAGTATTTTTCCTAACTGGATATTGTCGTTATCAATATTTTGATAATATCCTGGTTTGTAATTAGGGATTTGCCCACTTTGGTAAGGTAACTTGAATATGTCTTTTTTGGTGTAGTTTGAATTTTTGGGATAGGGTCCGTGCGGATAATCGGAAGTAATAAATAAACAAAATGGCTTGCCCCGCTGTTTTAGAAACTTGTCTATTTTTTCTAGGGGTAAATATCGATGATCAATAGAACCAAAATATTGTGACCAATTAAAAACATTATTTGGTTTAACATGACTTTTTCCAGCTAAAACGACTTCATAACCTCGTTCTTTTAAAAAAGAAGCAATACTTTTTAAATTACTTTTAACACCTAAATGGTTTGCCATGCATCCGTTTTTTAAGGGATACATACCTGTAAATATTTGAGACCTGCTAGGAGCACAAATTGCTTGTGCGGTATGAAAATTTGTAAATCGTAATCCATCTTTAGCTAATTGATCTACGTTTGAGGTACTTACTTTTGGATTACCATAACATCCATAATCAAGTTGGTCTTGATCATCAGCTAGGTAAAAGATGAAATTTGGAGGGATATCAATGTTATTGTCATTTGATTTAAAATCTGCAAGTAAATAAGATGATTTTATTTTATTAAAACTAGATATCGCAGAAAAACTCAAAACTGCTAAAATGACACATTTAAATAAATTCATTTTTTAATTTTTTATTACTTTAATTATGTTGGCTTTAATTAGAGGATTGTTGCTTTTAATTTTAACAAAATAAACACCAGAAGAAAATGACGATAAATTTGTCTTGTAAGAATCGATATTACTTTTTTCTTGATGAAAAACATTAATACCATTTATATTATAAATATTGATGGTATAATTGGCTTTCTGATTAAATTTCAATTTAATATCTCCGTTCGTGGGATTCGGAAATAATTTAGGCTTATTATCAGTATTTATAAGATCAATAAGGCTTTCACTGCTAAGGGTTTGATCAACATTATATACAACTGAATGCATTGATAAGCCCTCTATTGTTAATTCGATAAGTCTGTCTCCTTCTTTAAAAGCAATATCATTTGTTAAAGAGAAATTCTCGTTTACACTATCAGAGGTAATGTAATGTGCGATGGAAGTTGTCCCAATAGGAACTTCTAAAGAAATAGACTGACCTGATGAACTTTCATTGAATAGGTGAGTAACAACTTGGTTGTTCGTCGGAGAGGAAAATGATCCGATGAGAATATTATTAACATCAAAGACTTCATGATTTATTCGACGATAACCTGGTTTAATAAGATTGGCGAAATGTTTGAATGTATAATATCTTTTTGGTAAGATGATATTATTATTAGAGTCCCAAAGGACAAGTGCGGAAGATCCAAAGTTTTCACTGTCAGTTACTTCATTTAAATATTTATGCTGCTCATAAAACAAATGATACATGTAGGCGGTTAGACCTCCAAAATTAAAACCATTCAGAATACGGCTAATGTGATAACTGGCGTCTGTCATATCCCAATCTGGACTATGCAGATTTCCTGCTTCAGTAACCCAAATAGGTTTCTCTTGACTCTTATTTAATAGGCCACTCCATTCAGATGGTGATATTGGACTCTGATAGGTATGGGTTGCTATAATATCTATAGCTGAAACAGTACTTGAGTTAGCGAACATATTATCTACGTAATAGGTAGTGGATCGGTCAGGATTTTGATCTGAAGGGGAAACACGAAAACATTCTGGAGACATAATTTTTACAGTAGTAAGTTCCTCACTTTGCAATCGTTCTTTCAGATTACTTAATATTGAACTGAGTTCATTTGGAGTCGTATTCATTGACTCATAAGAAACCTCAAAATCTGGTTCATTAGTTGGAGATATTACATTGACATCAATGTCATACCTAGATTTCATACCATTTAAAAATGCAACTAAGAATTCACTATATTCTGATTCTCCTCCCGGTATGAGAGTTCCACCATTATAATGTTGACCATTTGTTTTTAGCCAACCTGGTGCACTATTACAATTACCAATAACATGGCTAAAACCGTTATTGCTTAATGAAAATGCATTATTCAGTGCTTCTGCAACAAAGCGAGCTCCATTCCCGGAGCTTTCATAACGTGTCCAATCTAGACTTGATTCATCTAAAATTGACGGATCAAGGTTATCATTTGAAGGCTCTAGGGTATGATAAATAAAAAACCGAATCATATTTGCTTCCAAGGACTTAAAACAATACGATTCAATTGCTTCTCTCATTGGATCACTTAATGCATATAAATCTTCAGTTTTTCGCTTAATACCCGCGCCAAATCCGTCCACTGTCTGATAAGTAATATTCGTGTTTAAGGAAATATAACTTCCCTTAACGACTGAAACTTCATCTAAATAATAAGTTGTATTCTCGTTAAGGTACCAAAATTTTAATTTATTTTGAAAGCCTGAGACAGGAACGATAAAAGTATGAACATAACGTTCCCATTCAGTTGTGAGAGTGATGTTCGTTCCTTGGAAACTACCTGGTGTTTCAGATTGAAAAACTACTTTTATTTCTCTTGAACTCGTAGGATTGTTAATTTTCGCATAAAAAGAAACAGTGTATTCCTCGCCAGATTCAACTTCGAATCCGTAACTGCTTTTGGTGCCGACATCATAATCATTTGAACCTAAAATTTCCACTTCACTTTTGAGAGCTTTATTACTGCCTGAAATAAGGTTATTTGTTTCAATTGAATAAATTGCATTGCCACCATTGTTAGCAGTATTGTTCCAATTTAAAAATGAGTTTTCTGATAATATTTCGAAATTTCCATTTTCAATCGGAAGTTGATTTTGTGCAGTAATATTAACCACAGAAAATAAAATCAAAAACAACAATATTCTTATTTTACAGATATGATAACATTTCATAGACAATAATTCCATTTTAGATTTGAGTTTGTATAGTTTCTCTGTCTATCTCAAAATCTCTTTTTTTATTTTAAAAATTAATCTATTAACTCATTGGTGTTTATTTCTGTTAATGGAATGGGTAATGTCATTACTCGAGAAGGGTCTGTACTCAAGTTGATGTCAACATTTGATGAAAAAATCGAATTATTATTGTGTTTTGAAATAGTGTTATTTAGAAAATAATCAAACCCTCGCCGTCTATTATTATGGGCATCTTCACCTTCGCCAATTAATTCAAATCTATATTCATTCATAATAGCATTTCTAAAGTCATCTTGACCACTCAAATATCCGGGGTGTGGTGTCATACCAACACGATTTAAAACCTCTGTGATATATCCAAGTTGCTGCCCATTTTGAAGTTCATTAGAAATTTCAGATAGCATTATCAATAATTCTGCATAACGATAAATGATCACATTTTGATCATTATACTGATTGTTGTGCTGTTTATCTTTCTCTGTAAATTTAAATAAATAAGGATGCGCATTTCTAAACTGACTGCGTGTTGCATTAGCAGGATACACTTTTAATGTATTGCCATTTGTCGCATGTTCATATTCACTTAAATAAGTTCCGTTGATTCTTGGGTCATTAGGATAAGTATTTACATGTGAATTGTAAACATCAGCATGAACTCTTAACCATCCAAAATGATTTCCTACTTTATACTTAAACGGTGTGTAATTTCTTCCCATTTGAGAATTAGCAGCATCTTGACTAATTTGAAGCTCAAAAATTGATTCTGATGAATTCTCATTAGAATCTGTAAATAAAGTTTCGTAATCAGTAACTAAGCTATATTGACCATAAGCTTTTATTGCTTCATCATATGCCATTTGCCAATATTGCGATTCTGACACACCATCTTCTCTTATGCTAGAATTGGTCGCTAAGGTCATGTAAACTTTAGCTAAAAGCATGTTAGCCGCAAATTTCTTAGGGTATCCCGCACCCATGGAACCATTAATCAACATTGTCGCTATTTTAGCATCTTCAATTATTTGGGCGTATACATTTTTTGAAGATGTCGTTGACTGAGCAAGGTTTTCATTATCTGGAAGTGTTAACCATAGAGGAATATCTTTAAATAAACGCGTTAGAGTAAAATAGGACCAGGCCCGAACAAAATAAGCCTGTCCAGCAATATCATTAAATCCAGAATCATCAGAAGTCAAAGGTTCCTCTTTTGTCATGATATTATTGATTGCGCCGTTACATCGAGCAATTATGGCATACATAGCTCCCCACATGCTTTCAGAATCCAAGTCGTATGTTGGTTTTAAGGAAAATAAATTTAAATTATTTACATTATCAAGTACATTACCATTTTTCCCCGTTGCGAAAAGACCAGAAAAACCATTTTGAACAAATATCCTTTGCTCTTGCGAACCATATGATGTAATACCTTGATAGATGCCATCCAAAGCACCTTTAGCTACCTCTATATTTCCGTAGACTGTGCTTTCATCCAAAAATATAGGATCCTCATCTAAGTCACAGGAAAGTATGGTCATTAAAGCAATGATAGATAAATTTATAATACTAGTTTTTTTCATAATGTTAAGTTATTTTGTTTTGTAATTTTTAAAGGCCAATAGTGATTCCCATGATTAGAGTTCTAGCATTTGGCCCACCATTCCAATCTACTCCATTAATTAAGCCTGTGTATAAAAAGCTGGAAACTTCAGGATTATATCCGCTATATTGAGTCCAAGTGAATAGATTTTGTCCAGCTAAATAAAAATTGAGGCTCTCAAAAACACTGTTTTCTTTCATTCGGAAATCATAACTAAGGGTAATATTACTAAGTCTTAGGTAGCTACCATCTTCTATGACGCGATCTGTTAAAGCTGGTTGACCATTTGTTGTATAGCCAATTCTTGGATGTGTATTGGATGCATTATCTGGTCTCCAAGCATTCGTATAGGCTCTTTTTAAAATATTATTAAAACTTATGCCTTCAGCATTATCTAACTGAAGTAAATTACCATTCACAATATCATTTCCGTAAACACCATTAAATAAGAGGTTAGCAGAAAATCCTTTAAATTTCAAATTTAAATTCATACCGTAAACAAAATCAGGATTTGGGTTTCCAATAATTGTTCTATCTGTTAAATCAATGATGCCATCATTATTTTGATCAACAATATTTACATCTCCAGGAACAGCAGCCTCTTCAAATATTTCTGGTAAATCGGTGTTATTCGCTTGAATAATACCATCCGTTTCAAAACCATAAAATAAACTGGTTTCTTCGCCTTCAATAAATACATTTGCTGGATACTTAAAAATATTACCTCTACTAATTCTAGATCCAAAGTAAAATCTTCTTTGTTCAGCAATTCCGTCAATGTAAAAATCTTGTATTGGTTGAGATGCTAAATTTTGAATCTCTGTCTTATTTATGGCAATATTTCCTCCAAAATTTAGTTCAAAGTCATTATTAGAAATTGGTGTTATATTAAGATTTAATTCAATTCCTTTATTTGAAATTTGACCTTGATTTACTAAAATATTAGAAAATCCAGATGACGTAGGTATGTTGGCATTTTGTAATAGATCTTTTGTTGTTTTTTCATAAATATCAAAACTACCACTTAGGGTCGTGTTATTTGTTTCAAAGTCTAAACCAAAGTTTAATTGCTCTGTTGTTTCCCACGTTAAGTCTGGATTGGCTACGTTTAACAAGGCAATTGGAACATTTGTCCCTCCATCAGAGTTACCATATAAATTATTTGAAACACCATAATTGGATAATGTTCCGTAGGGTCCAATACCATGATTCCCAATTTGTCCCCATCCTACTCGTAATTTTAATGCTTCAAATAGGTTTAAGTTTTGAATAAACATTTCATTATTAAGATTCCAAGCTAGGGCAAAGGATGGGAAAAATCCATATCTATTATTTTCTGCAAATTTAGAAACCCCATCTCTTCTAAAAGAAGCTGTCAAAACATATTTATTGTTAAAAGTATAGTTAAACCTTCCAAGTATTGAAAGAATTTGTTGATCCCTCTTAAAAAATGTAAGTGGTCTTTTTATAACATTTCCTAATGACGGCTGCTCTGTTGTAAATTGAGTTGTTACAAAATCCTCTACAGCGTAAATGCTACTTGAAATATTTCTGACATCATAAGTGACTCCAAGAACACTGTTAATTCGATGTTTACGATTGAAGGTTCTATTAAATCTCAAAAAATTATTAACTTGATAAGAAGCTGATTTTAATGTTGAAATATTTAATTGGCCGTTGGCATTAAACCCGTTAAATGTTGTTAAGCCAAACCAGCGTCGCCTATCTTTAACTCTCAGATTTCCACCTGCTCGAAACTCGTAACTAAGTCCCTTCAAAGGTAATTGATACTTTAGCCCTATAGAACCGATATAGCGTTCCTCTTTAGAAACATCTGAAAAATCATTTATCCAGGCAAATGGATTAGATAAATCTAAATCTTCAACTAAATCTTCAACTTCTTCTGCTATAACAGGTCTAAAAGCAATGACATTTCTAATGAAACTCTGATTACTAGCTCCAATTAAATCACCTCCCTCGGCAAAGTCTGATGAGCTAAAGAAACCGCTAACTCTTGCCTCAAGTTTAAGATTTTCATTGAGGTTTTGATTTAAATTAATTCTTAAATCACCACTTTTAAATGATGAATTTGATACAATTCCTTCTTGATCATCAAATCCTGCAGAAATATAGTAATTACCATTATCACTTCCACCAGATGATGAAACACCATATTTTGAGCTAAACCCTAGTTGATATAGTTCATCCTGCCAATTGTAAATTTGGGCTGGGATGTCAGAAACAATTCCAGCATCACCAATACCAAAAATATTAGACCCTTCAATTAAATAGCGAGGATTATCACCATTTAGTTCGTTAATTTCATTCACATAATTGGCATAGCCATTGCCTCTTAATACGTTATATTTATTTGTAACCGCACGCACTGAGGTATTGACAAAAGCGGTGATTTTATTTACCCCACTCTTACCTTTTTTTGTTGTAATTAAAATAACCCCATTGGCGCCTCTAGAACCATAGATGGCTGTGGCTGATGCGTCTTTTAAAACCTGAATACTTTCTATATCTCTAGGATTAATACCATTTAATCCATTTTGACTTTCTTGACCAGAATTACCAACAGCAGTGGGCAATACATCTTCTCCCGCAGATGAAATAATAATACCATCAATGACATAAAGCGGCTCATTATTTCCCCTTAAACTATTTGTTCCTCTTATTTTAACACTGATACCAGATCCTGGTGCAGCAGCATTCTGTATCACTTGAACTCCAGCAGCTCTTCCTTGTAATAATTGATCAATAGAGTTTGATTGTGTGGCTATGTTATCACTAACAGTAACCGTTGATAAAGAACCAGTTACGTCCTTCTTTAAAACAGAGCCATAACCAACAATCACGACTTCCTCGAGTTGGGTTTCATCTGTTAACATGATGAGATTAATAGAATTTTTATTAGATACATCAACTTCTTGAGTGGCAAAACCAACATATGAAAAAACAAGAATCTTTTCATTGGATTCTGGAATAGTTATGGAAAAGTTACCATCGAAATTTGTTGTAACACCAATTTTGATAGAATTCTTTACGATGACATTTACTCCCGGTAGTGGAAGCCCCATATCATCATTAATTGTACCTGTTACTATTTTGGATTGTGAAAATCCAAAAATTGGAATGAATGAAAAGATTAGAATTAATTTTAGAATAATTTTCATATAAATTGTAATTGAATCGTTTATAAAATATTTTTTTACTGAGAAGTGTTTTAATAAATTCTTCCTTACTAACTCAAACATACAATTATGCAATTGTGAATCTTATAAAATTTGAGGAAAATAATATCATATTTGAAGCAAAAAAATTTAATTTATTTTTATTTATTAAAGAATATTATCTTTAGAAGATTCAGATAAAAATATGTTTAAATTAATTTAGTATTTAATAATCTAATGAAGTCTCAATTGTTTTACATTTATAATTTAACCTTAACATGTCTGATTTTTGCTTATTCTCAAATTGGTTTAAGTCAGAAAATATTAGATGGAGATAATTTTGTTACAATAACAAAAGATATTACGCAGCGTGCAATTACTTCTATATTTAAAGATACTGAGGGTTATATGTGGATAGCGACTTATGGAGATGGACTTTTTAAATATGACAGTAATAGTTTTAAAAATTATAAGAAAGATTGGAGTTCAAATGATAATAATTTATCTAATTCCATCATCCATTCTACCTTCCAAGATAAAGAGCAGAATATCTGGGTCGGTACAGAAGAAGGACTTAATGTTTATGATAAATATCTAGATGAATTTAATGAGATTAAATTCAGAAACCAAAATGCAGCTAATAATTTTGCTATTCATGCTATTTCAGAATATGATGATCATTCTCTATTAATTGGAACTCACCAAAAGGGGCTTTACAAATTAGATAAAAAAACTTTTAAAGTTTCAATGATTCCTTATGAAGGGAATAGACCTTTAAATAATCTACTCATTAATGCAATTGTTAAATCTCCAAATGGACGTTTTTTAATAGGAACTAATTATGGACTTATGACCTTCGACCCATTTAGTGAGGCTCTTCAAATGGCAAAATTTAATACGGAAACCGGCTATGATGTGATTGACTTTCATATTGAAAGTATGATAGTTACAAGTGACAATTCTGTTTGGCTTGGAACCTTTTCCTCTGGATTAGTGAAAATCAATGAGAACGAAAGAGGGCTTTTTTTTATTTATCAATATAAAATAACAGAAAAGAGAATACTATCATTATCTGAAAGATCTGGATCCAATATTTTATGTGGAACAGAAAATGACGGTCTTTTCGATTTAGATTTTCAGGTAAATTCAATAAAAAATTATCCTTTTGATAAAGCAAATCAAAATGGGATAAAATCTAATTCTATTTGGACTTTATACACAGATGAAAAAGATAGAGTTTGGGTAGGTTATTATAACAATGGTGTCGATGTTAATGATGATAATTACAACAAATTTAATGCTATTAAAAGCATACCTTCAAAATCTAATTCATTAAACTCTAGCTCAGTAACAGGGATGGTTATAGATGAAAAGGGGAGATTTTGGATTAGTATGTCCAACGGAGGTGTTGATGTATATAACCCAAAAGATGAAACATTTGTTAATCTACTTAATAAAAATAACATAGCACAAGGATTAACTAGTCTAGATATTCCAACAGTTTTCATTGACAGTAGAAATAATGTTTGGATTGGTTCTTGGGATTCGGGGATCTTTTTATTAAAAGAAAATAGCAGGAATTTTATAAATATAAAAACTGCGAATAGTAAATTAAATTCAAATAGAGTAATGAGTTTTGCTGAAGATTCTAGAGGTACTGTTTGGATAGGAACTTTCTTGAGTGGTTTATACTCATACGATTTGAATTCAGGTCAACTCGAACATCACACATCTGATGAATTTAATAAGTATAATATAAACACTAGTAATATAAGGAAGGTTCTCGTAGATAAGAATGATAATGTATGGATTGGAACAAGAACAGGCTTATTTCAAATCGTTCAGAATAACAAACAGAATTATATTATCACTCCGTTTAAGGATAAAATTAGTTTAGTAACAGGAGATTTGAGCACTCAGAATATTGTTTATAGTCTTTATCAAGATTCATTTGATAACCTTTGGATTGGTACTTTTGGTAAAGGCCTTTTTAAATATAACACCAATGATGACTCTATTAAATGGTTTAACAGTAAAAATGACTTAATTCATGAAACAATATTTTCAATCATTCAAGAGTATTCTGGTGATTTATGGATAGCAGGTAATGAAGGTTTAACCAAGTTTAATTACAATACAGAGTCTTTTTTAAATTTCACTAAAAAAGATGGTTTATTGTCAAATAATTTTAATTTTAATTCAGCTTTAAAAACATCTTCAAACAAATTATTTTTTGGAAATTCAAAGGGTATAAATTATTTTGAACCTAATAAAATCATATATAATCAAGAGAAACCTAGAGTATATTTGACTAGTTTGAAAATAGCAAATGAAATTGTACTCCCAACAACAGATAACTCACCGTTAAAAGCAATTATTTCTAAATCAAGTAGGATTTATTTAAATAATAATCAATCATCTTTTGGTATTGGATTTGTTGGAATAAATTATACTAGAAGTGAAAATAATCAATATTCCTACTTTTTGGAAGGGTTTGATAAGGATTGGAGTGTATCAGAATATGACAGAGTAGCAAATTATAAAAATGTTCCACCAGGAAATTATACCTTCAGGGTGAAAGCATCAAATAATGACGGGATATGGAATAATATTCCAGCTACTATTGAAATAAAAATACTACCATCTTGGTGGTTAACAAATTTTGCTTACTTCATATATGTTCTGCTGTTAATGATTATTGGTATTATAATTTCGAAGTTTATTAGAGAGCGAATTCAGGAGAAACATATTTTAAATATGGAGCGACAAGAGTACAAGCAGTTTGAGGCACTCAATGCAAAAAAGATTCAATTTTTTACAAATATTTCACACGAATTTAGAACTCCTCTAACTTTAATTTTATCTCCTTTAGAAGAAATTATTCAGGAGAAAGATTTTCAATTCTCTAATGAAATAAAAGAAAAGCACAACATTATATATAAAAATGCAAAACGCTTATCACGATTAATCAATGAATTAATGGACTTTAGAAAGTTACAATTTAACAAAATGTCAATAAATGCATCGGCTATAAATTTGATTTCTTTTGTTGAAGAGGTTGTGAGTCATTTTGAAGAGGAAGCTTTGTCAAAAAACATTATTTTATCGATAGATTTCACTGAAGAAGAGATTGAGATATGGTCTGATCCGACCATGTTAGAAAAAATAATATTTAATTTAATGTCTAATGCTTTTAAGGCAATTGTTAATGATGATGGTTTTATAACAGTTACAATAAGCAAACCCTCGTCAAAAATGTTACTTCCTCTAGTGGATGAGTTAAATCCAGTACCTGTGGTAGAATTAAGAATAAAAGATAATGGTCTTGGTATTAAAAAAGAAAACATAAGTAAGGTTTTTGATAGATTTTATCAAGTCAATGAAATGGATAATCAGTATTATGGGGGTACAGGAATTGGTTTAGAATTGGTGAGAAATTTTGTAGATCTTCACAAGGGAAAAATAGAGTTGTCTAGTGAAATCAACAATGGTTCAGAGTTTAAATTATATTTTCCTTTAGGATATTCCCATTTAACAGAGTTTAATCATCAAAAACATCAAAAAACAGTAAAGATTCAATCATCAGAAATAAAGAAAAATGATATCGAAAATTCAGAGCTTGTCAATAAGACAAATATTTCAAATAAGAAATTAATTTTAATTGTAGAAGACAATTTTGAGTTAAGAACATACCTGAAAAATGAGTTAAAACAAGAATATTATATAAAGGAATCTGAAAATGGTTTAGAGGCCTTGGAAAAAGCGAATAAATTTTTACCAGATATAATTATTACTGATGTTATGATGCCAATTATGGATGGTTTTGAATTTTGTGAAAGATTAAAAAGTGATATTCGAACAAGCCATATTCCATTATTAATGATAACGGCGAAAGGTATGCAAATTGATAAGGTAAAAGGAATAGACTCGGGTGCTGATGTATATCTTAATAAGCCGTTTAATATGAATGTTTTAAAATCACATTTAAAACAACTCATTAACAGTAGAAAAATTTTAATAGATAAATATTTCAAAGGGCCTAACATGAATTTTCAGATGGATAATGCAACATCTATCGATAAAGAATTTATTACAAAAGTATTATCTTTTATTAATGATAATATCAGTAATGACAAATTAAATGTTGAAAATTTAGCTGGAGAATTATTATTGAGCAGAAGTAAACTTTACAGAAAAATAAAGGCATTAACAGGTGATACTGCAAATGAATTTATAAGAAAAATTAGATTGGAAAACGCCAAGCGATTAATTGAAAACTCTGAACTTACAATCAGTGAAATTTGTTATAAGGTTGGTTTCTCCTCACCATCTTATTTTACGAAGTGTTTTAGAGACCATTTTAACATTTTACCTACAGAGCTTCGTGATAAAAATATTGGTAAATTTAAGGATATTAATTTAACGTAATTATTTCTGGTTCTGTCGCATTAACTTGGGGCACCTAATAAATGTTTAGACTTGACTTCATTTAATACTGAAATTATGCTTGATCTTCATTGTTATCCAAGATTAGTTATATTACAAGCAGTTTATTTCAAATTGAGATTTACATTTTGTTATAGAGATGTGGAAGAACTAATGTCAATCAGAGGGATAAAAGTAGACCATTCCACTATCCAAAGATGGGTATTCAAATTTTCTAAGGAAGTTTAGAAGAATATGCATAAGCGAAAAAAGCAATTTTGTGATAGTTGGGGAAGCAGTAGATAAGTATGGAAATACAGTAGAATTCTTGTTAACTAAACGGAGATAGAAAATGTCAGTACAGAAGTTTTGATCAAAGCTATAGGTAATAATGGAAAACATAGGCAAAAGTAGGGCTAATAGTTCAGCAATTTTGACAGTGAACAAAAGAAGTTTAATCTCAAAGAAAATAAAGATATGAAAGGGCAAGTACTTTAATAATATTATAGAACAAGACCACCGAAGAATAAAAAGGCGAATAAGAATTTTGCAGGAATCAAGGTGTTTGAATCAGCAAAGCAAACCCTCTCAGGAATAGAAGTAGTCAGTATAATTAAAAAGAATCAAATGATTATTCCTTGTTCCACTTCGTTCAAAATATTCTGTTCGTTAGTTGATTAACAATGTATTAAAAATTGTATTTTTAATCTTTGATGAAGTTAATGCGACAGAACCGAATGGATATTCTTAAGAATTTTATTTTAAAAACTGAGTGTTTATAAAAGCTTCAAAAGACACTTAAAAAATTCAATCCAGTACTCATAATCAGAAGGTCCAAGGTTCGAACCCTTGTGAGACTACCTTAAAACCCTTCTTAATTGAGGGTTTTTTTTATTTATCTTTACAACATGAAAAATGTTCTCTTAAATAAATGGCTGTACAGATGCTGTTTATGGACCGCTTACGGGGTGTATTATGATTTAAAAATAGGCTTAAGCTATAAAATCAGAGTCAGGTTTTGGTGAAAGTTCCAGTAAAGTAAACTTTCATTATTTTTGAATTAAGCAAAGCACATTATTAGTCTCATTACGTAGTAATATCATGTGACAAATTCTGCTTCTAGAGCTTCCAATGATTTTCCTTTTGTTTCTGGAAGTATTTTTAACATAAGAAAGAAGCCAATAAACGCGATTGCTCCAAAAACAAAAAACGTAAGCGCATTTCCGAAGTTTGACAATTCCCATGGAAAAACCAATTGGACTAAGGAACTGATTAATGAATTAATAAAAGCAATCACACCTATAGCTAGTCCACGATATTTCAATGGGTATAGTTCTGATAACAACACCCACATTACAGGCCCTAATGAAAACGCAAAACAAGCAATAAAGCCAAGAATTCCAAAGAGAACTAAGTTTGCGTTGATGGTGGTTGCAGCCTCTAGAATAGCACCATCATTTTTACTATAAGCTTGATTACCCAAAATAGTTTTAAGTTCATTTTTAAAGGTCACATCGCTCGAATAGATTTTGTCTGAAAGCGGCAGTAAGGCATTGGCATTAGAAAATTCAAATTGACCTATTTGATCTTTTGATAGCTGATAAGTTGCTTGATTAAAACCATAGGAGCATATTAGTAAACTTAGGGAAATACCAGCAGTTCCTATTAAAAGTAATGGTCTGC
>Ga0213863_10000597_pt1 | contig 27366 bp, 18 predicted proteins | sample PICome_8_FD_160128 | JGI IMG/M metagenome (GOLD analysis project Ga0213863, IMG submission 160128) | Coastal seawater microbial communities near Pivers Island, North Carolina, United States - PICO497 | ecosystem: Environmental > Aquatic > Marine > Coastal | place: USA: North Carolina... | reverse complement strand
TTCCACGAGAGCGCGAGAGAGAGTCTCTTTGTGTTGACGTCGTCCGAAAGCGTTTGGAAGACGCGTTTTATTCAGAAAACGTTTTGAGAGAGACGACAGAGCGAGAGAGAGTGCGAAAGAATTTCATTCGTGTCGTCGTCAAAACTGAGAGGCGTTTTAGACGAACGCACGTCGGATCAGAGAAGAAGACGAAGAAGATCAGAGAGACGCTTTGAAATCATTCGTTCGTTCGGAGACTTCAGCCGATCGGGAAGAGCGTGAACTTTCATTTTGCTCAACGAGAGAACAACAACGAGAACAACAAAGCGAGAAAAAAAGGGAGATATTCGAGAGAAAAGCGCGGGGTTTTAAGAGAGATCAAATCGCATCTTCAAATCTCTTTCGCCGCTTCTTTCTGTTTTCTTGGCGGGGGTTTCGTCGGTCAAGGAGAGGTTTTTTTTGCTCAAAATTTGAGAAAAAGACGCTCGAAGCGAAAAAAAGTGAAGAAAGAAAGAGAAAGAGAAATATCGCCTTATACGAGAAGAAAGACAACACCGCGACAACAGAGCAGCGGCAAAAGTCGCAGCATTCGTCTCTCGCATTATATTCGTCTCTCGTATACGTCGTTTATAAATAAAGGCACAGAACAAAATGGAACCGTATTTCGCGCGACGCGTAAACGCGGGGACGACGCCGTCTGGAGAGAATACGACGAATACTACTACGAAGAGTAATAATACGAATACCGAAAAAGACGACGCGGGAGAAGAGGAGGAGGAGGAAACGCGGCTGGCGGATGCGGTTGATGACGCGAAGGAGGTGAAGAAGAGTTCTCCGCCTCCAGAAGAAGATCAGCTTTTTTTGCAGGGTTCGAGAGAAACGACGACTTTAGCGGGCGAAGAAGGGAAGACGATGACGACGATGACGACGACGGAGGAGGAGATTGCAGAGCCCGTGGACGTAATCGTCGTCGGCGAAAAAGAAGTTCCGGCGAAACTACCGACTTCGTCGCCGTCGCCGTCGTCAAAGGGGGGGGCTGCTGTGGAGGAGGAGTCCGTCGTTCCGAAACTCCCCTTTCCCGTGTTAATCGCGAGTGCTGCCACGACAACGACGACGACCGATAATAATACGGGCGGCGAGAACGGCGTTACCACGTCGGCGGCAACGACGTCAGAAGGAGGCTTAAATGAAGAAGAGGATGTGAACTTGGCCGTATTTACGAAACGAGGCTTGAAAAGGCAACGAAAATACACGGATGTGGACGAGAACGGCTTGACGAAAAACGGAAAGAGGAAAGGCAGGCCGGCGAAGGACGTTACCGGCTTGACCGTCCAAGAGTTGAGAGTTCAAGCGAGAGAAGATTCGCTCGCAGCCGGAGTAGGTAATTCTAGGCACCAAACGTGGACGACGGAGGAAGATGAGCGCTTATGCGCTTTGGTCGAGCGATTCGGGTCGAAGAAGTGGTCGTTTCTCGCGCAACTTATGGTGGATCGCAAAGGGAAACAGTGTCGCGATCGGTATATTAATCACCTCGCGCCGAGCATCAAAAGAGGTGAATGGACCGTGGAGGAAGAGTACATGGTGGTCCAAGGTCATCGCGTGTTAGGGACGAGATGGGCCGCGCTAGCAAAGGTTGTGCCCGGGAGACCGGAAAACGCGGTGAAAAATCACTGGCACGCGTGCAGAAGGACGAAATTTGAAGCGAAAGCGTTGTTGCGACCGCTGTATCGATACCAGTTGATGGAATTGAATACGATAATTGAACCACCCTCAGAGGAGAGTTTGAAAGAGGCGAAAGAGAAGCTCGGCGATGAGTATCCGCCAGACGGACCGGTCGAAACACCGAAGGAATCTTTCGAGAACGAGACTGAACAAAAGACGTTCGAAAAAAGGTTGGCGAAGTTGGCGTCGAAGAAGCAAGTGAGAGACTACGACCCGGTAGACGACGACACCGAGGAGGAGGAAGAAGAAGAAGAAGAGGTAGAGGACGAAAAATTAGATTCATCGGAGGCGGAGGCGCTCAGGGAGAAGAAAAGACTGGCGAAACTGCTCAAGGAGCATCAAGAAAAAGAAAAGCGCGAAAAACAAGAGCGCCAGAAGCTCTTGGTCGAACAACAACGCAAACTGATGCCGAAGAAAACCAGAGCTAATTCTCGCAAAGCCAAGTCTCTTTCAGGTGCGATAAAAGAAGTGGACGCCAAAATGGAAACGAGCGCGTTGGTGAACGCGGTAAAGAGCGAATTGGACAGCCAAGCGGTGGCGACGGAGGCGGCGGAAGGCCTTCTCAAAGGCCTTCCCGGCAACGCGCCCGACGACGAGAATGAAGAAGAACACGCGGCAAAGAGTATTTCCCCGGTAATGATGGCGCTAGGCCCAGCCCCTCAGATGCCGAAAGTGAAAGTTCAGGAACTCCCGTTGCCGAAAGTGAAAGTTCCGGAACTCCCGTTGCCGAAAATTGGCGGATACATCAAATCGACGTGGAAACAACCGGAGCCGTCTTCTTTGAATCCCAAGTCAAAAGGACGGAGGGCTCAAAAGTATAAAGACAACGAAAAGAAGAGGAAGGAGGAGAAGATGAAGAAAGGTACGATTAAAGAATCCGATTCGGATGGATACTCTTGGCGCAAATACGGAGAAAAAGAACTCAAATCGGGCTCCAGCACCAAATCGTATTATAGGTGCGCGCGTCTCGACTGTCCTGCGAAGAAAACCATTGAAAGGGGCATGACTGTGTACACCTACGCGGAGCACACGCACGATAAACCGAAGGCATCGTTTAAACCGGAGGCATCGTTTGAAGACGCCGAGGACATGAGAAGACACGAACAAGAACTCGATTTGATTTTAGCCGCCGCGGAAGAGATGGATGGAGGAGCGAGCATGGAAACATCGGAAGAAGAGTTCACGAGGGAAGCGGATCTCGACTACGAGGAGCCAGAAATTGACGAGGAAACTGATCCCGTCGTGCTCGAGCGGCGTCGAGCGAAATGGCTCGAACAACAGATCTTTGGCGATGCCAAGAGAACAAAGTTAGCGCCCGCCGAAGCAGCTGCGTTTCAACAGGATTTTGTCGGAGACCAACAACTGAAACAGAAGAGAAAGTATACGAGAAAGGGTGAGGGGGTCAAAAAACCGGGTCCTGGTTCCGAGAAAAAGTTCAAAGTGACCAACGCGGAATATCAAGGACCGTGCATGCTTTGCGGTACGAGACTCACGCCGTGCTGGAGAAGCGTCGGAAATTTAAAGTTGTGCAACGCGTGCGGTATTCGCATTTACCGCGATTACGCGGTAGAGAAGGAGGAAGCTACCGCGCTCTTGGAACTTGCACAAGGCTTAGGTGCTGCAAAAAGCAAGCAAGAAGCTGTCCGCACGGTGAACAGGAGACTCCCGGGGAGGTGTAAGACCGATCAGCAAGACCTCGAGAGATTTGCTTTGAGCAAGTATCCGAAGTTACAATTAGTGCTAACGACTAATCTAGAAACGATCGGGATCGACTTGCCGGCGAAAATGAAGGTTCACAAAGTGAAAGCGCAACCGCGAAAAAACTTCCAAGCGCCGATTGCATCGAGAGTGCCGGCGAAGAAGCGCACGATGATCAACTACAGGAAGCGCGTTATTACGCTCGACGAGATTGTAAACAACGACGACGACGACGTTGCGGAGGCGGCCGCAATGCTTCAACTACAACAGCAGCGAGGTACGCGTGCCGATCAGAGCAACAACTATCTCTTCTATCTTCCGATCAAAAAGCGCAGAGACGCTCGGATGAACGAGAACGGCACGTTAACCGCGATTGACACCGTCTCCGGCGAAGACGTTCCAGAGTACATGGATGTCATGCAAAAATCTGGCGGTACCGTGCGAAACCCGCTAAGTTTATTGGCGTCGTCGGTTTCTTTACGACTGGACGATATTGATGAGCCGGAATCGGTGACGCCGCCGGCGACGACCGAAGTACTTGCGTTGCCGACAACGTCGGCGACTACTACCGTCGTCACCGCCGCTGCGGCGGAAAAATCCAACAACGACGTCACTACGCCGTACGCAGCGCAAGGCGAGGCGACAACAATAGCAGCAACGACGACTGAAATGACGACAGTTGACCCACAATTGAGTTCGATTGAAAACAAAGAGCAAAAAGGAACGACCGTCGTCACCCCGGCCAAGCGAGAGCAACCGCACGCCGGACCAAGAGCGGCGCCCAAAAAACGCACCGCGATTGAAGATTTTATCGAAGTCACGGAGTGGCCGTTGGATACCAATCGATGCATCAACGCCGCCCGATCTAGAAACACTTCTTTAGAAGTCGCCTCGCTGACGACCAAAGCCGCTTGCGACGGGCCAATTCAACTGAGGGGCCCGAACGTTTCCATCTCTCGGGACAAATTGGTCGCCGGATTGAAACGCATCGCATCGAACGCGCGCGAAAAAATCGCCAAGCAAAGAATGAAACGCGCGGGCACTGATCCAGAGAGCTTCCAATCTAATCCTTTAAATCGCTCAAACGGACGGTGTGCAATCTCCATTCGCCAAAATTCGTGCAAAAAAGGTGATTTGCAGATGATCATCGTCTGCTCTTCGGAAAATTTCCGCGACGCCATCAGTTGCGCGGAAGATTGCGCGGTGCAAATAAAAGAAGATTTTGATTTTGAGAGCGTCATCGACGCGCCCTAAAACAAAAGCTACTACAATAACTTAGAAAACGATACACTTAAAAGAGGATTGAACTCCTCCTCCTCCTCCTCCTCCTCCTCGCGAAAGCGATGGACGAGCACACTACTATTTGGGAAATAATGAATACACTGTACTGCTATAAAATAAACAAAAACTCTCTCACGCCGCAGCAGCCCCCGCCGTTTCTTCCTCGACTTCCATCATCAACTCCTCCAACCTTTCCCATTCGGCAAAATACGCGTCTCGCTTCTCTGTCTTCTCGTCAATCTGCTTTTGCAATTTCATCGCTTCGCCGACGTCCGAGCCGCACGCGAGCGTTTTCTCGGAAAGCGCTTCGATGTCTTTGTCCAAAACTTCCATAGCTCTTTCAATCTTGTCGATAATTTTTGGAGCGTTCGCGGCTTCTTTTCTTCGTTTCTCTTTCGCTTTTCTTTCCGCAGCTTCGAGTTCTTTCGCTTGTGCGACAGCTTGGGCGGCTTCGTCGTTTTCATTTTTATCGTCGTCGAGCGAGCACTCTTCCACCTCGCAATCGCGAGCGTACAAATCTTGAGCCGTGATTGCTTTTCCTTCCGGCCATAATTCGACCTCAATCGCTCTCGTTTCGTCCTCTCGCATGTCTTCGCCGCCTTTGCACCTTACCACGGTCGTCGGCTTTAATCGAGATGCGAATCGCGGGTTATGCGTGACGCAAATCACGCCACCTTTCCAATCTCTCAAAGCGCTCGTGATGGCGTCGATGCTGTTCACATCCAAGTGATTCGTCGGTTCGTCCAATAATAGGCAATCGACTGGTTTCAACATGAATCCAGCCAACGCGACGCGCGCTTTTTCACCTCCAGAGAGCTCACCAATGGATCGGTCAATGGCCGCGGTACCGGTTATGCCTAAAGAGCCTAGCGCAGACCGAGCCATTTGATCAGTGATCGTCGCTCTCTTAGACCCGATGCCAGACCCAACTCTGGCAACATCGAGAACGTACTCTAATCCCGTTTTATCCAAAGGCAATTTCTGCGCCAAATCTTGATCAAAGTATCCCAATTCGCAGTCTTCAGACACTCGCAACTCGCCCGATTTCGGCGGTATGACTTTGGCTAACGTTTTCAAAAGCGTAGATTTCCCGGCGCCGTTCCGTCCACAAATTAAGATCCGGCTCTCTCTTTCGATTTCAAACGTCGCGTTGGTCGCGATTGGTTCGTCTCTACCTTCGTATCCCACGCACAAACCTTTCGTCTGAATGTACATCCTCGTCGTGTTTGGCGGATCCGCCAATCTCAACGAAATGTTGTTGTTGTTCTTGTTCTTGCTACCACTACTGCCGCTACTGCTGCTACTACTAGTGCTACTATTACTATTCATTTCTTCGGCTTCGTCCACGTTCATCGCCCCAGCCGTCTCGGCGTCGATTTTCGCGTCTTTCAAAATCTCCAGCGCTTTTTCCAACTTTTTCTCCTTATCCTTTGCCTGCTTTGCTTTCGTCGCTTTCGCGCCGTACGTGTTTATAAACGTCTCTAACTTTTTCGTCTCCCTCCCAGTTCTTTCGAGGATCTTCGTTGCCTCTTTCGCTTTCGCGGATTTCGCTCGCAAATACTGCGCGTACGAACCGGGATACGAGACCAATTTTTTATTCTTCACCTCGACGATCCTCGTGCACACGTCTCGCAACACCTCCTCGTCGTGCGAGACCAAAAGAATCGTACCTTTGTACTTTTTTATCCAATTTTGCAACCATTTCTTCGCGTTTGAATCCAAATGATTCGTAGGTTCGTCCAGCAACAAAAAACCTCCGTTCACGCCCGTCTTCTCGCACTCCCCCGCCTCGCTCAACAACAACTTGGCCAAACTCACGCGCATCTGCCACCCTCCCGATAACGACGCGCACGATTGCGTCGCCCACGTCTTCTTATCGAAACCCAAACCGGACAAAACGCTACTGATTCTTTTCTCCGCGTTATCTCCGTCGACTCTTTCCCACTCGGCTCGCGCCTCCGCTTCCTCCGCCGCGCTCGCGTGTAACGCGTATTCTTCGTCCTCGCCGCCGTCGCCAAACAACGTCTTCTTCAATCGATTCAAAGTCTCCATCTTCGACGTCGCCTCCTCGTATATCGTCAGCGTCGATCCACTCGTCCCGGTTTGTTCTAAGTACCCGAGCTGTACGTTCGGCGCAATCGCACACTCGCCGGAATCGTGTTCCATCAATCCTCCGAGAGCTTTTAACAAGGAGCTTTTCCCGCAGCCATTTGGACCAATTAACCCACAACAGTCCCCAGGTTCACATCTGATGGTTTCATCCGAGGAAGTCATGTGCAATAAATCCTCCGCGCCGCGCGATAAGCGGATGCTTTTTATGCTCATAACTGCGCCGGCCGTGTCCCCGCGCGGGAGTACGTGAGGATTGTTTGATGATGATGAAGCTGCGCGTTGGTGTTCGCTTTTGACGGCGAACTTGCGTTTGTGTTGGTGTTTTCCCCTACGTCTGAGGCTGCCACAACTGCGCGAGAGGGACGATTCAGACGACGATGCGAGCATAGCAGTACGATGATGATAACAATGCCGCACGAACGATCGATGATGAAAATAACTTTGAGGAGACTTTGAGGAAGGTGAGAACAAGAGGAACAGGGAAAAGGAATTCTGTGTGGGACAACAACACCTAAAAGTGAGGCATCGAGCGGAGTATTCGAAGACAAAGTCCGGATGATAAAGTCTTCTCTAATACAACTAGTTCTTATTATTCGTATTACGTGCTGCTACAGGCAAAACATTGCTGCTCTAAAATGTGCGCACCTGCGCTACTCATCTTTCTCTCTCGTCCTCTTCTCGATATGTTCGAGTTCTCTCAAGCGCGTGCTGCTCAGTTTACTCTCAAAATCTCCATTTTCCGATGATGTTTCCTTCCCGAGCACGTCGAGTACGATCAATTCCAACGGTTTAAACCCTCGCTTTTTCCTTTCTTCGTTGATCTTTTCCGCGCCTTGGACGGTTTCCTCGGAGACGACTAAAGCGTTTACGTCCTCTCGAGTGGCGGCTATAGGCCAATTTTCATCCAGAGGGCCAAAGTTTACTTGTAAACCAACCGGCGCGGCGGCTTTGACGAAGTCTTTACAAAACTGTTCTCGCCGTTCGTACGGTTGGAGATACTCTTTGTATTTTTTGTTCTCCAGCAACGCTTCGCCGGTGATGCCGACGTCTAAGCGTTTCTCGGTCACCGCGACCGCGGCGGCTAAGAGCCATCGGTGACCGGCGTGCGCGTGGTCGAACGTGCCGCCGACGCAAACGTTGTCGAATCGTTTTGTAAAAGCATTTCTCTGCGTTTTCTCTTCTCCTCTTTTTGCACCAGAAATATCATCATCATCATCATCATCATCATCATCTCTCCTCTCGCCGTCCCAATACGGCGAATCTCTCAACACCACAATCGCGTCTTTCGCGCACGTCGCTTCCTCCCTCGCGATGGAATCATAAATCATCTCGAGTATCGGTAAAACGTCCACATTTGCATACAAACTCGATATCAAAGCCCCATCGGTATTAATATTACACTCGCGTTTGTCTTTGATCAAACCGTCGAATTTGAAGTTGATTCGAATTGACCGACTTCTCCTCGTCACGAATGGAACTTTCGCTTCGATTTCTTCTCTCACGGATGCGTACTGTTGTTGTTGCGGGACGTGAATGGTTACCACGCTTGGAATTTCCTCCTCTTCTTCGCCGTTGTTCGTGTTCTTCTCCTTTTCTCCTTCTCTTTCGCTCGTAAACGTCATTCGTAATCGTAATCTCTTTCCCCGGGGCTGTCGTTTCCCCGTCGCCGTCAAAGCCGCTTTAGAGAAGCGTCGTATCGAAGGACTTTGTTTAATCGAAAACAGCTTTAATAAATGTGTGTGTTATGTATATCTGCCTCTTTTCGCGGAGCAGTCGATGAAGAAACTCTCGCGTTTAAAGAAAGAGAGAAGAGACGCTCTTTCTGTAACGAATACGTTTTAGGGGAAATGTCCGCACTTTAAAAATGAGGATTTCGTGATGACATTGATGACATCGCAGCATCCAAACGCGCGTCTTTCTTCTCCCAGAAACGCTCGAAACGCTGCTCAAAGTAGTTCTCTCGTTTCTTCGAAAAGGAGGATTTTCTCGATCGTTTCTTCGAGAAAGACGACGACGAGAGTAAAGTCTTTTCGAGATGAAAATGACGTTGAAAGTTACCAAACCGTCGCCAATCCACTCGAATACACCGCGACGGAACGCGAAGCGATGGACAGAAAAAACTCTTTATTGTGGCAAAAACTCTCACCCGCGTGGCGCGTTTTATTACTCTCGGACGGGTCGGTGACCAGACACTTGAGCGTTTTAGGAGGGAAAGGTTTTGTTAATGATGATGACGACGACAAAGATGGTGCAACGAGCAGCGCATTAAGTGAAAGCAACGTGAAAGTGGAAGTGACGTCGATGAAACCGTGCGCGCGAGACAAGTCTCAACCGGAAGATGTGGTGAAGATTAAAGGACCTTTAGTACAGCGAGAGGTATATTTGAGATACGAAGACGATTACGATGGAAACGACGGAGAGCCGAAGAAGAATAAGAATCCGAATCCTCCTCTCGTGTACGCGTGCTCGTGGTGGAACGCGAACGCGCTGGAGAAGTTTATGAAAAAGAGAGAGGAAACGATGTGGTCGAACTTACGGAAGGAAAACGTGGAGCTGTATAGAGAGGTGAGGAGAGTGTATTTAGGGAAGAACAGGAGGTTGGCGAAAGCGTTCGGATGCGAAGATTTGGACGAGGCGATTTGGGCGAGGCATTACATCTTTTGGAGCGGGGGCGAGCCGGTGACGGTGGTATTCGAGGCGTTTTCGCCGAAGATTGAGTTATAGTTTGATTATGATTCGATATGTTTTTATTCGTAGTACCGAAAAAACAAAAAAAAACAGAAAAAAGCATGCAAGCAATAGTAGTAGAGTAGTAGTAATGGTAGTAGTAGTGGTAGCGTGGTTCTCCTACATGCGCAGATAATAGATGACTAAAAGCACTTTCCTCTGGCGGTGAAAACATCATCATCGTCCAAAATCTTCTTCTTCTTCTTCTTTCCACTGAATGAGTTCTCCAAACCCCGCGGCGGAGACGAACTCGTCCGAGTGAAATAAACCGAGATCACCGATGGTGCCGTGTTTCAACGCCACCGATTTCAAGCGAACGTCCAACTCTTCTTTCAAGAGGGAATAGTAATTCGCGGAACACAACGAGTGTTGCGCTTCGGCGCCGCCGCCGGAAATATCAATTTCTTTCGTTTTCACCCGGTCGCCGAGGTCCATGCGGAGCATTTGGACCAGTTTCGTGACTTGAGGAAAGTAGTGGTTTTCCAAGGCGGTCATTTCCCACAGGGAGGATTCCAACGCGCGAGATTTCGCCGGGTCTTTGGTCGAGAAATCGTACGGGTCCTCGTCGAAAGATCTTCGATGTATAGTATTATTGGAGGACTTTCGTTTCATCACGTTTTCATCTCTTTCAGCAGCAGTATTATCCTCCTCTGCGTTGTCAATATTGACACCGCCGCCGCCGCCAACCACATCTCTGTCTCTGTGAATTAACGGTAAACACGATTTTGGATGTCGTCGCATCAAGTTGTGAATAAACGACACGCACAACATCGCCCCAGCCGGCGGCGCGCTTAAACTTAATCGTCCAAACTTTTTGCAAAACGCCGCCGCACAATATCCAGGCAACGCCGGCGATTTCAGAAACACGTCCGCTAACTCGAAGAACGTCCTCCTGCCGTTGGCATAAAACGAATCTTCGTTGATTAAATTGTACAATCGGTCGTAGAATTTCGGGTATTCGAGGTTGTGTCTCGTGACGAGGACAAACAACGCGTGTAACGCTAACATGCCGATTAAACCGCCGACGTTTACGGAGGAGACGCAGAAATCGCACAACAAAACTGGATTGACGTGGTGCGGTATGACGTCGAGGTGAAGTCGAGCGAGAATTTTCCGGTAGACGTCTTCCGGGAAATTTGGAAGACGTAAAAACGCAATCCAGGCGTCGCTAAATGCTCTTCGTCGCTTCACGCCGTCCATCCAGCTTATTTTCGAAACAGCATTCGTCGTCGTCGTCGTCGTCGTCGCTTTCTCGTTCTCTTTCTTCTTCTTTTTTATGTCTTTCTCGTTGCTTTTCTTCCTTCGTTTCGCTTCGTTTTGTTCGTCCAAATCGAGCGCTTGCGAGGGCATTCTGCACCACGGCGTCGTTTCCGCTTCCTCGTCGTCGTCCTTCGACGCGGCGGCAGCTTTAGCTAAATCTTCGCTCGACAATCCGAGCATGGCGGCAAAATCAACTTCTTTGCTCGTCAAATTTGTTCCAGTCGTCGTCGTCGTCGTCGTCGTCGTCGTCGCGTTGTTGGTATTATTATCATTACTCTCGGGATCGTAATCCTCGAAATCGACGGACACGTTCGAGATGACGTCGTACAAGTTTCTCGCTACTTCCGCGCTCGTCGCTTCCACGTCTTCCTCTTCTTCTCCTCCTTCTTCTTCTTCTTCTTTCGTCTTCTTCGAACGACCACTACTGTTTTTGTTATCACTCGCCAGCCTCCCCGCAATCCTCGCCACCGCTTTATACGCGTAATACTGCACGTCCACCCTCCCCAAGTACCGTTTCTTCAACGTCCCGAGCGTCGCGTCCGACCACAGCTTACTTCTCACGCACTCCTCCAAAGCTCTCTCGAAAATCTCGTTCTCGAAATGACTACCACCGCTCTTACTCGAAGACTTCTCGTTCGCCGCCGCCGCCCGAGCGACTTCCATCAACCCCGAAAACGCCACCACCCTCGTCCGCTCGTCTGCCGCTCGGTCCTTCGCGCAGACGTAAATCATTCTCGATACGAACAGTTTGTAGTTTTTCAACAACCACGCGCGGTATTTTATCTTGAGCTCTTCCTCTTTGTTCGTCGCGAACGTCGCGTTCTCGCCTTTGCCTCCTTTGCCTCCTCCTTTTCGACTAATTAAATCTCGTTTCGCCTGTTCCACGTCGCCTCGCGCGAGTCTCTTGCAGAAGAATTTCTCCAGGGCGAGAATGCACTCTGTTTTTCCTTTTTGATGCGACGTTTGCTTTTTCTTTTCCTCCTCGTCTTTCTCGTTTTCGCGATCATCGACTTTGAAGGTGTCGTCGTCGTCCTCTCCTCCTTTCCGTCGTCGCAAACCTGGCGGCGGCGAAGATGAAATCAAAGCGGAAAGCAAACGGGAAAGGTTGTTCAGTTTCGTCGCGTCCGTGTTCAATTCCACGCCTAATTCGCGCAATTTGTGCTCGAGAGTGTTGTTCGCGGTAGTCTCGGTGTTCTTTGTCTTCTTTTTCCGCTTCATGGCGCGCGTTTGATGCGATGAGAGCGTTGCATCAATGGGGAAAATGCGGACTCGTTTGCGCCATTCGATGCGCAGTTCTCGACACGTGTGCGCGCGATAATACACACACGAGAGACACAAACGCAATAAATCATGGCGGAACACTTAGCCTCGATCTTCGGCACGGAAAAGGACCGCGTGAACTGCCCGTTTTACTTCAAAATCGGCGCCTGTAGACACGGCGAACGATGCTCGAGATTGCACAACAAACCAACCGTCTCGCAAACGCTCTTGCTGATTAACATGTACCAGTCGCCGGAACAAGCGCGATTACTCGGCGGAAACGCGCAGGGCGCGCGCACTTCCGAACCTCAAGACGTGCAAGAACACTACGAAGACTTTTGCCACGATATTTTCGAAGAACTCGCGATACACGGGGAGATTGAAGAGCTCAACGTGTGCGACAACTTAGCCGATCACATGGTGGGAAACGTGTACGTGAAGTTCGCGGACGAAGACGACGCGATGAAAGCGAAGCAATCTTTAGACGGGAGATATTACATGGGACGACCAATCAAGTGCGAGTTTTCACCAGTGACGGATTTTCGGGAAAGCACGTGCCGACAATACGAAGAGAACACGTGCACGAGAGGCGGGTATTGTAACTTTATGCACGTGCGGCCGATTAAGAACCAGACGCTGGCGCACGCGCTGTTCGGGAGGTACGGGAAGAAGAGGCAGGAGAGGAGAGTTTATGGAAATCGAGGAGGAGGAGGAGGACGGAGAGGAGACAGAGGAGGGCAGAGAAGAGATCCGTATCATAGAAGAGGACGAGATCGCGGGTACGGCGGCGACCGACGGAGAGACGATTATTACAACAGAGACGACGACAGAGAACGACGACGAGGAAGATCGAGGTCGAGATCGAGAGACCGAAGAGGCGGTGGGAGAGACTACAACGAAGACTATCGTAATAACGACGATCGAAGAGGAGGAGGCGAGAAAAAAGCCGCTGGATTTGGCATGAGCGATGAAGAGAGACGCGCTATGATTGCCAGCTTCAAAAGCGAAGAGTAATAATTGAGGAAGAGAAACAACACGCACACACAACTTGTGAAAGTAGTACTTGTACCTTTGCTTATTATTAAAGAATTCAATTCGCTTTGTTCTTGTTTGGTACACCTAGTAATTTGTTTTTCATTTTTTTACACTCCTATTGTATTGTTTCTTCTTCTAATAGAGAAAGGCGTAAGGATCGAAGTTCGCCTGCCAATCGTCGGTGACATTATTACTATGATGATTATTCAAATCGAACGAGCCTTCGTCGTCCTCTTCGCAATAATACGCCTCTCGGCTGATTGGATCTTTTCGATCGAATATAACTCTTCCGCACCTACCCACTCTCGCTTTGCATCTCTCCTTCAACTGCCCCAACGGTAACTGGAACCGTCTCAAAGCGGAACCTAACGGGATTTTCGCGAACAACATCTCGATGTCTGGAATCTCCGGCGGAGGTTCGTATAAAACCACCTCTTTCCCGGCTTTGTGTTTCTTGGCATCCTCGGCTTCTTTTTGCTGTCGACTTCTCTTGTTTTTATTCAACAACGCTTGCTTCTCTCGTTTATTCGCGGCTATGATTTCGCTCTCGTCCGGTTCGGTGACAATCGCCCAGGTGTTATCGTTCGCCTTGAAAATCTCCAAGTTGCCGTCGCACAACGCCACGTTCTTCCCTTTGATCGGTAACTCTGGCAACTCTTTCTTCGCTCTCTCTTCGTCTTCTTTCTTCGCCTCTTTTTCTATCCTCTCCATCTCCGATTTCGGTTCGTGCCTCAAATCAATCAATAACTTTTGCGCGGCGCGTTCCACCTCGAAAATTTCGTGCTTACGAGTTTCTCTTCTCTGCGTCAGCTGCAACGCCGCTCTGGCGACGACCAAACTATCCCTCGCGCGTAAAAGTTTCTCGTAACCAGCGACGTCGTTTTCTCTTCGTCTTCTCGTTTGCGGTCTGTGAATCTTCTCTCTCGGACGAAACACGTTGAACGGATTGGTATCGTTCGGCGCCGGAGGCGGCTGCAACCTCCTCAAACACGGCTTTTGCGTACTCTTTCTCTTCTCCACCCAATACTCGTACACGGCGACGATGACGGATTGCTTATTCACAATCTCCGCTAAAACTTCCACCGCGCTATCTTTCGGTAAATTCGACGTGCTCGCCAACGCCGCGCACCGATCTTGATACGATAACGCGCTTCCTTTCTCCTGCGCTTGCTGCGCGGTCACCGCCAAAACTCTCTCGTTCGCCTCGCCGCACGCCAACTCCAATTTCCACAACATCCTCTCGAAATCGTCCTCGTCCAACGGCACGTGGGATTCTTTCTTACTGCTGTTATACTTCTTCAGCCAATCCTCGTCGTCGTTATCCAAATCGTACTCCACCCCGTCCGCCGTCGTCGGCGTTTCCAACTCCGGTCTCCCCGCCGTCGCTCGAGACCGTAAATACCTCTCGTCCTGTTCGTAACTCGGTTTATAATCTTTCTCGTACCTTAAACCGACTTTCAAAACTTCCGGTATTGGAATTTCTTGTTGTTTCGTCTTTTCGTTTTCTTTCGTTAACACTTCCTCGTTCTCTTTGTCCAGTTGCTTGTGCGCGTGCGAGACCTCTCGAGAGACGATTTGGTCCTCCGCGATCGCGTTCGGATCTCGCACGATGGAGAGTTGCTGCGTGACTTCGATCGGGCGGTTCCGGTAGGAGCGTTGTTGCGCCAGAGATGCCATCGCGTTCGAGTTTACTGCGCGCTTTATTAAAAGCTCAAATCGTCTCTGCGCTTGACCTAATTCAGAACAGAATGTGATCTCAATATGATTTCCTTTTCTATATGTGTGTAAAAGGATAAATCTCTCTCTCTGACACACACACACAAACGCACGAAGTACTGCGACTCTCTTCTGCGCGCAGCGCTCGATAAATGCGCGCACTAAAAGAGAGTATTAATAAGAAAGAGGAGGAGGAGGAGGACGGATCAAAGTGTGTAGAGGGAAATCGAATGTTTTGTTCGTTTTTTGTTTTTAATTTAGGGTTTTTGAAATGTGTTAAATACGAAGCAAATTTTTCAGTCTTTTTTCACCAAACGTCTGTGAAAGGAAAGAAACCTGTAGGCTTCACTTTCCTCGGCCAACGGGTGGTACGTGTACACCTCTTTCTCGGTGACTTTCTCACTTAAACGGTTGAAATAATGGAACTGCGTCGCGTTGTGACTGAAACCGTACAAAGAAACTTTCTCTTTTGACGAGCACGCGCGTAACGCCAAGACGACGCCGGCGAAACCGCTGGACGGTTTGAGCTTTCTTCTGTCCACCCAATCCCAGACGTGACACCAAAACTGAGGGTTGAATACGCGCTGGATGTGCGTCTTTTCTTTACCGTGTTTCGAGAATTGTTTCTTTTGGTACTCGGAAAAGTGGCGGAACGTTTTCTCGTCGCGGGCGGTGAAGACGAGCATTTCGTCTCGCGGTTCCCGGAAACCGAGGTTGTCGATGTTTTGAACGCGGATGGTGGTTTTCTTGCCGACGTGCTTTTCGTAGCCTTTCGTCGGCGCCGCGTTGAAGCGGATGACGGCGTCGTGGCTATCGATTTCCGCTCCGTAGGTGTGGTCGAGGAGAGAACCAGAGTTACCGACGACGGCGCATCGGCGACCGAGCGTTTTCGCGTCTGGTTTTACACCGCCTCGGGTGTGGACGTCGTCCTCGTCTGGAATATATTCCGAGAGTTCCGGGACGGCGTCGCGCAATTGATCGTACGATTTTACTTGCATGACCGGTTTCCCGCCGCACGTTATTTTGTTTCGCTTATCGTCGTCCGGGTCGATATCGTTTAGCGTCGATTTACTCAAGAAGATGTCCACGTCGGTATCCAGGAGTTTCTTCAGTTTCGTGCCTCCGAGACGATACGTCGCCGCTTTGAGCACCGCTTTTTGCATCGGCGTCGGTTTCTGTTCCGGAGAGTGTTCTTCTACGTTTTCGTGGCTGCTATTACTAGTACTATCCTCTGCCTCTTGTGCCTCCTCCTCGTGCTCGTCCTCGTCGTGTTCGTGCGGCTCTTCTCTCTCTGCTTTAAGCGTCGGCGCGTTCGAGCTTTCCGACGACGACGACGCCGAAAATACTTTGGGAGAAGGTTCATTATTTTTTTCAGCGCTATTACGCTCGTCCTCTTCGCCATCATCACCGCTATCACTACTTTTCTTCGTCTGCACCCCTCCCCGCGGCCGTTCCGGCGCAATCCTCGGCTTCACCGGAATCACCCTTCTCTCCGTCACGTACTCCGCATCCGCTCGTTTCAACCGTTCCGGGATCTCAGGCACAAGAGGCAAGTCCTTCGGCACTTTCCGGCGACCTTCAAACATCAACGAACTCTTCCTCGCTCCTCTTCCATCTCCTCCTCCTCCGTCTTCTGTGCCGCCGACGCCGCTAATACTATCACTACTACTACTACTACTACTCAAACTCAAACTCAAAGCCGCCATCGCTCGTCTCGACGCGCCGCCGATCAAAAATCTCGGTCTCGGAAGTAACGCGCGATGATGCGTCAACAAATAGTCCTCGTCGTCGTCGTCGTTATTATTGTTCTTCTTCAACGCTTTTATCATTCCGTCGCTGCTAAAATCCTCCTCCTCCAACTCTTCTTTCTCGTCTTTCTCCTCTGTCCTCCTCCTCTTCCTCCTCCAAATCACTTTTGTTCTCTCGTCTCTCACGCGGACGTACCTCGCCATTTCTCTGTGCACAGACTTCACTTTTTCCGTCAGAGACAAATAGTTCTCGTCGTCGTTGTTCTCCTTTTCCTCCTCGTGCATCATCCGTTGGTGTTGGTGCAGAGAAAGAGACGAGAAGAACAGACATCCCGCGAGGAAGACGAGGAGGAGTTTCGGGAACCGGAACGTGCTTTTTAGAGCATTCTTTCTCTTTCTTTTCGTCGTTTTGGATGCAAGCAGCGAGGACTTTTCGGAGTCCAAATCATCGTACGTTTTGTTCTCGTCGTCGTCGTCGTCGTCCTTTTTGTTGTCGCCGCCCAAGAAGGAGCGGCGCATAGTTTTTAATGAAGATATCGAGGAAAATTCGACGCATGTCTTCTAAGAAAAAAACGTTCAATTAAATTCTAATGCGCACGCGTCTGCTCTCTCTGTTACGACTACTTTACTACAAATACATTTTCTTGAGACTCTTCTTGGTGACCAATGCCGAACACGTCGGACACGGACCGGACGAAGAAGAAGAGCTTATTGTGTTGTTTTTATTGTTGTTTGGCGCTTTCTTGGCTTCCGCGCTGCTTTTCGCGAAGACGGCGTTGAAGCACTTGTAACAGGCAAAGTGGCCGCAGACGATCGATTGGAAAGGCCGGTCGCACTTGGAGGCTTTGCAATGGTCGCACGAGGTTTTCTTTTTTGCAGCTTTTTGCGGAGCTTGAGATGAGGAGGAAGGTTTGGTGGTGAGAATCGATTTGAGTTCTCCCGAAATGGAATCTTCTTTTGGCGGTCTCGCGAGGCGTCCGAAGATATTTTCGACGCCGGCGTCGATTTTCGGTTTTGGAGGAGGAGGAGGTTGCGATGATTGTACGAGCGGTGGAATCGTTGCTGCTGTCGCCGCCGCCGTCGTCGTTGTTTTCTCTGCCATTTTCCGTTTCGCGTTCTCCTCGAACCCGTCGTAGGCTTTCTTTGCCGCGTCTTTCAACGCCAAGCTGGTTCCGATGGCTGCCCACAAAGTTGAAGGACCGACGCCTCGTTTCTCGATTTTGCACAATTTCGCGAGCGTTTTCATGGACTCGTGCAGCGCGACGTCCGACGAATCCGCGCTGACGGCACTTTTCATAACCTCGACAAACTTCGGAAAATCTTCCGGCGGGAGTTCGGCGCGCGCCCTTTTGACGAGCTTTTGTTTCGCCAACATCGCCTTATCGACGACGTTGGCGTTTCCGAGAGCTCCACTACCACGAATATTACCGACGCCGCCGCCGGCAAGCTTTGTCGTGTTGTCTCTATTGCCACCGGTTTTGAGTAACCTGGACGCTAACGAACCTCCACCGCCGCCGCCGCCGCCGCCGCCGCTAAATAAAAAGTTTCTTCTCTCCTTTTCCTCGTCCACCTCGTTCTCGTTCTTATTCGTATTATCATCATTATTATTATTCAACGCGTTCATGAGCGCAAACGGTAGCGAGGTATCTGAAGCCCGAGATTTCTTCGAAAAGTTGGTATCTCTTCGAGCGTGGTGTTGTTGTTGTTGTTGTTCGCCGTTAGTATTGCTGCTCTTTTTCTGCCGTTGACCTGCAAAATCCGCCGTTTCGTCGTTCTCGCTTTTGCGTTGGAGGAGCGGTCCTTTGCGTTTCTTCTTCTTTGCCGATTTCTCCGCCGCGGCGAGCATGAGCGCGCTGTTCGGGTTCCCGCACCGCTCAAAAAACGCGGATAAACTTTCTATGCCTCTTTCAAACGTATCGAACGTTTGCATCGCCGGTCGAAGCCATAAACTTAACTGACTCTGATGATTTCGATACGCGAATCGCTCGTCCGCTAAGATGACCGCGCCAAAGTCGTCCTTATGACGGATGACGCGTCCTATCGCTTGGTTCGTCGCGCGCATGGCGGTTTGCGAATACCACTGTTCTCCGCTCGTAATGTTGCAACTTTGATGCGTGTTGTTTCGTTTGTGAACCATTATGGCGGCGTCGAGAAATTCGCGCTTGTATCGAACGCGCGCCGAGGCTTTCGGCGCGTAGGGGATGCCGGTCAAAATAACCGCGCGTCCCGCTTTATCGGCAAAATCGATGCCTTCGGAGACTTTTCCTCTGCAGACGGCGAAGAACATAGCGCCACCTTTAGCGGCTAAGGTGACGGCTGTTTCGTCGTCCTTCGCGCTTCCGTCAGTATTCGTCAAGCCTACTTTACTCCAACTGTTCGTTTTCGAACGTTCGAGCGCTTTGTTGAAAGACTCGAACGCTTCTAAAAACGCATCGCTCTCTTTCGGTTCCACGACCAACGTTTTCTTCGTCGTGCGCGCGATATCGTTCCAGATGGACGTTCTCGTCTTCCAAAATTCGATGCATTTTGCCATGACGCCATAACTCGGGAAGAACACCAAAACGCCGTCCGGTGTCACGCGAGCGACGCGCAGGATTAACAACCCGAGCTCATTCTTATACTGTTCGGTATCTCGAAAGCGATAGCTGGAATTCAAAGAAACCGCATTCGACGGTCCTTTCAAAAACGCGCCGGCCCAAACATTTTCTTGAGGGATGACGTGCGGATTCTCTAACCGAACCGGGAACGGCGCGCGAAGCTCGGAGGCGAACGAATCCATCGGCGATAACGTCCCCGAGGCTAACAAGAGCGATTTGACGCCCAATTCGCACAGTTCGTTCACGATGACGCCTGGAACCATGCACCAAAAAGACATCGTCGGTCCTTTCGCGAGTCGTTTGTTTTCTCTTCCGTCGTCGTTTTTCTTATTCCACGTGCTGCTAAACTCTTCCTCCGGAGGTCCCACGCGCGAGCGATAACACTCGATCAAACCTTTTTGTTTCGCTTCAAACGCGCGGTCGAGAAAATCTTTGACTCTTTCCAGACCAGCGCCAGAGCCTTTGCCAATTTCTTCAGCTCTCATTGATACTACATTCGCCGCGTCTTCGCACACTTCGATCATTTGCGCGTACGTATCCATATTGATGTTCACCTTCGCTAAAAGATCAAATATGAACCACCCGTCTCTCGACGAAGGTAACGTTTCGCCTTTCCTCACTCGCTCTTGATCTTGCGCGCACACGATTGCAATTTCTCTCTCCAACGCCGCAAAGATACCACGCAAGGTCAAATAATCACCCGCGCTTCGAGTCGGATACGTGCCTGTTTTCTTCGAATCTTTTTTTTCCTCTTTGGATAATCCCTCCATGCTTTCCTCGATCATGCTATAATACTGAAACGCGGCGTCGGCGTCTTTAATCGCGTTCGCAACGTGCACCGCAGTCAAGTCTCTCGAGGCGGCTTCTTCGCACGCCGATTCCGCGTTGTGCGCTTCGTCAAAGATAACAATCGAATTGTGCCAATTCATCACGGTGTCACCTAATGCACGTTTTCGCACTCCCGCGTCTAAGATGTACGAATACGGCGCGAAAATTATCTCCGCGCCTCTCGTCATCTCTCTCGCTAAATAATACGGACACGGACCATTCGCTCTCTTCCCTTCTTTCACCAAATCTTCGATGTCCATGATTGAACCCTTTCCTTTCCCGTCGTCATCGCCGCCGCCATCGCCGCCGCCGCTTTTACTACTTTTACTACTTAAAACGTCCTCGTTTGGTAGTTGACTTAAAATCGAACCCGCTCTTTCCTTCGTACCAAAATCGTGGTGGTTCGTCGTCCTTCCGTACCCGAGACTTCCTCCGTTAAACTCCCCTCCCCATTGATTCGCGAACCACCCATTCACGACGTCAATCCCAAACACTCGCTCCATGTGCGTACCAACGTTCCTCTTCTTATCACACTTCCCGCTATTGCACGCGATTTTACACAACTTCTCCGCGCCTCTCTTATTCCCATCGCCCATCTTCTTCGCCGCTTCCGCGACCCACTCGTTGACGCACAACTGTTTCCGCGAGCCGACGACGCTCGAGCGCGGCGCGTACTCGGTCGCTTTCAATTCCGAAATCACTTGTTGTAACTGACTGTGCGTTCGAGAGACGTAGACTATGGTTACTTTCGATGGTTCCCCGCCTGTATACTCCTCTTTCACGCCCTTCGTTCGCTTTAACTCCAAATCCTCCTCCTTTTCCTCCTTTTCCTCCTTCTCCGTATCTTTCCTTTTCTTCTTATTCTTCTTCTTCGTATTCTTTTGTTTAATTCGTTGTTTTTCCTCGTGCTCGGCGAACGCTAAAGTCGCGCAGAGTAAACACACGGTCTTCCCGGTCCCGGTTGGTGATTCTAACAAAGCGTTCGTGCCTTCACGCAAGGCGAAAAGGATCTTTTCCATCATGACGATTTGCGACGGGTACGGCTCGGGAAACGGAAATTTTACCGAATACGAAACGTTTTGGACGATGATTTGTATCGGAGGAGGAGGATGAGCACGACTTTTAGGAGGAGGAAACATTTGGTCCTTCCGTAAATATTCCGTCTGAAAGAGAGAGAGAGAGAGTGTTTTGGTGGGGTGTCTTCTTCTCTCTCGCGCAAAGTGTGTTGGTGTGAATTTTGAAATTTGTGTGGAGAGTTTTGAGCAGATTTTTCTCTTTCTTAATATGACTGATATGTATCGCGATTATTGGGGTGATTATTACACGCGTTCTCAAAACGCTTTCTCTCTCTCTCTCTCTCTCTCTTTGGTTGCGTCGTCGTTTTATCGTCGTCGTTCTTTTGTATCATGATATAAATGTGAGCGGCGAAGAAGCCGGACACCGCCCAAGCGAAAGATGGTCGGTATCGTCGCTCTCATCATTGTAACTCGTTCTCCAGATGCGAGTATTCGAACAGAAAGTCCGGTTTGCTTCGCTGACACCACCCTCGGACGCTTCCGTATTCGTCCCGGCTTACGGCGTGGTCGAAGTAGACGTACGCGCCTTGCTCGAATTCTTCGTTGGAGACTTTCGGTTCCTCTCGTCGAGCGAACCAGGCGCTGTATTTTTTGTGGAACCGCCAGTTGGCGCGTTTCAACTCTCGAGCGGCTAAGTACTGTTGAGGGGTGCCTTGTTGGTGGTAGAAGGAGAAGAAGAGCGCGTCGGCGTCTAAGCGTTCGAATAAAGCCGGGTTTTCCAAAACTGGGTATAAATTGTTCCCGTTGCCGTCGAGGAGAGTGGTCGGGTAGGAAGGCGGAATCGGCGCTTGGGGCGCGCGGCGAACGCGTCTGGTCCAGACGCCGTCCGAGGCGGACGGGAGAAGTCTAGAGGAGGCAGAAGCTTCGAGGAGACGGAGACGCGAGGACGGGTCGCCGTGCGCGACGGTAGCCGTGGAGGCGGCGCTCGCCCCTCCTCCTCCTCTTTGTTGTTGCTGCTGTTGTTGTTGCTGCTGCTGCCGTTGTTGTTGTTGTTGCTGTTGTTGTTGTTGTTGCTGCTGCTGCTGTTGTTGTTGCTGCTGTTGTTGTTGTAGCGCCAAGGTGGAGTTGATGCTATTATTGCTCGCGTTGTTTATGGATTGGGCGCTACCGGATCCGGATTGCATGCCGCTTCCAGATAATCCTCGTCGCATGGACGTGGACATTTCATTCAACGATCGCGCGCCTTGACTCGGGTTGTCGAAGACCTCGTTCGCAGTAAACGCCGCGTTGGCGGCTTCCGCGACGGATTGTTGTTGATTTGCGTCGGATGATAACGGTCTCGGTCCAGGTGGAAACGCTTGTTGCGCGGCGTTGCCGTCTTTGATACCTCCCGGTCCCGGTGGCGCGTTGGAATTGTTATTCGGTCTCGGTATGGGTTTCCCGGCGGCGGCGGCGGAACCGCTCCCGACTGCGGCGTTATTCCCGCCGTTCCCAGACCCCACGCCGTCGGCGTCCAAACCTTTCGGCGCGGGAAACCGAGATCCCCACTGATTGACGCTTTGTTGTTCCTGTTGCGCAGCTGCCGCGGCCGCGGCTTTCGGACTCAACACCGGCGCCGGCGGTACCACTCTCGGCTTTGGCGGTTCAATCTTCGACGATCCTCCGCTCAAGGCTGTTTGCAACTGCTGCGGCGATCCGGACGAGGCGTCTTGTCCGGACTCCTCGTGTAACTGCTTCACGTTCGTCACCACTTTCACGCTTTCTTTCGTCGCCAACTCTTCCAAATTTAAACTCTCGTACATATCGTCCACGACGTCAAACTCGTCGAAATCTTCTTGATTCCTCTCCAAATAATCTTCTATCAAATCCCGCACGTCGTCCGCCTCTTCCGCCGGCAACGTCTCGTTCTCCACCAATCGCATCATGATTTCCAAATTCAGCGTGTGCGCCTTGTGTCTTTGCACCGACTCTTCCAATCTGTTCACTTTCTCTTCGTTCCCGTTGTTCGTATTCTTCCCTTTCCTTTTACTCGGTTTCGCGGCTTCCAACTGCAACACCTCAATCTCCGCCTCGAACGCGTCCGACTGATTCGACAACTCCTCCACCACCGTGGACAACCACTCCTTCGTCTCTCTTCTCCTCTTTTGTTCCGGAGTTTCGTTTTCCATCTTCTCCAATCCGTGTTTACTAAACGCTTTCGTCTTCGATTGCCTTTCGACCATTTTAAACCTCTCCATGTCGATTTCAATTTTCCGCTTGTATTCGTTCAAAGACGTCTTGTCTTTAATCGCGGTATCCGCGGACCAGTTTTTGATCTGGTCCCGGAATTTTTGCAGTTTTTTCAGCTCTTTCTTCAAGTCCGCCTAATAATAAGAATAAGAATAGAATTGTGTCAGCGTCATCCGAACGTCGAGAAATAAGAGGAAAATCGAGGTTTTTGCTCCTCTTTCAGGAAAGAAGAGAATTCAATTTTCAACAATTGGGGGAAAACCAATCACATATCAATATATCCTTTCCTTTCCTCTCTCTCATCGAGCGCGCAAAAAGAGAGAAGGACAAAACGCTCTCCGTGAAGAATTTAGTTCTCGTTCTTGAAAAGAGTCTTTCTTTTCTCTTTTCTCTTCTTTGAAACGTGTAAAAAGAAAAGCAATTAAAGATACAATTTTACAGTTAATGTACAAATTGCGCGGCGGAACAAAATGGAAAATGCAATCGGTGAATAATAGTACCTCGTATTTCTCCTTCAAACTCGAATCGCACTCCTTCAACCGATCGAAAATTTGCTGAAACACCTCCTGCTGCTCGTCCACCTTACGAAAGGTCTTGTCGATTTCAGCCTGGAGCTTACGTATCGTCGCCATGATGATTTGTATTCGATTCTCTTTTTTTGTGCGTTAAAAGTGCGAAGAATTGGGAGGTGAAGTGACCTGAAAATACTTCGTCCGAGCGCGTACGTACCGCAGAGAGAGATATAGTACAAAGATTAAATGTGATGGTTTTACAACGAAAACAACCTACAAAACAGAAATATGCCGAGATAGTATTGTTATTGCGTCTCTTTCTCTTTCTTTCTTTCTTTCTTTCTTTCTTTACGCTCTCGTTCTCCTTCTTCTCCCTTTCGCCATATGCGAGAAAGGAGCTTCTCGCCAAATGCGTTTTTTACTAAACGCGATGGTTTCTCTCTCTCTTTGCACCCGCAAAACGCGCTCTTTTTATCGACTCTGCGACGACGAGTAGTTTTGTTGTATTCGAAACAACTTCTACTCTGAATGTTTACGCCGGCAGAGCGTCACTTTTTTAGCGCGCGCTTTTCGTCGCGTACGTGTACAACTAACTCCTCTTCTTCTTCTCTTTCTCGTTTTCCCGGGAAAAGCCGCTTCGCTTTGCCCGGCGCCGATTTCGCGAGAGGGAGAGAGAGAAAGAGAGCGAAAGACGAGAGCGACTTCCGGACAACAACGTTTGTCTCGGAGTTACCCGCACCCTCCGCCGCTTCCATCATCCCCACCACCAAACATCTCCTTCTCCGCTTCCGCGACGCGCTCTTCCAACATCTCCACGATCTCTTCCATTTTAATCGGGAGTGTAGATCCTCCTCCTCCTCTCGTCTCGAATACTGTTCGATCTCGAAACTCCACTCGAAAATATTCCTCCTCTTGGTTTTTTTCTTCTTCTTCTTTCTCGTTCCCTCTGACCATGACCGATGGAAACGCCATCTCGATCGCGTCCGCCATCTCGATGTACGTGTCTAAATACTTCGTCTCTGGATGGTAGAGAATGTCCACGTGTAAAGGATCCGGGGCGGATAAGGAGTTGCGTCACGCGTAGTGGCGAAATTGTTGGTGTTGGTGATGATGATGATTAAGTGGTACGCGACGGGGAAGAGAAGGCGTGGAAATCTTCTTCTCAGCAGGCGATGATGAATACGAATGGAAACAACTACGCGTTGGTGGTGTCACCCCCGGAGAAGTCGATGATGATGATGATGATGATGTTGTTCTCGTCGTCTGCGGAATACTACCGATGCAGCGATGAAGAACGCGGCCGAAACTGCTTGCGCTGCTTTGACCTCCACTCAATAAAGGTGAAGAAGCTGCAACAGCAGCTCGGAGCGCTCGTTCTTTGCTCCTAAACGTCGTCATCAAAGACGTCATTAGTTCTGCGGCATTTTATCCAAAATGTGTTCAGAGATACGAATACTTTTATAACTCTGTAGTATTAATAGTACGGGTTCAGACGATGATCAAAAACAACATTACTGATGATGATGATGATTTTAATCTCTGGTGGTGGACCGTCTCCTCGTATCTCGCGTTCTTTCTCCTCTTAATAGCACGGTTTGTGGTGCCACATTCAGGGGAAATGTTCCATTGGAAACCAAATGAAAGAAGAAGAAGATTTGCAATGAACCATCGAATTTGCGGGGCGATGCACTTACTCGTTCTCGTTTTCGGAGGTGTGCATCTTATGCTTTTGTCCTCCTATAATACGTCGTCGTCGTTTACGTCGTCGTCGATGAGTCGTCTTGCGGTTGTTGCATTTGACCTCGTGTTAGGTTTGAGCGGGATTCTGGTCACGCGCACGGCGGTGAAGGATTTCGGCAAGTTGCACTCCCGAGTGCGAGAGAGACGAACAAAATCGAGCGGCGTGTTACACGAGACGAAAACAGTCGCGACGGAGGAAATGGAAGAGCACTTCTTTTACCAAATGGTAAATTTGACGCAGGTTTTGTATTTGCACTTTTGCGAAACGTGCGACGGGAAGAACGCGCGAACGCTGGCGCTCGTATTGAGCACCTGGAGCATTTGGCGGTATCGCGATCGGTTTCCGGTGAATTCGTTTTCTCGAAACTACGAAGGCGGCGAAAACGGAAGGTGGTTTGAATCCGTGGAGAACTTTTTGTATCGAGCGAAGAAATGGCAGTACGTGTTTTACAAGACGTGCTTGTTGCACGGGTTGAACGTTTCCAGCGCGATTTTTGGGAGTAGTCGTAGTAGTAGTAGTAAGACGACGACGATTTTGACGACGCACGGCGAGCGCTTTCAACTGTATTGGTTGTGCTTGAACGCGAGTTACGTGATGGAGTTCTTTTTGCAGACTTTGGTGAAGAAGAAGTACGGCACGCAGTCGAACGCGTTGTTGATGAATCAATTTTTGATGGTGGTTTCCTCGCTTTCGGCGTTTCCGGTCGTCGTGCACAGAGTACACCCGATTGCTTTCGTTGCGGCGTTGGCGTTGAATTTTCTCAATCGGAAACAGGAAACGGCGAATGTCTGCTTAACGTGTGTGGCGTGTGTCGTATTTGATAGGTATGTAAAAATATAAACGCGTGCGCGCGCGCTAGATTAGTAGTAGATGTAGTAATAAAGTTGATTCATCGCTTGACGTGTTTAATCGCCCTCTCGATCTTCTCTTTCGCTATTTGGATCTCTTTTCTATCTCTGTCGTCTAAAAACTCCCCGCCGTCCTCTTCCTCGTCCCGAAGCATTCGTTCGGCCATTTTTAGCAATCGAACCGCTTCTCTTCCATCTCTCGGCGTACTTCTCAACAACCATCTCGAAGCATCGTACAACTCTTCGATTTCTTCTCTGCGCCTTATTGTTGTTGTTGTTGTTGCTGTTGTTGTTGTTGTTCCCGTGTTGCTAATTTCTCTCTTCGCCGCTCTCGCTCGGTCACTCTTACCCGACGGCGTCGTCGACGGCGCCTCGTCCGCGCCATCATCGTCATCATCATCGTTCCTCTTTTCCTCATCTTTTCTCTTATTACTGCTAGTATCATTCCTCTCGTCCACATCCACTTCTTTCTCTTCTTCTTCTTCTTCATCATCATCATCATCTGCGTTATTCCCCCTACTGCTATACACCATCTCCATCGCGCGTTCTCTCGCGTTTTCCAACGTCTCCCTTGCCCGAATCGCCTCCAAAGGGCAACACTCGATCGCTTTTTCGAATTCCCCTAAAGCTTCTTTCGCCGCGCGTTTTTGTTCTTTTCGACGTTGTTCCAGCGATGATAAAGAGTCCTCCTCCTCTCTTCTGCTTTGTCTTCTTCTCAGCAACTCCAAACCTTTCCTAAAGTGTTTGTCCGCTTTCTTCGCGTCCCTCTTTACATTCGTTTTGCTTTGGGGAAGGCGGAGGTCAAATTCGTGACTCGTAGTCGCAGTCGCAGTAAAAGCAGTACTGCTCTCCTCTCTCACCGCCAACGCGTGCGCGCTCGATTGTATCCGACTCTCCAACGCGACCATCAACGCGTCCGCGTCCGCCGAGACTCGTTTCAGGGACGTCACGACCGTCGTCGATGTTTGCATATTTGATTCTTTTTTTTATTAATTGGTGTCGTTGTTGTGAAGGATGATTTTCGAGACACACGCACAATCCCCTAAAAATGAGTAAA
>Ga0213863_10000596_pt1 | contig 27397 bp, 19 predicted proteins | sample PICome_8_FD_160128 | JGI IMG/M metagenome (GOLD analysis project Ga0213863, IMG submission 160128) | Coastal seawater microbial communities near Pivers Island, North Carolina, United States - PICO497 | ecosystem: Environmental > Aquatic > Marine > Coastal | place: USA: North Carolina... | reverse complement strand
GGGCAAGGCGAATGGCTTCATCCCTACAAGCTAATGGTGAAAAAAGCTAATAGAAAGAAAAAAATAGGATTCAAAAAAGGAATTTAAATCATGCACAAATCTGATTCCTACCAGATTCCTTAGCTTGGAAAAGTTTTTGATCAGCCCGCTCCATTGCTTGGTGACCATCTTCGTCACAGGTTGAGACCAATGAAATCCCAACACTGATGGTTACCTTTACCCGTAAACCATCGACAATGATCGGTTTAATTTCAATTTTTTCTCTCAGTCTTTCAGCTACCTTTTGTGCCTGCTTGGTTTCTGTATATGGAAGAAGGATGCAAAATTCTTCTCCTCCCAGACGAGCCAAAATATCATGAACCCGTATGTTATCCTTACATCTCTCAGTTACTTCAATTAAAACTTGATCCCCGACGCTGTGCCCGTGTTGATCGTTGATGGACTTGAAATGATCAAGATCAATCATGATCAAAGCATATTCTTTTTGACTTCTTTTGAAGCGGGAAAATTCTTGCGATAAAATTTCATTGAAGGCTCTACGATTTGCAGCCGTGGTTAATGGATCTGTCCTGCACAAAATTTGAAGATCTTGCTCTAATTTTTTATATTCTGTTATGTCCCGCTGAATCGAAGCAAAATGAGTCACCTTACCCTCGGTGTCCCGTAAAGGAAGAATACTGATATCCACCCAGTACTCTTTTCCCGTTTTAGAGAAATTTCGAAGGGTTACCCGGACCGGTTCCTTTTTCTCGAGAGCTTCACGAATCTTAGAAAGTTCTTCCTTATCAGTTCCCTCCTTTTGAAAAATCCGCGGTGTTTTACCAATGACTTCTTCTGCGGAATAGCCAGTTGTTTCAGTAAAAGCATCATTTACATAAATAATTTTTGGTCCCGGGACATCTATAGGTGAGGCTTCGGTTACAATTACAACATCCTTGGCATTTTGAACAATCGCAGAAAAGTCGAAATTTAGTTTACTCATGACATTTTTGTCATTCGTCATAATACAAGTTAGGGCTATTTGTTAATTTTATTTAGAAAAAACTAGATGAAATTATTCAATCTTTACAACAAAATATTAAATAATTCAAAAGTTGTCTATTTTTAAAAAGATAAAATTATAAAAAAAGGTCTCTTTTAAGAGCACTGAAAATCGAGTGCGTTTTGAAAACTTATGACTCAATCAATCAGCATTTCCTTTGCTGATTTTCCCTGTGGGATCATCGGAAGAACATGTTCCGTATAAGGAACGATAACTTCTAGAAGATAGGGCTCATCTGTTTCAAGCATTTCCCGCATAGCATCCCGAAGCTCCTCGCGCTTGGATACCCTACGTGCTTTTACTCCAAAACCTTCACATATCTTAATGTAATCCGGGTAAATAGCATCCAGATTATCTGGTCCACCGATGTTTTCAGGGTCGCATAAAATAGTGTGACCACGAACGGATTCGTAAAATCGATCTTCCCATTGCACCACCATTCCAAGATGTTGGTTATTTAAAAGAAGGCACTTCGCGTTGATCTTTTCGATTTTGGCGGTGGCAAGTTCTTGCACATTCATCAAGAAAGAACCATCCCCATCAATATCAATCACTTCCTTGTCCGGACGGGCTACTTTTGCTCCCACTGCAGCGGGATAACCAAATCCCATGGTACCAAGACCAAGGGATGAGATGTAGGTACGGGGCTCTTTGAATTGGTAATACTGAGCTGCCCACATCTGATGTTGCCCAACTCCTGTAGTAATGATGGCTTCCCCTTTGGATTCCTGATAAAGAACATCAACGGCTTCTTGGGAGGTTATATGCTCTCCTTTGGTGTATTTAAAAGGGTGTTCTTTTTTCCATCCTTGGATGGTGGACATCCACTCGGAAAGGTCAGGCTTGTCGAAGCCTCTTTCTTTGATCAGTTCAGACATGCGCTTCAGAGCATATTTAATATCCGAACGAATAGGGAAATGAGCGTGCACATTCTTGTTGTGTTCCGACTTATCGACATCGAAGTGAATCACATAAGCATCCGGTGCGTATTTGGCAACGACTCCGGTAATTCGATCATCAAAGCGGGCACCTGCACATAGCAATAAATCGCTTTCGCAAACCGCCCAATTTCCTGCTACGGTTCCATGCATACCGTACCAGTAAAGAGATTGTTCATGGTTGGGGTCAAAAGCGCCCACTCCCATTAAGGTATGGGTTACAGGAAGACCGGTAAGTTCTGCAAATTCATGGAGTTCTTCATGGGCTTCGGCGGAGATAATCCCACCGCCTGTATAAAGTACCGGTTTCTTTGACTTGGAAATCAAATGGAGAACTTCAATCAGTTCGTCGTCTGATGCTTTAGGGCTATCTAATTTGTAACCTTCCATTTCCTCAACTTCATCGGGGAAGAAAGGTTCGAAAACTTTCTGCTGAACATCTTTCGGTATATCGATGACAACGGGTCCGGGACGGCCACTTTCAGCAAGGTAGAAAGCTTCCTTCACGACTTTGGGCAAATCTTCTGCGGTGAGCACCAAATAGCTATGCTTAACAATGGGTAATGTCATACCGAAGAAATCAGTTTCCTGAAAAGCTGCCTTTCCAATAAATTGCTGATATACTTGCCCTGTGATAGCAATTAAAGGAATACTATCCATGAAAGCATCTGCGATACAGGTAACCAAATTTGTGGCACCAGGGCCGGAAGTTGCCATGCAGACCCCAGCCTTTCCGGTAGCCCGGGCATAACCGTGAGCCATGAAACCCCCGCCCTGTTCTTGTCGTGGAAGAATGGTGCGAATCTTTTTGGAACGGGTAAGGGATTGGTGTAGTTCCATGGATGCTCCACCAGGATAGGCAAACACGGCATCCACTCCCTCGCGCTCAAGGGCATGAACGAGAACGTCAGCCCCGTTCATAGCGGGCCCATGCTCGCCTTTTGCTTCAGGATCAGATTGTTGGATGGATTGTGTGCTCATAATCAATGGGTTGGTAGAGTTATTAACATGTCAAATTGTCCCCGTCTTTTCAAGGGGAAAGGATGAGGCTCAACCTAAAATAAATTCGAACGGTACCGAAAAGTGAGTTTATTTGTAACTTAAAAATTTTCTAAATCAACTCTCTGAGTTCCTCGACCCCAAGAGATAAGTTAGCAACTTCGGATTCTTCAAAAACTTGCTCCAATAGTTTCCTCTTACTTTTTTGGAGATCTAGAACCTTTTCCTCAACGGTTCCAGAAGTGATTAATTTGTAAACGGTAACTTGTTTATCCTGCCCGATTCGATGGGCCCGGTCGCTTGCCTGTGATTCGGCCGCGGGGTTCCACCAGGGGTCGAAATGAACCACCACATCCGCCGCGGTCAAATTCAATCCGGTTCCCCCAGCTTTAAGAGAAATCAAAAAGACGGGGACGGAGTCATCCTCCTGGAAGCGGTCAACCTGAGCCATTCGATCTTTGGAGGAACCGTCTAGGTAACAAAAGTTTAAGCTAGCTGCTTCAAGTTCAGCCTTCAGGAGCTGAAGGACTTTTACAAATTGAGAAAAGACCAACATACGGTGACCGCCCTCTAGGCAAGTGTAGAGAAGTTCGCGAAAGGCATTAAGTTTAGCGGAATGATCGGAGGGGAATTCAGCATGGATCAAGCGAGGGTCACAACAAGTTTGTCGAAGACGGAGGAGTTGGGTCAGGGTCTTCATTCTCATCGCTCCCTCAGATGCGCCGGAGTCCGCAAGCTTATTGAGTTCGCTTTCCGAAGATTTTCGAACTTCCGAGTAGCATTCTTTTTGCTCCTCGGTCATCTCAATGTGGAGAACTTGTTCAATTTTCTCCGGGAGTTCAGGGGCAACTTGACTTTTACTTCTTCGTAATAAGTAGGGTGCGGATTCTTTTAAAATTCTCTGTTCATGCCAAATTCGATCATCTCCTCGCGAAGAAGGGGGTAAACTTTGCCGGGCACCGGGCAAGAGAAATTCAAGAAGTGAAAGCAGGTCGGACACACTATTTTCGATCGGGGTACCGCTGAGTAAAACCCGACCTTCAGAAGTAAGCGAGGACATTGCTTGCGCATTATTCGTCTTTCGATTCTTTAAGTGTTGGGCTTCATCTCCAATCACACAAAGAAATGGAATCGATTCAAAAATCTCGAGGTCTCGAACCAGGGTGCCATAGGAGGAAATGATAAGGTCAAAACTTTTGAGCAGGGTCGGATCCTCGGAACGATTACTCCCGTGGTGAATCTTGGTCTTGAACTCCGGACAAAATCGCTCGGCTTCTCTTTTCCAGTTCTCAAGTAAGGAAGCGGGGCAGACGACAAGGAAAACGGCAGGTAAACTACTTTCTTTTTTTAGAATAGAAAGAAAAGCCAAGGCTTGAAGGGTTTTTCCAAGTCCCATTTCATCCGCTAAAATACCTCCAAGTTGATTGCGGAAAAGATGGAGCAACCAGGCAACCCCAGTCGTTTGATAGGGCCGAAGTATACTCTGTAAAGAATCATTGAGGCTTGGTTTTGGTAAGGCAGTTAGATCTCTCAATGCGGCACTGCGTTTTTTCCATTTGGCCGGTGGCTGAAATCGTGGGTCTGCCCCCATTAGAAATTCCTCCATGGCAGGAGCCTGAAATTTTTCAATGGGGTGAGAGGTTTGAGCAAGTAGGGGAGCGTCGGGGTTTCCCGAAATTCTTTTTTGTAGGCTGCTGGCCTTATCCTTCAGTTCCCGCGTCAGCAAATATACTTTTGGACCATGCCGAACATGGTTTTTTCCAGTTGCAAGGGCGTGTTCAAGTTCGTCACCTGGAACCTCACCAGCTTGGATGCGAACCTCAACCTCCGTAGAATCCGCGGTTTCAGAAGCGGAAGTGTGAAGTTCTGCTCTTTGAATGACAGAAGTTTGCTTGCGGAAATTTTCGGTGAATTCAGCACCGAAATCCAATTCGAGGTCTTCTTGATGACTAGCTAGAAAATCGAGTACTTTGGATTCATCCCGTAACCACCACCAGTGTCGGTGAGCACGATCCCTGAGGAAATTCCACTCACGGAGTATGCGAAGAACATCTGAATAACCAGGATGCTCGGAAGATGGGAGGATGATGCGAAGGTATTCGGTTGAACCTTCAACCTCAATCGGAGGGCCTTTATACTCTGGAGGGGCTGGTTTTACTGTGGTTGATTCTTCGACTTGCTCTTCTTTAATCTCTCGAACGGGGCGGGGTCTTTCTGCTTCAGAGATTTCAATAAATTCGCTCACACCAATGAGATTTCCATCTTCCCACTGAATTTGTTTTTCCGGTTTATTAGCCAGAAAAAAACAGGGGACGTCATGAAGTAGCTTAAGAAGTTCACCCAATTGTTTAAGATTTAATTGCAAGAAGGAAGTAACTGCACCCCCGCACCATTGAGATAGAGCAAAGAGAGCGGTTCTCTCGGAATCAGGGAGATGGGCAAACTCTGCGGGGTTACTTTTCTCGGGGGGCAAACGGGAACCGTCCTTTTGTTCAATTTCGACTTTTGCCGGAATCGCATTGCGTTGCACGCAACCCGACATGGTGGGCGGAAGGAGGATTCGAAGCTTCACGCCTCCATAGAAGAGAAAGAAATGCTCGCAAGAGCTTCGTTAAGTTTTTTTCCTGCAGGGGCGCCACCCATGGCGAAATCTGGTTTTCCTCCTCCTTTACCTCCCAGAAAAGAAGCGAGTTCACTAAGGTATTTGCCCGCTTGATGACCAGCACTGATTGCTTCCTCAGAACAAATGCAGACCATCCCGCATTTTCCATTGGCTTCACTCGCAAGAAGAACGACCGATGGAGCCGCCCTTTTATTGACTTGAGCGGCCAGAGAACGAAGGTCATTTGGGTTCAATTCAGGCACGATTGCCTTGATCAAATTTATTTCGCCTAATTTTTTTGCGTTTTCGATTAATTTTTCTGCGATGCCGGCTTGCCCCTTTTGTTCAAACGCACGTAACTTCTTATCCAACTCTTTTCCCTTGTTCTGCATCTGGTTAATGCGATCCCTTAATTCATCAGGTTTACAGGCCAGTTGGCGGGAAAGATTCTGAACGAGGGAAATTCTCTCATCTGCCCATTGGTATGCGGAAAGTCCGGCAACTGCTTCAATTCTTCGGGTACCAGCAGAAATCGCGGATTCGCTGATGATTCGAAGAGAACCAATCTCCCCAGCTGATGAAACATGGGTGCCCCCGCAAAGCTCCTGGCTCCAACCGCCTAGGTTAACCACTCGTACCACCTCTCCATATTTATCTCCAAAGAAGGCGATTACTTCATCCGGTTTTTCAGAAAAAGGAACTTCGTAGGCTTCCAGCGGATCATTGAGTAAAAGCTTTTCATTGGAGATCCGTTCGATTTCCTTGAGTTGATCCTGCTTCATTGCCTCAAAATGGGAAAAATCAAACCGTAACCTATCTGGTTGTACTAACGAACCCGCTTGTCGAATATGATCGCCTAGTACTTCTCTCAATGCCCAGTGTAAAACATGAGTTGCGGTATGGTGTCGCTGGATCGCCTGTCTTCTATTCTGGTCGAGGTTAAGGATGGAATCTTGTCCTATGAAATTTGGATTTTCAGGCTTTGATTCAAGAGCGTGAAGAAAGCGTCCAGATGAATCTTTGATTACATTGGATATTGCCAGGGTTTCATTATTGATAAATAGGGAACCGGAATCCCCGATTTGTCCTCCCATTTCGGCATAAAAAGGGGATTTTTCAAAAACAAGATAAGTCACACTTTCCTGGGTGATACAGTCCATACAGGAGGTTTGGAAATTTTTGTGATTTTCCAGATTGAAACCAACAAATTCGGTGGCATCTGCAGGATCTGAATCTTCACGGACCAGAATATCAACTGATTTATGAGCTTTTCGGGCCCGCTCCCTTTGTACACTCATTTCTTTTTCGAATTCTTCCTGGTTGACGGAAAAGTCTAATTCCCGGGCCATTAATTCGGTGAGGTCAAGTGGGAAGCCAAAAGTATCATATAACTTGAAAGCGAAAGAGCCGGAAATTATTCCCTTTGGTTCCAGGTTCTCAACCTCTCGATTAAAAAGTTCGATTCCCCGATCCAAGGTCTTGTTAAAAGATTCTTCCTCCGACCGAAGAGTTTTTAAAATTAATTCTTCCCGGCTCTTTAACTCCGGAAACACTCCTTCCATCTGCTGGATCAAGGTGGGGGCAAGGGCATCCAAAAAAGGTTTTTCAAATCCAAGCGTTCTTCCATAGCGGATTCCACGACGAAGAATTCTTCGAAGGACATAATTTCGATCGCTGTTGCCAGGAAGAATACCATCTGCAATGGAGAAACAAAGAGCTCGAAGGTGATCACCAATTACCCGAAAGGCAACATCGACTTCCTCTTGTTCAGAAGAGGTCTTTCCTCCAGAAGGGAGAGTGGATTTGTAGGACTTGCCGGAAAGTTTACTCAACTTTTGAAATACAGGAAAAAATACATCGGTGTCGTAATTCGAGGTAGCTTTAGAGAAATCGGTAAATCCTTGGGTTGCCTGCATGACTGCCGCAACTCTCTCAAACCCCATGCCTGTATCTACATGTTGAGCGACTAATGGGCTAAAACTTCCGTCGCGATCTGCATTAAATTGAATAAAAACCAAATTCCAGATCTCGATACAGAGGTGAGAGTCTGCATTCACCAATGAACCTTGGGTGTCCCCATCGGGAGTAAGGTCGAGATGTAATTCACTACAAGGTCCGCAGGGTCCAGTTTCACCCATCATCCAAAAATTATCTTTTTTGCCCCCGTTGACGATATGAACTTTTGGGTCGAGACCGGCAGACTCGAAGATAGCACTCCATAAATTATTCGCTTCCTGATCAAATTCTGCAGGGTCTTCGGGGCCTGGTTTATAAACCGTGGCATAAAGCCGATCTGGGGGAAATTTCCAAACATCGATCAATAATTCCCAGGCCCACTCGATGGCTTCCTTTTTAAAATAATTACCGAAAGACCAATTGCCCAGCATTTCAAAAAAGGTGTGATGGTAGGTATCGAAGCCAACATCTTCGAGGTCGTTATGTTTACCTCCTGCACGGATGCATTTCTGAGTATCGGCCGCACGAGAGTAAGGGGCCTGCTGGTCTCCCAAGAAATAAGGAACAAATTGATTCATTCCTGCGTTGGTAAACAACAGGTTGGGTGATTCCGGTAATAGGGAAGCGGAATTTACAATTTGATGCTTTTTGGACTCGAAGAAGTCCAGAAAAGATTGCCGAATTTCTTCTGCCTTCATTGGTTCCATTTAATAAAAAAAGAAAAAATTGGCGAACTTTTAAGAAAGCCTTTCAATAATGGCACTTCCCATTTGCTCTGTACTAACTGAATTTCCTCCCTGAGCGATATCACCGGTACGTAAACCTGAACGAATGGTTTCCTTGACTGCATTTTCAATCGATGCCGCTTCTTCTTCCATTCCAAAACTATATCGAAGCATCAAGGCTGCGCTAAGCACCTGTGCGCAAGGGTTGGCCAGGTTTTTCCCAGCTATGTCTGGTGCGGTTCCTCCAGCAGGTTCGTAAAGACCAAATGGAAGGCTTAAACTGTTTTTACCGGTTCCCAGACTTGCTGAAGCAAGCATTCCAAGAGACCCGCAAATCACAGCTAGTTCATCAGATAAAATGTCTCCAAACATATTTTCGGTAACAATAACATCAAATTGATTTGGGTCTCGAACTAATTGCATAGCAGCGTTGTCGACATACAAGTGTGAAAGCTCAATGGTTGGGTCGAGTTTAGTGACACATTCAGTTACTACCTTTCTCCAAAGAACCGATGTTTCGAGTACATTGGCCTTATCAACGGAGCAAATCTTCCGATCTCTTAAAGAAGCTGCTTTTACAGCTATTTCTGTAATACGCTCAATCTCACTCGTTTTATAAACCATGGTATCGAGTGCTTCCTCTTCCCCGTTTCCCATAACCTTGGTGCTTTTAGGCTGACCAAAATAAATACCACCGGTCAATTCTCGGACGCAAAGAACATCAATTCCATTTGCCACCGTATCGGCACGAAGGGGAGAAAGGTCGGCAAGCTCAGGGTAAAGATTGCCCGGTCTAAGGTTGGCAAATAATTCAAAAGCTTTACGAATGGGGAGTAGGGCAGCTCGCTCAGGTTGTTCTTTAGGGGGCAGGTTTTCCCATTTGGGGCCACCAACAGAGCCAAACAGGATTGCATCTGAATCCCGACAAGCGGATAGGGTGGAGGGAGGCAGGGCACTTCCGTGATTATCAATCCCAATTCCTCCTACATCATGGGAACTAGATTTGATCTGGAAATTCCGTTTATCTCCAAGGGCTTTGAGAACTTCTAAGGCGATATTCATAACTTCTGGCCCGATGCCATCGCCTGGTAAGGTGGTAAAACATAATGTTTTCATGAAGGAAAAGAATCCATACCCGTTTCGGTCTCCTCTGCAACGATGAAAAAAGAAATCTGGGGGGTGGGCGGTATGAATTGACAATTTGGTCTCCAATCTGTAGAAATCTATTTTACAGTCTAATCTAACCGATAGGCGGGCCTTGCTCGCCTTTTTTATTTTTCATTTCCAAAAACCTAAAACCTATCAATCACTATGAGTAGCGAAATTCTCGCAGTTCTCGAATACATGGAGAAAGAGAAGGGCATCAGCCGTGAGGACATGATTGCCACGATTGAAAGCGCCGTCAAGGCGGCAGCGGAAAGGGGGGTGAATTCCTCCAGTGATATCCGGGTCGAGATCAACCCCAAGACTGGAGTAATGCAGGCTTGGACTCAGTTGGAAGTGGTCGAGTCGGTTTCCGATACCTCACGCGAAATCCATGTGGACAAGGCGAGGTTATACGCCACAAGTCCTCAGGTTGGAGATACCGTTGAGAGAGAAATGGATCCTTCGTATCTGGGTAGAATTGCTGCCAAAACCGCGGAGCAAGCAATTAAGCAACGACTTCGTCAATTCGAAAAGGAACACATTTATGACGAGTTTCGCGATCAAGTCGGTAATTTGGTAACCGGCACCGTCCGCAGGAAAGAACGTGGAGATCTGGTTGTTGAGGTAGGGAAAGCAGAAGCCCTTCTACCATGGCGCGAACGGGTTCCCGGGGAGGACTGGGTTCCAGGTGAACGAATTAGATGTTTATTGAACAAATTAGAGCAACACGGAAGAGGACCTGAACTCATCCTCAGTCGTTCAAGCCTAAATTTTGTCCGCAAATTATTTGAGATGGAAGTTGCGGAAATCGCGGATGGAACCGTTTCACTGGCAGCAATGGCTAGAGAACCTGGCTATCGTACCAAAGTTTGCGTAAAGAGTACTGATCCAAAAGTGGATCCAGTTGGGGCTTGCGTGGGTGCCCGCGGTTCCAGGGTCAAGAGCATTGTCCGCGAAATGAACGGGGAAAAAGTCGATATTGTTCGATGGTTTGAAGATCCCGTCGAACAGTTGGCTGAGGCTCTTAAACCTGCGGTCCCTCAAAATGTTTCGCTGGATCGGGAAAAAAGGAGGATGTACTTTGAAGTGGTAGAAGATGACCTTTCCGTTGCCATTGGCAGAAAAGGAATCAATGCCCGGCTTACTTCTCGATTACTGGGATGGAAGTTGGATATCGGTAAGGTGGTTATCAAACAGGTTGGATTTGACGAAAGAAAAGCAAAAGCTGCTGAGGCTCTTACTTCGGTTGGCATAGAATTTGAGGTTGCTGACCGTTTGGTTGCCTTCGGTTTAGTTAGTCCAGATGCTTTCGAGGGTGTTACCGCCGAGGATCTTGTAGGTTTAGGTTTTGAAGCTGAAACTGCAGATACAATTCTTTCCAAGGTTTCTGCTGGTCAGGCATCCGCAACTCAGGGCAGTGAAGATTCCTGAAATTATACTTTTTTCTAACCATTAGCTTATGAGTTTTCGTATCCACGCAATCGCAAAAGAAATCAACAAAACCAGCAAAGAGGTCTTGGAGATACTTGCGGGAAGAGGATACGACTTGAAAAGTGCATCTTCCACCATTGATAATATAACGGCTCAGTCCTTAATTGAAGAATTTATTCCCGAAGGTGAAGTTGAATCTCCAAAACTGGAAAAAGAAACATCCGGGAAAGTTGACTCTGTTCCATCGGAGGAGGTTAAACCCAAGTCAAAGGCCCCAATAGTAAAATCAAAGGCAGATCTTGATCGTGAAAAGAGAGAGAAGGAGGAAGCTGAAAATGCCCAAAACAAGGCTGAGGATAGTGAGGTTGAAAAGGGAACTGATTCAGCTGAAGTAACCGGTCCATCCGCAGAGAAAAAGGAGGGCTCCAGTATTTCCCCATCAACGGTTATGGCACCACCTCCTCCCGCCCCCAGTAATCGTGCATCTGCCCCAGCACCCCCTACATCCGCCGGTAAGGCAGCAGTCCCATCCCCGCCAGTTTCATCCCAGAAGGATGATCCTGCAGATGAAGAGAGTGGGGTAGTTGAAGGTAATTTAATTATTGTAAAACCTCCCATCGTAGTTCGGGATTTTGCAGGTTTCATTGGACTTAAACCTTTTCAGTTAATTTCCGAACTCATGGAAATGGGAATTTTCGCCTCGATGAATCAAGCCATTGAAGAAGATGTGGCTCGAAGGGTCGCTAAAGTTAAAGGCTTTGAATTAGAAATAAAACATCGTGGAGAAAAAGCAGAAACAGCTGAGAAAAAGAAAATCGTTGTGGATGAAAACGATGAGAAATACTTACGTTCCCGTGCTCCTGTAGTATGTATTTTAGGCCATGTAGATCATGGGAAAACAACCCTTTTGGATACGATTCGCAAGGCTAATGTTGTCTCTGGAGAAGCAGGAGGCATTACCCAGCATGTGGGTGCATATCAAGTCTCCCACAATGACCAGAAAATCACCTTTCTCGACACTCCCGGTCATGCAGCTTTTTCAAAAATTCGTGAACGGGGTGCGAACTTGACCGATGTTGCTGTTCTTGTGGTTGCTGCCGATGATGGATTTATGCCCCAGACTGATGAGGCCTTAAAGTTTGCCCAAAGATCGCAAGGTACCTTAATCGTTGCGATCAACAAAACAGATGTAAAGGGTGCCGACCCTGAGAAAGTGAAGACCCAAATGCAGGAGCGCTCCATTCCGCCTGAGGATTGGGGTGGAGATGTGGTTACCGTTCCTATTTCAGCATTGAATGGCGACAAAGTGGATGAATTATTGGAGATGATTCTTCTGCAAGCTGAATTAATGGAATTGAAAGCAAATCCAGATGCCAATTCTGAAGGTGTCATTGTGGAGGCGAGGCAGGAAGTCGGACGGGGTCCCACTGCAACCGTAATTGTTCAAAAGGGAACTCTGAAAGTGGGGGATTCCATTCAATCAGGTTCCGTCCATTGCAAAGTCAAGGCCATGATTGATGACCAAGGAAATCAGGTAAAGAGTGCACCACCTTCGACCCCAGTTAATATCTTGGGTTGGTCTGGAGTCCCGGATGCCGGAGCACCATACAAAAAATTTAAGAATGAAAGGGAGGCTCGACGGGAAGCAGAGGAATTTGATAATGAAAGTAAAATATCAATTCCCAAATCCAGTGCGGAGGAATCCTTAGAATCCGAAGGAACTTCTGGGGTCGATGCTCTTTTTGCAGCCATTTCTAAAAGTAAAGCGACCACCTACCAAGTTATTTTGAAGGCTGATGTACGTGGGTCGCTCGAAGCCTTGGAGGGATCTTTAGAAATGATCAAGAGTGATAAAGTAATCCTAGAGGTCTTACAATCTGAGGTTGGTCAAATTACTAAAAATGACATTAAAATGGCGAGTACTTCTTCCGCAGATATTTTGGGCTTTAATGTGAAGCTCGAAAATGGAGTTATGGGAGAAGCCAAGCACATGGGTATTCACATTTATCAGAATAATATCATTTACGAGATTATCGATTTGGTGAAGGAAAATATGGCTAATTTATTAGAACCTGAATTGGTCGAGAAAAAGACCGGTAGGGCAGAAGTTCGCCAAATTTTTCGGGTCAGTAAAGGTAGAGTTGTTGCTGGTTCGATGGTCATGGAAGGTTCGATTGGTCGAAACAAGGTGGCTCGATTAATGCGAAGTGGAAAAGTTATCGCTGAAGGGAAGGTGGAGACACTCAAACGCTTTAAGGATGATGCAACTGAAGTTAAAGCAGGTTTTGAATGTGGAATTAGGCTCGACGCTTTTGATAAGTATGAAGAAGGTGATTTCATTGAAACCTTTGAAACTGAGAAAATAGCTCCCGTTCTATAATTACAATGAGCCTGCGGCTTGTACGAGTTAACGAACTAGTTAAACGAGAAATAGCGAGTTATCTTAGCAGGAAATATCGTTCGGAAACCGTTCGTTGGACCATAACATCCGTTGATGTTTCTCCAGACCTTAGGAATGCAACGGTTGCATATTCCGTAATTGGGGACGATCTTCAGGCAAGGTTGGCCCAAAAATTCTTCAACCGTCATGCTGGAGAAATTCGTAAAGAAGTTAGCAGGTATGTAATTCTCAAATATTCTCCGCATCTACAATTTGTTCGAGATTTTGGTATCGAACGCGGTAACCGGGTCATGGAAATCCTAGATGAGATGGAGGAGGATGATCAAAACAGGAACTCATCTCCTGAGTCAACTGGCCCGAACACTGAGACATAATGTCTTAATCATGTCTCGATTTTACTAGTTTATAAAATTTATCCGTTTCTTTATTTTTATTTAAGTCTCTGGTTTTAAGGCCTTTAAGTGAATTTGGTATATACGGTATGAATGTTGCACAAGTTCTTGCGTGAGCAAAATAATAGGCATTGATCTTGGCACGAGTAATTCGTGCATGGCAGTAATGGAAGGTGGAGAACCTAAGGTTATACCTAATTCCGAAGGAAATCGGACCACACCTTCTATTGTAGCTTTCAGTAAAAATGGAGAACGTTTGGTAGGTCAGTCAGCAAAGCGTCAGGCGGTAACAAATCCCGAGAATACTATCTTCTCGGCCAAAAGACTCATTGGTAGGAAATTTTCCGAAATCAAGGATGATGTCTCAACTTTACCCTATAAAGTTGCCGAAGGTAAAAATGGTGCTGCGGTCATTGAATGTGAGATTGATGGAAAGACCGAAACATTCATGCCTGAACAAATTGCATCTATGGTTTTAGGTAAGTTAAAATCGGATGCTGAATCATATCTGGGTGAGCCTGTTACGAAAGCCGTGATTACTGTCCCTGCCTACTTTAATGATGACCAACGAAAGGCGACCAAAGATGCAGGGCTTATTGCCGGTCTTGAGGTTGAGCGAATTATCAATGAACCAACGGCAGCTTCCCTTGCCTATGGACTAGACAAAAAGGGTGAAGAAACTATTGCAGTTTATGATTTAGGTGGAGGTACATTCGATATCAGTGTTTTGGAAATTGCGGAAGGTGTTTTCGAAGTAAAAGCCACCAACGGTGATACCCAGTTGGGAGGGGATAATTGGGATGAACAAATTATTCTCTGGTTGATTGAGGAATTTAAGAACGACCAAGGTATTGATTTATCTGGTGACCCAATGGCCATGCAGAGACTAAAGGAAGAAGCGGAAAAAGCCAAAATGGCTCTTTCCTCTTCCCAATCCACTGACATCAATCTACCTTTTATAACTGCAGATGCATCTGGTCCAAAGCACCTAAACATTAATCTCTCAAGGTCAAAACTTGAGCAAATATGTGACGACTTGTATTCCCGAACAAAAGCACCTTTTGAATCATGCTTAAAAGATGCAGGGTTGGATTTGGGTAGTGTTGGTAATTTGGTCCTCGTTGGAGGCATGACTCGAAGCCCCAGAATTGTTGAACTTGCTAAAGAACTGGGAGGAAAAGATCCAAACCAAGGAGTTAATCCCGACGAAGTGGTTGCTATAGGTGCTGCGGTTCAAGGTGCAGTTCTTCAAGGTGATGTGAACGATGTTCTATTACTTGATGTTACTCCCCTAACTCTTGGTATTGAAACAGCTGGTGGTGTTTCCACTCCAATGATTGAAAGGAACACCACCATTCCAACCAAGAAATCACAAGTTTTCTCCACTGCAGCTGACAGTCAACCAGCGGTTGATATTGTTGTGTTGCAAGGTGAAAGATCTATGTCTCAGGATAATAAAACTTTGGGGACTTTCAAGCTAGATGGGATTGCTCCTGCACCTCGGGGTACTCCTCAGATTGATGTCACTTTTGATATCGATGCGAATGGTATTTTAAATGTTTCTGCGAAAGATCAAGGCACTGGCAAAGATCAGAAAATCACCATTTCAGGATCTTCAAGCATGGATGAAGCGGAAGTGGAAAGACTCAAACAAGAGGCTGAAAAATTTGCTGAACAAGACAAAGAAAAGAAGGAAGTCATTCTCGCCCGTAATGAACTTGACTCCATGGTTTATCAGTCTGAGAAGCAACTTTCTGATCTTAACGATCAAGCACCCGCAGAACTGAAGGATAAAATCAACGAACTCCTGGTTGAGGTTAAAAAAGTATTGGAAAACCAAGCAAGTACATTATCCGAGCTCAATGAAGCAAAGGATAGGATGCAAAAGAATTTTGAAGAACTTGGAAAAGAAGCTATGAAATATGCGAATCCTGCTGCAAGTGAGGATGGCCCAGTTGAGGAAGAATCTGGGTCTTCTGAAGAACCAGTATCCAAGAAAGACGATGACATTGTTGATGCTGACTTTGAAGTAGTTGATGACGAAAACGAGAAAAGCGAAAAATAACAACCAACATCCGACTATCCGCACCATTTACTCAAACAGATTATTAATCTAAATTAACCCAAAAATAAAGGAATATGAGCAAACCAAAAATCACTCCGTTGGGAGATCGCGTCTTGGTCAAGCAAGTCGACGAAGACGAGCAAGTCAAAGGCGGGATCATTATACCCGACTCAGCAAAGGAAAAGCCACAAGAAGCTGAAATCGTAGCTCTTGGAACTGGTAAGAAAGATGAAGATGGTAAAGCCATCCCCTTTCTAGTCAAAAAAGGAGATAAGGTCCTAATCAGCAAATACGGTGGTACCGAAGTCAAGGTCAACGATGTTGAATACCAACTCGTTCGTGAAGATGATATTCTCGGCGTTATCGGGTAAGGCATATTCGCCCTAATCCAATTAATCAAAAAATAAAATACTAAAATGGCTAAGCAAATATTATTCGACGAAGCAGCCCGGAAAAAAGTTCTTAAAGGCGTAACGACTCTAGCAGATGCGGTGAGTGTAACCTTAGGACCAAAGGGAAGAAATGTTTTAATTGACAAGAAATTCGGTTCTCCAACCGTGACTAAGGACGGGGTAACCGTTGCAAAAGAAATCGATCTGAAAGACCCCTATGAAAATATGGGTGCGCAAATGGTTCGTGAAGTCGCTTCAAAGACTTCCGATCTCGCAGGTGATGGTACTACAACTGCAACAGTTCTTGCCGCAAGTGTTTACCGAGAAGGTTTGAAAAATGTGGCAGCAGGTGCAAACCCAGTTTATCTTAAACGAGGAATCGATAAAGCGGTGGAAGCTGGTGTGACCAAGCTACTTCGCGATAGCAAAAAGGTTTCCGACCGTGAAGAAGTGCGCCAAGTAGCAACTGTTTCAGCTAACTGGGATGATGAGATCGGTGAAATCATCGCAGACGCGATGGATAAAGTCGGAAAAGATGGAACGATCACAGTTGAAGAAGCAAAAAGTATTGAAACCACACTTGAAGTTGTTGAAGGTATGCAATTCGATAAGGGATATTTGAGTCCTTATTTCTGCACCAATAATGACACCATGGAGTCAGTACTAGATGATTGTTTTGTTCTCATTCATGAGAAAAAGATTACTGCATTAAATGATCTATTGCCTCTCCTTCAAATTGTTTCAAAGCAAGGTAAGCCCCTACTTATTATTGCCGAAGATGTTGAGGGTGAAGCCCTTGCAGCATTAGTAGTGAATAAATTACGCGGTACTCTAAATGCTTGTGCAGTGAAAGCACCTGGCTTTGGTGATCGTCGTAAGGAAATGCTTCGCGATATTGCAATCTTAACAGGTGGACGATGCTTGACCGAGGATCTTGGTATCAAGCTAGAAAATGTCCAACTTGCTGATCTTGGTCAGGCCAAGCGCATTTCTGTGGATAAAGAAAATACCGTCATCGTTGAAGGTTCCGGTAAAGCTTCTGAAATCCAAGGACGGGTTAAACAAATTCGTCGTCAGATCCAAGAAACCACTTCCGATTACGATCGTGAAAAGCTTCAAGAGCGTCTAGCTAAGCTTGCTGGTGGTGTTGCAGTTATCAATGTTGGTGCAGCGACCGAGCCGGAAATGAAAGAAAAGAAAGCTCGTGTAGAAGATGCTCTTCATGCCACCCGGGCCGCAGTAGAAGAAGGTATTGTTCCTGGTGGAGGTGTTGCCTTACTTCGGGCAGCGAATGCAATAGAAAAGGCCGCCACTTCTTTGGAAGGGGATGAAGCCATCGGTGCTTCGATCGTTCGTCGTGCAATTGAGTCTCCACTCAGAAAGCTTTGCGACAATGCTGGTGTCGAAGGTTCTCTCGTTGTGCAGCAAGTACTTAAATCCAAAAGCACGGTGGGTTACAATGTCGCAACTGACACTCACGAAGATTTGATCAAAGCTGGAGTAGTTGATCCTACGAAGGTAACTCGAACTGCTTTGCAAAATGCTGGTTCTGTTGCTGGTCTTCTTTTGACTACAGATTGCATGATTACTGACATCCCTGAGGATGAAAAGCCTGCCCCTGGCGGACATGATCATGATCACGGGATGATGTAAGTTTCTTTTTTAACTTACTTTCAAATTTGAAGGGCGTGTATTTGCACGCCCTTCTTATTTGCAGAACCTTCAATTCTTTTTCGATGCTGTTTTAATACTTTAAAGCAAAGATTTTCCTAATAGAGTGGATGTCGTGAAATTCTTTTTTTTGATTTTGTTGGTTTATTCTTTTCCTATTTTCCTTCAAGGGAAATTAGATTGGAATCAATTTCGTGGAGCTACTGGTCAAGGACATGCTAGCTCCGAACTTCCGGTGGTGTGGGATTCAGATGGAAGTAATCTTTTGTGGCGAACCAAATTGGAGGGAAAGGCATGGTCTTCCCCTATCTCTACTGGAAGTGAAATTATAGTGTCGAATGCCAGAGCTGATACATCGGGCAATAAACTTTTTCTGGAGGCAATCTCTATCGATCCAAAGAATGGAAAGCGAAATTGGCGATCTATTTTGTTTGAACATAATGACCTTCCCAGAATCCACCGGAAAAACAGCTATGCTAGTCCAACTCCTTTCTACGACGGTAATCGAATCTATTTCCATTTTGGAAACCTCGGGACTGCCTGTGTGGAAAAGAATGGACAAGTAGTATGGAAGAAAACCTTCAATTATAGCCCCGTGCATGGTAGTGGTTCTTCACTTGTCGCTTTTGGGGAACTATTATTATTTAGTGCGGATGGAGCGGATAATCCTTGTTTATATGCATTAAATAAAAAAGATGGGACCATTACCTGGAAAGCGAGAAGAACTAGCAACGCTAAGAAAAACTTTTCTTTTTGTACTCCATTGGTAATTCCCGCTGGAAATTCTTTTCAAATCATTAGCCCAGCCAGTGAATGGTGTTTTTCTTATGACTTAACTGGTCGAGAAATTTGGAAATCAAATTATCGCGGAGGTTATTCAGTGGTTCCAAGACCGATTTACTATAAAGGTTTGATTTATGTGAGCAGTGGGTATGATCATCCTACTCTTTATGCAATTGCGGCAGATGGAATAGGTGATGTAACTAAAAAGAAAGTTCGATGGAGTACAGGAAAAGCGGTTCCTCGAAATAGTTCTCCAGTGATTGTAAATGGCTTATTGTTTATGGTTTCAGATGCAGGTGTCGTTAGCTGTTTAGATGCTTTGACTGGTGAAGTAAAATGGATGGAACGGGTTGCAGGAAGTACTTCGGCTTCTTTAATTCATGCGGGTGGTATGATTTATCTTACCGACGAAGAAGGAACCACTTATGTTTTTCAGGCAAAGCCAAGCTTTATTTTACAGGCAACGAACAGTTTGCAGGAAAGAACTCTAGCCAGTGGGATGGCTTACGAAAATACATTAGTTTTAAGAACCGAAAATGCCCTTTATCGTATCGGGAAATTGAACAAGGCAAAGTAGTGAAAATCCTTACTTATGCAGAAACCTTTAAATCTTTAGCAAATTGGGCGGACTGCTCTTCAGCATGGTAGGACGAACGCACTAAGGGACCAGATTCAACAATCTCGATGCCCAGTTTATGAGCTTCCTGCTTCCAGTTTGCAAACTCTTCGGGCGTTGCCCATCTATCAATGGGTGCATATTCCGGACTTGGCTGGAGATATTGTCCTAGTGTGAGAATATCAAGCCCAACTCTAGATAAATCCCGAATAGCTAAAAGAATTTCATCTTCCTTTTCCCCCAAGCCGAGCATAATTCCTGATTTGATCCGAAATCCACGCTTTTTGGAGTGAGCAAGAACATCCAAGCTCCTCTGGTAGCTAGCGGTTCTACGGATCGGTCGCTGCAGGCGTTCAACGGTCTCTAGGTTGTGATTGAAAATGTCTGGTTTTGCATCAAGAACCAAGTCAAGGTTCTCAAAGTCACCTTGAAAATCGGGAACTAAAACCTCTATGGCAGTATTAGGATTACGATGCCTGACTGCTCGAATTGTAGCCGCCCAAACCTTGGCACCACCATCTGGGAGGTCATCCCTTGCCACCGAGGTAAGAACACAGTGCTTTAAATTCATCTTGGCAACTGCATCGGCTACGCGAGGAGGTTCGGCCAGATCAAGTTCGGTTGGTTTTCCTGTTTGCACCGCACAGAAAGTACAGGCCCGGGTGCAAACATTTCCAAGAATCATTAAGGTTGCCGTTCCCCTTGACCAACACTCTCCCATATTAGGACACTGAGCACTTTGACAAACAGTATTAAGTTGGTTTTGGTCAACAATATCACGAACCTCGCCGTAGGCCGGACCGGAAGGAAGTTTTGCCCGCAACCACTTGGGCTTTTTGAACTTGTTCTTCGATGAAGTCATTACCTACTAGTAAAATATTGGTCAACCGATGGTTCGCGGGCCCTCTTTACCAGCAGTTCGATGGAATGTACCATTGGCGTCAGACTTTTCATACTTATTAAAGCCATGTTTTGAAAGGTTTTCATCCGAGAGAACTCTTTTCTCAGAAGAATCTGTATGTTTTAAGGAAATCGTAGAAGGGGAAAGAATTTTCCGAACGGGTTCTTTAGTAATCGGGTGAGAAGTCAAAGGGGAATCACTGAAATCTTGGTCAATCTCGAAGGTTTCAACAGGCTCAGATCCGTTAAGGACTTCGTAAAGATAAGTGGGCATTATTTTACTAAGCAGTTTTTTTCTTTCTGGGAGGGAATTCAAATCCAATTCCTCCATTCTCTTTCAAAATTAAGTTTGCGTCAAAAGGTCTTTTTGTCCGCCTGGATACGAAACCTTTGATGAGACCAGTTTTCTTTTCACTGACCAGTTTTTGGAATTCTTCCAAGGGTATTTCTTTATCCAAAAGCTTTCGGGTAATTCGAAAACTACAGTCGCCATCCGATACTTTTTTATTTTTAAGACAAACATAGGAAAGGCCGGTTTGCTTAATTTCACTGTCGCAAATTGGACACTGCGCAACCACCGGGGCGTCTTTCAATAATTCTATCTCTTCAGAACCTTGATCATCTGAATTTTCAAATAAGAAACTAACTTTAAAATCGTCATCAAGTTTAAGCATGGCGGAAAAGCGCTTTCCTGCCTTGGAGATGAAATCATCGAGTGGGCCAATCCTTTTCTCCTTTAAAAGCTGGCTGACTTCATCAATTTCAAGCCTTCTACCGGCAATACTTTTGGAAATTTTAAATTCTCCTTCCATATCTTGAAAGAAATTGAGACTCTCGTATAGGGGTTGATCATCAACTGGAGATTTTAGGATGGTATCTTTAAAGCTATCAGCAGTTTCAGTAAAACCAGTAGTTTTGGAAACGAATTCCTTGGTAAGCGTTGAGATTTCGTCCATGAACTCCTCTCGGGTCATCTCATTATTTTCAATTTTACGAAGCTTGTGCTCCCATTCTCCGGTTAAGGCTGGGCTAGTTAGTACATTGGTATCAGCTGCGTGAAGGAACTGGAACAAGTCTTCAGCTTTTATCGAAGGATGAAGTTGAGTTCCTTCTCTCCTGACATATTTCTCTTTGATCAAGTGCTCGATGGTCGCAGCTCGGGTTGCGGGCGTTCCTAAGCCTTTTTCTTTCATTGCTTCGGCAAGCTCATCATCCTCTAGCAGTTTCCCGGCACTTTCCATGGCAGATAGTAGAGTTGCTTCAGAATAACGGGGGGGAGGTTTGGTTTGATCGCTAACAATTTCAGAGGATAAAAGTTTTGCCCTATCCTCATCGTCTGCAACTAAAGCAGGGAGGGTGTCACTGGGTTGGTTATCTTTTCCGTAGATTGCCAACCACGATGGTTCTACCAATACTTTACCTTCCGTCTTAAAAGAGTGCTCTCCAACCAAGCTTGTTCGGGTAGTGATATCCCACTGGGCGGGGGGGTAAAACACCGAAATAAACCTTTTGGTAATGAGCTGGTATATTTTGGCCTCATTTGCATCCAAATTGGATGGAGGGGTGTTGGTCGGAATGATCGCAAAGTGATCACTGATTTGTTTGTTATTGAAAATCTTTTTGTTTTTGGGATCAACCCATCCATTGTCCAAAACTTTTTGCGCATGCATGGCAAGAGATCCTGGTATAACCCCGAGTAACTCGCTACAGGTGGGCCCATAATCTTCCGGTAATGCCTTGGAGTCCGTTCTTGGATAAGTGATCGCCTTATGCCTCTCATAGAGGGATTGAGCCAATTGCAGAGTTCTGCTTGCAGGGAGATGATGCAAGCGGTTTGCTTCTCTTTGCAAGGAGGTGAGGTCATACAGCTTGTTCGCTGCTTGTGGGGAACGCTTTTTAGTCTCACTTACTTGAGCAAGTTCCGAAGACTGAACACTGCTTAGAATGGAGCTGGCTTCATCCGCATTCCATATGCGGTCTATTTTGTCATGTTTATCATTTTGATTCTTTTTAAAATCCGACCTTTGATAAACACCTGAGTAAGTCCCTTCATTGATTTGAAAATCGGCAATAATTTTGTGGAAAGTTTTGGCGACAAAGGCACGAATTTCATGTTCTCTTGAAATAACAAGCGAAAGGGTAGGGGTTTGAACCCGACCAACAGTGGAAACTTGGCGAGATCGTCCTCTACTTCTTTTTATGGTAACAGCCCGTGTTCCATTTATTCCAACGAGCCAGTCCGATTCCGACCTGCATCTTGCCGCATCCTGCAAAGGTTTGAGTTCTTCACCATCCCTGAGATTGGCAAATGCTTCCTTGATGGATTGATCGGTCATGGAAAGCATCCATAGGCGTTTAACCTGATGCTTGCAGCCAGCCAGTTCATAGACATAGGTGAAGATGAGTTCGCCTTCTCTACCGGCGTCACAGGCATTGATAACCAAATCAATATCTTTTCTTTTTAATTGTTTTTTGAGTTGCTGAAACTTCTTCTTGTTGCTTGCTATTGGCTTTAACTTAAATTCAGGAGGTATAATTGGTAAATTGGGAAGTTTCCAAGCCTTGAGCTTCTTATCAAAGTCGTCAGGCATGAACAACTCCACTAGGTGACCAACTGCACAATCAATGACCCATTCCTCATTCTCGAAGAAATCCTCTTTTTTAGGCACATTACCAAGAACTCTGGCAAGATCTCTGGCAACGCTCGGTTTTTCAGCGAGAACAAGTTTTTTCATTATGATTAAATTAAAACTATAATTAAGAGGGAAGAAAACGATGTATTATATCATCCATCTGACTAAGAAGAAAGTCGATCGACTGGTGGTCCTCGTTGCCCATGTTGGAAATCCTGAATGTTTTTCCCTTAATTTTACCGTATCCTCCATCGATTGCTAATTTTTTCTCTTCCCTGAGAGCTTTGACAAATCCAGCGACATCCATTTCCAGATTGTTTTTGACACAACTGAGCGATTTGGATGCGAATTTCTTTTCTGGCAATAATTCAAAGCCCTTGGAATCAATCCATTGATGCACTTGATTGTTTAATTGCTCATGCCTTTGGAATCGGTTTTCGATTCCTTCTTCGAAAATACTCTCCAGAGTGTAGAGAAGTCCATGGATGAGGGGGATAACTGGAGTACTCGGAGTCATTCCTTTTTCATGGTTTTTTAAGAACTCTAAGAAGTCAAAGTAGTAACCCCTTCCTTTGATTGTCTTCGCTCTCTCGAAAGCTCGCTCCGATACTGAAAGAAGAGCAAGTCCGGGAGGTAAAGCTAAAGCTTTTTGGGATCCAGTCAGAAGGACATCAATTCCAAGTAAATCTTTTTGAATGGAAACAACAGAGAAAGAACTGACAGTATCAACCACAGATAAGACATCTGGATATTTTGCCAAAACTTTCATAATGTCTTCGAGTGGATTCATCATTCCACAGGAAGTTTCATTGTGCACAAGGGTAACAAGGTCATACTCCCCCGAAGAGAGTTTTTCATCCAGTGCGATAGGGTCAATGTGTTTACCCCATTCAACACTGAGGGCATCCACTTCTTTATCACACCTTTGGACTACATCTATCCATTTGTCTGAGAAAGCACCACAAGTACAACACAAGGTTTTCTTTTCGGTTAGGTTGCGGACGGCTCCCTCCATTACACCCCAAGCACTTGAAGTAGATAGGAAAACCGGGTCTTCAGTCTGGAAAAGCTTTTGAAGTAGGGGCTGGCATTTATTGTAGAGATCTACAAAGTCAGGACTTCTATGTCCCATTACAGGAGTTGTGAGAGCTTGGTAAGCACCACTTGAAACATTTACCGGTCCAGGGATATGCAGTTTATAATCAATCATATTATTGGGTTGGAGAAAGAGGGATTAATTCGTGAGAAAGATTCTTATTACCTACCAAAATAAGGCGAGGTTCCCAAACTGCCGCCTCTTCCGGATCCAAAGATACGAAGGAAAGAATCACCACCAAGTCTCCTGGTTTCCCCTTATGAGCAGCAGCACCGTTTAAGGCGATCTCTCCGGATCCACTAGGTGCAGGTATGCAATAAGTTTCGAATCTTTCTCCGTTGGTAATATTACCAACGAGAATTTTTTCATGATGTAGAAAGCCAGCCGCTTCCATTAAATCTCTATCAATGGATAGGCTTCCGGAATAATCCGGAGATACTGCGGTGACGCTGGCTCTATGGAGTTTTGATTTTAATAAAGTAACTTGCATCAAAGATTTATGGGAAAATAAACATCAAAGCTTTCTTGTTGGTAAAGTCAATCGATCAAAGAGGCTAATCGCTGATTCGGGTTGAAAGAAGTCGCTATTTCCATAGGAATTACAGATCGATGTCATCCGAAAATCAAACTTGGACCAAAAAATTATATCAAAACTTCGAAGGCTTCGTCGAGGGAGTGATTTATGATCGTGATTTATCAATTTCAGCTCGTTTATTCGGATTGTTTCTTTCTCCGTTTTCTTATCTTTTTTCGGTGATCGTTCGAACCCGAGTTTTTTTATACGGCAAAAGATTAATTCTGAAGGATAAACCCCTGGACTGCTTCGTTCTTGTGGTGGGGAATTTAACCGTGGGGGGAACGGGTAAAACCCCGGTTGTGGAGAGGTTTGCGAAGGAACTCGTTGGTCGTGGTCTTAAAGTTGCCATTCTTAGTCGTGGTTATAAGAGCAAGCAAGATATCGAGGACCGTAATTTCAGGAATTTGTTTTTTAAATCTCGCATCCAAAAACCCAAAGTGGTCAGTAATGGTGTAGAGGTTCTGATGAATTCAGAAGAAGCGGGTGATGAACCTTTTATGTTGGCCAAGAATTTACCCGGTGTTGTGGTAATTACGGGACGCGATCGGGTGAAATCCGGCCGTTTTGCAATCGATCGATTTAAAGCGGATGCCTTGATTTTAGATGATGGATTTCAATACCTATCCATTCGTGGAAGAATGAATCTCTTGCTGGTAGATCAAACCAATCCATTTGGGAATCATTCTTTACTTCCCCGGGGGATACTGCGTGAGCCGGTCAGTCATCTAAAACGTGCATCTTATGTTTTCCTCACCAAGTCCGAAAATGACCCGGATTTAAATCTATTGGAAACCATCCGGAAATATAACGACCAAGCTGAAATTATTCGATGTGTTCACAAGCCAAAGTTTTTTCGTGAAGTAAATGGAGAAATCGAAAAAGGACTCAGTTTTTTGTATGAATCTTTCGTGGGAGTATTTTGCGGAATTGCCTCTCCCCGTGGTTTTGAGCAAATCATCGACCGGATGTCAGGAGAACTTCGCTTCCGCAGAAGGTTTCTGGACCATCACAGGTATGAGGCTGAAGAGTTGGACCGCATGTTTCAACAAGCTAAAAATAGTGGGGCTGATATTATGGTGACTACGGAGAAGGATGCGGTTCGAATCCCGGTCTCGTATAAGCCCATCCTTCCGTTATTTTATGTGCGTATGGAAATTGAAATAGTAGAAGGTTTTGAAGATTTCCAGGAGGCTGTTGCTGGTATTTGTTTTCCCTCTAAAGAGAGATTGAAACCGGCATTTCCAGCTTCGATCCAGGACTAGCCCGGGGTGTAGGCCAAGTTGGTCGAGACCAATGCCTCCATACACTCAATTTTTGCCATTGGACGAATTCCATGGCCTAAATTTAGGATGTGTCCTTTATCACCCTTCATTTTATCAAGCAGCGCAGATGTTTCATTTACTACTTTTTCAGGAGTGGTTTCCAGGAGTTCTGGAGCTAAGTTTCCCTGTAAAGTGAGTGGGGCTGGCAGGGTTGTTCTTGTTTTCGCTAAATCATGCCGCTGGTCAATGCTCAATCCACACACGCCGGTACTGGCAAGGAGCTTAAAACGATCCTCGGGAGTTTTTGCATAGAGGATGATGGATAATTCTTTTGGCACTTGGTTTACAATCGTCTTGATCCACTTTAAAGACCATTCCCATGCTTTTTCTGGAGGACACAGAGAGTGCCAGCTGTCAAAAATTTGTAAGGCATCCACCCCTGCCTCAAATTGCATTTTAATATAAGCTATCAATACGGATGTGATTTTTTCCATTAATTTCCCGAAAACCTCAGGTTGCTCTTTTGCAAACGCGACCGTTTGAGGGAACCCATCAGAGGAACCCCCGTCTACCATGTAGCATGCAAGGGTCCATGGAGACCCACAAAAGCCCAAAAGAGCTTTACTGCCCTCTAGTTTGGTCTTTAAAATTTTAAGAGCATTTTCCACATAGGCCAGCCTATTTGGTGCATCCGTTACCATGAGTCGTTCTATATCCCTGAGAGATTTCAATGCGAACTGCATTTCAATACCACCTTTTTCACGAAAATGATAGGGTTGACCCATAGCTTCTGGAATCACCAGAATATCGCTAAATAAAATTGCAGCATCTAGATCAAATCGAGCCAGAGGTTGGAGGGTGACTTCAACCGCCAGATCAGGAGTTTTAACCATGGTAAGAAAGTCATACTTTTCTTTTAGAGATCGGTACTCGGGTAGATACCTTCCAGCTTGCCTCATGACCCATAGGGGAGGGCGACCCGAATTTTCTCCTTTCAAAGCAAGTTGAAACCTTTCTCTGCCCGATTTTGATTTAATCATTTTTCATTTAACCAATCACGAGGTTTAAGGTAATTCAGATAAAGATTCTCTTCGGGCGAACCTTTTGGGGGAACCCATTCATATACCCAATCTGCAGTCGGAGGCATAGACATCAAGATTGATTCGGTTCTCCCTTTGGATTGCAATCCAAAATGAGTGCCTCGGTCGTAGACAAGATTGAACTCAACATACCTGGCCCGTCTGTATTGCTGGAATGCCTTTTGATCCTTGGAATAAGTCAAATGCTTCCTTTTTTTTGCAATAGCAAAATAGGCTTCACCAAAAGTTTCCCCAACCGTTTTTACAAACTCCAGGGATGAATCAAATCCGCCCCTTGAAAAGTCATCAAAAAAAATTCCTCCGACTCCTCTCGTTTCTTCTCGGTGTGGCAGAAAGAAATACTGATCACACCATTTTTTGAATTTGGGATATAAATCCTGCCCAAAAGGATCACATGCTTTTTGAGCACACTGATGCCAAAATAAAACATCCTCATGAACGGGGTAATAGGGGGTGAGATCAAACCCACCACCAAACCACCACACTTTTTCCCCATTTGGCGTATTTGCCTCAAAGTATCTAACATTTGCATGAGCGGTGGGTATGTGAGGGGAATGGGGGTGAAAGACCACTGATACCCCCATAGCACGAAATTTTGAACCGACTAACTCGGGACGGTTTTGAGTTGCCGTTTTCGGAAGCTCATTTCCACGAACATCCGAAAAATTGA
>Ga0213863_10000591_pt1 | contig 27539 bp, 36 predicted proteins | sample PICome_8_FD_160128 | JGI IMG/M metagenome (GOLD analysis project Ga0213863, IMG submission 160128) | Coastal seawater microbial communities near Pivers Island, North Carolina, United States - PICO497 | ecosystem: Environmental > Aquatic > Marine > Coastal | place: USA: North Carolina... | reverse complement strand
CAGCTTCCCATTGACCTTTAAGGTTAGTAGTAGGTACAATAACTAAGGCTGTACCTTCTGGTTTATTTTCCTGGAGGTTTTTTAGGATAAGGAGAGATACATAAGTCTTTCCGAAACCTGTCACAGCTTCTAGTGTTCCACGTCTACCTGATTCAGTCCACCTTTTGATGACTTGTTTTTGTCTTGCAAGTTTGTTTAAATCAATTTTCATAAGGAAACTCTGTAACGTGCTCTTCAGTGACAAAATCTGTACGCGTACCCCAGATAGCTCCCATAGGTTGATCAACGAAAATGTCAGCCATACACCCGTCATTTACTTCGCAAAGTGAAAACCTAGTGTATATCCATTGTTCTATGGTAGCCCAACCGGATGACATTTTAGGATCACTGAGGTCTATCTCTAAAGGAACAATACATGTTTTAGACTCATTTGCATTGTATACATAAGTATGCGTAGTAGTAGCGTAGTATTCCTGCATCTCTTCTTTAGGGAAGACTGGAGGAATCCCATTCTTGTGAGCCAGTTCAGCGCCTTTGGGAGTAAGGAACATAACTGATTCTATGCCGCCTGAATCACCTACACCGTGGTAGTTAATCTTGATGACAGGATAGTCAGTAGGTGAGACACGAGATAGAGTATAGCACTCATTGATGATAGTGTTGAGTGCTTTTGGAAGTATATCAGCTGTTGGCATGTTGAGGTAGTTTACGACCGGTCATCCAGAACTCTTTGGGTAGATTTTGGAGCCAGTCTTTTACTGTAGGTATACGTCCGAGATCTTCTCGGATGTGCTGTTCGGCAATTGTCCTAACAGGAACTTTCTTGCCATCACTGTTGGTTATGGTGACACCGAAATGTTCTTCTGCCCAAAAGACTCCAAGAGTGTGATGTCTTAGGGCGCGGTGTCGGTGGTCAGCATATGAGGATTTACTTGCATCTAACCAATTATGGATAGCTAAGTAGTCGTCAGGGCTACCACCATGAATTCGTGCAGAACTTTGACTGTGATGAAAAGAGTGTGCCATTATGTATTGAATTGGAGCACAATCCTATTTACATCTACGTTGTGCTTCTTGCACTTCTGCTCAAGCTTGTTCAAGTCACGTATATAGCATACGGTGTATTGAGTGCGTAGATCTACAAGTATGTAGAATATTTCGTTGCTTGAGGTTTTTGGGTGTGGGCCTTTGAGTATAGCCCAGCGGAAGAAAGACTTATCCTGGCTACTAATAGTCAGTGCTTTACTTACACGCTGGGCCTCACTCAGTGCCGCTTGAACTGTTGAGAGTTCGCGGATGTCCATCTTAGTCTCCCATTACAATGTCTGCATGACCAGTGACGTGAGCCAACCGCTTAGTCAACCGATCATTGTACTCACCGTAAGTAGAGGCACGGCTACGCTTCAATGCTTGAGTGCAGTTGTTATAGAACTGCCACATGTTACCACGAAGCTCACCATCGCTATTGACATAGGAGAAGTTCTCACTCTCTGTTGTCTCTTTCTTGATATCACTAAGCATACGAGGCGTAATGATATTGTCAAAATATAGCTGCCCTGCAAGCTTGCCGGTGTTAGTATAGTCAATAGGCACACGCTTCCATTCTTTACGCAGCTCTTTGCACTTATTGAACTTAGGCTCAATCTTATCGATAGCCTTACCTAGGTCGTCTTGAATAGATTGCCAACGATCCCGGTAGTGCCTGTGTCTTTGGATATCTCCATCAGACCACATCATACCATTTGTACATACGCGCACTACACTGCCAGTAGTAAATGTTACTGCACGAGTCTTATTGTAGCTATTCCAAAAGGCTAGCATTTGGTCCATCTCTAGGTCATTGCTAGAGATGTGCAACTTGCATAGCATCACTTGTCCTCCCGCATCTGTACCAAAAGATTCATTGGTAATAGAGAGGTTCTGTTCTTTGATGCGACTAACTACAAAGTTGTAGAGGTCTGCGTTAGGTATAGGTCCATATGTACGTGTTGCTGTAGGTACAGGTACATCAAACATTGCTTGGCGAGAGGTTGGTCCCGCTTTTATGGGTACGTGCTGGGGCATTACTTAAAACTTTAAGGTATTGGGTTATGTGTTGAATCTCGTTAGAAATCCGTTGAATTTGTAGGGGAGATAGGCTCTCCTCAATAGCCATGTAACTAGTTAATCGGTTCAAATAATCAGCCCAGTAATTAATACGCTGTTGCTGATTCATTAAGTAGTACTCTTTATTAGGTACTCTTATGCGGGTTTTTACTTGCTCCATTTTTCTGTTATCTCGACCTCTGCTTTGAGTAGGTCATTTCCCATTATGTGCTGTGCTGCTTCTTCCATTAGCTTTTTTAGAATAGCAGCCCACTCATCTGCATTTTCTTCTGCGCAGACTGTATCTATTTGATCATGTACAGTCATGACGAGAGTAGCAGGGAAGTTGTTATCTCTGATATAGCTGTGGCAAAGTACTAAGGCATGCTTAGTCATGTCTGCTGCAGTACCTTGAATAGGTGTGTTTTTCGAAATCCTTTCTATCCTTCCTTTGATTGCCATGTCCATATACCCTGGTGACCAATCGTCAAACCAACGTATACGTCCCCAAGGGTCGAATGTCTTTATGCAACCGTTACGAACTCCGTAACGTGATTGTGAATCTAGGAACTCTTTGATAGTTGGAAAAGCTTGGAAGTATTTATCTATTAAACTTGAAGCATCCTTCATAGGTATGCTCATAGTTTCAGATAACTTCTTCGGTCCCATACCATAAGCAAGTCCAAAGTTGATACTCTTTACAGTAGTCCGTAGCTTCTTGTGTTCAGGGCAGCTGCATTTCTTCTTGCCGGCATAATATGCGCAGTCATCTAATGCAGCATCTTTCCATTCCTGTCCGAATACAAGCTCTGCACATACAGAATGCAAATCATGCTTCTGCTGCAAAGCATCGTTAAACACAGGGTCTTTAGATCCGTGTGCTATAATGCATAACTCTTGGGAAGAGTAGTCAGCTGACACGAAGACATTACCTGGCGTTGTGATGAAACAGTTACGATAGTTGTTATCTGCAGGTATCTGCTGCATGTTAGGTTCTTTGCAGGATACACGACCAGTCCTTTTGATCTGAATAAATCGAGGATGAATCTTTCCATCGCTCCACATATTAGACAAGAACTTATCTCCAAAGGAAGATACTTTCTTGGACTTTTCTCGGTACTCCTTCATCATAGGTGCGAGCTTAGTCTTGCTCATCATCTTGATGATTTCGCTATCTCCAAAAGATTCTAACTTCTTATCGATACACTGAAATACTTTGAGCACTTCCATAGGAGACTCCCAGTTAATACGTGTACCGGATACGTCAGAATCTGATAAGAACATATCCGTTTGATATGTTGTATGTCGAGCCGAATCAAATACTGGATCGGTGTCGATCATAGTATTCATATCGATTTCTAGCTGTATAGCTTCAACCTTAAGACTTTCTACCTGTTTCTTCCACCGGTCTACATCTATACTGAGACCGTTGTATTCAATCTCAGTGAAGGCGAGGACAGCATGGCATTCTAGTTCAGCAATCTTCATAAGATTGTGCTCTTGAAGAGATTCTATCTGCGTCGTGAGTATACTTGGTAGGTATACTACATCGTCTAAAGCATATAGAATCTGACGTTCAGTGAGCATAACATTCCCATTGGTATTGCCAAATGATGCGCGGACAGACTTATCTAAATCTACTTGGCAGTAGCGTTGAACCACAGCTAGTAGAGACGCACGTTGATTAGTGCCGTTGACCAGTATCTGTTCTACAATCATAGTGTCGAACACCTTCTTAGCTGAATAGCTGTATGGCTCTCGACGTAGAAACTTGAGATCAAATTTTATGTTGTGACCTACAAGCATAGATGCTGATTCCAGGATAGGTATCAAGTCAGGTATATCTAGGTCATCTCCCAAGATGAATACATACTGATTAAGATGATCGGTAGCCATCTGTACAGTAAGTATATCATCATTGAGAAAATCAAAACCTGTAGTCTCTAAGTCTATGTATAAGAACGTAGCACTATGCAATGCAGCACACGCATTGTTAAATGTCATACGCTCATACTGTGTAGAGTCAGGGACAGATACGGATGGAGGGTAGATAACGTATTTCACTACGTTAAATTAGTTACTCATCCTCTTCTATCACGAGGTTTACTTGGGTTTGCACCCATTTCAATGTGCCTTGGTCTGCAGCACACTGCAATTTATAGTAAGGCTCTAATGTAATAGGAGCTTTACGCGATGCTTGTTCTTTGTGGATAGCCACAACGACTTGACTGAGCTTGTCAGCTACGTCAAACATCTTATTTACTTTATGATTATGTCTGGCTTTTCTTTGCAACATATCATACAGTGCTACCGCGAGCTCGCTTTCGCTTAATTGGTCGATGCTAAACTCTCTACCGTTTTTATCACGGTATACTACCTCATTAGGTTCAGTTGGTATTTTTACTGGCATGTTGAATATTTTGCTTCTCGATAATAAAAAGAGGGAGCAGCATTTGCCACTCCCCCTTTCTTAAGACCTACTTAGTGCTCAAATCTCGATAGACTCGTTTGACACTGGTACGGAAATACGATTACCGCGAGGACGTACTACGCTGTCGTCACTAAACAATGCACCGAGCTGTACAATTGTGCGACCGCTACGCTCAAAGGCTTGAGACTTACGCATCTCAAAGTCGGTACCGTCTGGATCGCCCTGCACAAACACAGTAGCTGTAGAGACAGTACGTTCACCAATCATATATGGCTCTACCGTAGTGCGAACAATGACACCTTGAATAGCCTGTCCTTCACGTGCATTCCACACATAATCAGGACGTGCCTTCGGATCATCTAGCTCATAGTAGTACGGGATTTTGTATCCAGTAATATTGACAGTCATCTCTGGACCAATGACAGCCAGTGCTTCACCTGTTTCAGGGTCAGCAATCTCTTCACGACCTTGCAACTGCTGAAGAGTCACACGGTTATACTCACGACCATTCCTGTCTGATTGAATAGAATGGGATACTACACGAACAAAGTTCTTAGCTTGATTACTCATGATACTTAAAAAATAGAGGTAAAAGATTTAAATTAGTACTGATTAAATTTTAGGGTATGGCACGTAACTCATTAGCTGGTAAAGGGCGCACGTATAAACAACGTGGCATGACTGCGAGGAGTATCGCAAAGAAGCGTAAGTATGATGCTCAATACCAGAAGAAAAAATCAGCGGTAAAGAAGCGCGTCGCTGCTAATAGAGCTAACAGACGCGCAGGGACGTATGGTAATAAGGATAAAAAGGATGCCTCCCATACAAAAGGCGGTAAGATTGTGATGGAATCACAGTCAAAGAATCGTGCTCGTAATGGCATGAAGAAGGGGAAAAAACCCTCATCTCGTCGCCGAAACACGAAGAAAAAGTAAGAGGGCCGAAGCCCTCCTACCTATAACCAAATAAAACAAACTGCTTACAACGTCTCTTTCGTCACATATATGAAGTCTATATTGTGAGTGCAAGAGGTACTTTGAAAAAACATTCTTACTTGCATATACTCTATACTACACAGTCAAATATACTGCTTTATTTGATATGAGCAAGTACATATAGATATTAGGTATATGACCTATTCACAAATACCTGTACAGGCTGTGTAATTTCATAAGTAATGTTTTTGTCTTTGTTTGCACGTACATAAACACGTGCTTCTCGCTTAGCTAGTTCTGCTGTGTGAGAATAGAAAGCAGTGCGATATTGTTTGTCTCGCACTACTACACATTTGAATACATTTTCAAAAATCGTAGCCATTTAGATTATTCATTTTTAAGATGATCTCTAGCCGCATCAACTTTATCCCACCAGTCTGGCTCGCGATTGACTTGCATTAAATCAGAGTCTTCTAACTCTATGTTGATGCTAGCAATCTCTGAACTATCAGTAGAAAACAAACCTCTGACAGCTTTAAGAGTATCTTGCTCTAGTTCTTCTATAGAAGAAGCTTCTGTCTTCGTGTGTACAACGCATATCGTTAAAAATACGTCACCGCTATAGAGCTTAAGCTCTGGGTCATCAGGAGGGTTCATCATAGTTGTACTCTATGTAAGTTACTTGTTGATGCCCATCATTCCTGGATAAAGAAATATTCAGAGAGGGACTAATCAATTCGACTCCACTTCGGAAGTAAGTATAGATTCGTATTGGTTCAGAGGACACCTCTTGTTTCGAAGGCAAGGTCATATTGTTCTTTTGCTTTTTTGAGCAGTATGCGGGTATGAGCATACCGAATACCAATATACAAAAAACCTAGAGAGTGTACGAATTGTATACACAGGTCTGCAGCGTATGATTTGCTTATAAGGGCAAACAGACACATAGAAAGTAGACACAGAAAAATCAAGAGGTAAACTAATACTAAGTTTATTCTGATAGATTCATATGATTGAACAATAGAATGCATTTGTTTGCGCTCAGCTGTTTGAAGTATAGACGTCATAGTTTACTATAATTATCGTATTTTTGAGAATACTCTGCAATGATGTTTAAGAAGACGAAACTTATACTGAAAATGATGGATAGAATCCAGCATTTGGAATCAACAATAGATGAGTTGCGTCAGCAAAACTTAAAGCTCATACAAATGATAGGAGAGCTTCATCAAGAACTAGCGTATCTCCGAAATAGAGTTATTGTGGATCAAAAAGAGGAGTAGCATCTGGATCTGTATCCAGGTGTTCCTGTTCATCTAGTTCTAGCAGAAGAGCATGTGCTTCTGCGCTGTGCTCGAATACAAGTTCTACAGCACGAGAAATGAATACATACCCTTGTTTGAGTTGAACTCTTTCACAATCTGGAACATTGGGATTCTTTTGGATCTTGTCTACTAAAGCTTTGTACCATTTGTTTTGATACTTTGACTTGAGTGTCGGAGTGAGTTTAGCATGCGGCATGATGATAGTGTTATAGATTTTCTAGAAGTCCGTGAGTCGCGAACGAGAAATGTGAGTCGGTTGTAATTATGATGTGGTCAAGCATAGGAATGTCTAGCACCCTACCAGCCGCTACAAAATCTCGAGTCAGTTTCTTGTCTGACAGGCTGTAGTTGGGATTACCGCTAGGATGGTTATGTGACAAGACAAAAGCTGAACAGTTATCTAGCAGTAGCCTGCTGAATACAATCTTAGGGTCGATGATACATCCTGCCGAACCACCATGGCTCACGTTGAATACTGAACGTATTCTATTGCATCGAGAGATGCCTACGCATATAGCTGACTCTCTAACTTCTATACTATCGGCATAGCATCGACGCAGTAGCTTGATGGTGTCCTCAGGTCTTTTTACTACTGGCCCATCTGGTTGTTCTCTATTGTAGGTGACAGCTAGCTCGCCAGCTGTCCATTCTAAGAAGATATCCTGTGTAGGAGTTTTTATTTTCATCATTTATATGTATGGGTGTTAGAGCACAGTGTGGAATTGAACCACATAAGCATTTTGTAATCCATTTTGACCAAATGAAATGCTTATCAAACCTGACTGTGCTGAAATCGAAGGGGTGTACTGAGACCGTAGTCGTCACTAACAGCTACACCCCCTCTAACTATGACTAAGCTGTCCAAGCTGGGACAGGTACGTGGTCTATACATCAAGCGGTAACACGTACACTATTGCTTGACTGATAAATAATGCCTACGATTGTTTAGCGTAGGACTTTTAGATAGTAACTGATTTGGATGACAAGGCACAGTCAGACCCCGGTTGGAACACAGTATGGAATCGAACCATAGATACGAGCTGTTGCACACGACAGCCACCTACTTGCCTAGGGTGTATCACTTACCAAAGTCTGTGTTACTTAAGATTGAGCGCCTCAGCAACGCATCATACAATATTAGAGGTTGAATCTCATCTTAAGTTTCATCATAAACTTAGCAACTCTGCTAGGTGCAGGTTGCTGATATTTCAGCTCTTTCTCTAAGCGCGTGATTTCAACACTAGATATGTGTTGCTCTCGGCTAAATTCAGAGTGCAAACGAGATTGAATATCTATTTGCTCAAAGTTTCTAAGGGCTGCATATTTCTTTAGCTCTGACAGGTGCCGGTCAGCTAAATATTCCATAGACCTGTGCTTGAGCTTTTGATTCCTAAGCTCATCACGTAAGATGTGCTGAATCTCTCTACTATTCATTGTAGTTAGAGTCTTATGCATCATAGTCAGGGTCTATGGAATCTTGCATTTCTTGGTCCGTCAAAGACTCAGCTTGCTCGTCGCGATCAGTGCATTCACAATGTGGGTCATTGACATTGTACAAATTGCCACACCCTACACACTCGTCTTCTTCGTAAGGTGGATACTCTTCAATCTGTTCTTCTAGCCAGATATTAGGCTGATTGTCTGGATCTAAATTAATCTCAAACCGTTCTTTCATGGCTGTAATGGTATTCTCAGGTACACCATGTACAGAACTATGACCTTCAGAATTCTCCACGATGACGCTAGTCACAAAGAATCTGTTAGAGCTACCTAATTGAGAGAGTAGGTCATTCACTGCTTTAACATGCTCAATGTACTTAGCATACTCCCAATACTGAGTGTTAGTATTGTCAAGAATGATAGTGTACTCAACTTGGTCGCTGTTCTCTACTGCTTCGAGAGTAGCTGCTTTGAATTGTTTAAAGCAGCTGGCGTGACAATCTTGGAGTCGCTTAGGGTCAAAATGGTATTCGCCATTGTGGTCAACCATATAGTCATCAGCAGAGCATATATGAACTGAAGGCATATATGAGGCTCTTTTGATGTGATCAGCTAATGTGCTTTTGCCAGATCCTGGCAATCCTCGTAGAATAATTACTTGATGTCGCATAGTCATTAAAATTCTTGGTTGTTGGCAGATGCTAAAGCAATCCATAGGCACACAACTATTAGCCCTCCGATGAGAGCCAATAGAAGTGTTGCGTTGGGGTCAGGATGTAGGTCATCAGAGTTGATGAGACCTACGAGTAGTCCAATGGTACATGTATAGATACATGTAACAAAAGAGACTAGTGCTGTAAGAATAGCGTTGTTCTTCATGGTCATGTTATTAATCATATGCGTCATAATCAGGCTCGATACATCTCCAGTCGTCTGGATGCTGGATACTTATTGTATCTGGGCCTGGCAGTCTTTTAGATGGCAGTTGATACTTGACACCTTCGCTGGTATATACACCCCACCTTGCGGCAATGGGTGAAATAGTACCATACTTGAAGATTTTAGCATCTGGATGCTCTTTGACAAAGAACTCTAGTGCTTCGTATTGAGCAGGACCAAGAGGTCTAGAGTCGAAGACCCTGGCGTTGAATATTTTAGTGTATGCTTCTGTGTACTTGTTAGAGTTCACAGGCAAAGCACCATTAGACGCCCGCAGAGTGACATGCGGCATATCACCCATCCCTTCATGACTCCTTCTACATATAAGGACATCAATATCCTTAGAGGTAATCATAGCCCAAGGATGTATCTCAGTATGTATTCCTACTTTACTGTGATCTTCTTCAGATAGTCTCTCAAGATTCCATGTACCATAATACTTCATGGTAATGTGTGGATGCTTGATGTTCGTGTCTAGTGGAACCAATAGTTGGTCAACAGATTCCTGAGGTAGGAATAACCCTAGGTATATGATGTTCATGATTCTGGAGCTCCTGATGAAAGAAGTGCTGTGTAAGAGTCTGCTAGTTGTACTTGCTGCTCTTCAGTCCTATTACAATAGTGCATATTGTGCTTGATAAGGCCTTGAGTCAATGCCCACACTTCATCTACACTGCTATGGACCGATGCAACTTGAAGCATTAAGTCTTTCTTCATTTGAAACCAATCAGCATCACGAGTCAATTCAGAATTGTACTGAAGAGTATTGATGTTTGAGATGATAGCCTGCAATCTGGCTTTCGTGGTGTTTACTTCTTCTGAAATTGAGTATGCTTCGTCAAAGAAGTCTGTGTCTGTATAGCTACAGTTGGTCATTACTTCTTGTAGCTGCTCATTGGCTTCTGTCATTAGCTTGTCTAGCGTAGAGAGCCCTGAAATGGATTGTGATACGTATGTCATTTGATACTGTATTGAAAGTAAAATCTATATCTAAGAGAGTTTGTCATGTAGAGTAACCCAAATTCAATGAAAACACTGCACACACTCCCTGGTATGAGAATGCATGCAGTGTTGTCGTGCTGATGATAGTGATACGTTAAGGGGGTTGTTAGCCCCCCGTAATCAACTAGGTGCTGAGCAGGGTGTGAGGTCGAAGTACGACTTGTTAGGGTCGTTAGTCTTCGGACGCACTGTAATGCGCATCCAATCGCCATCACTCGTCTGCTGCACTGCAGGAAAGTCTACGCCTTGTCTCAGCTTCTCCACCTTGGACTCACCCACCATGTGGTGAAGAGCCGCGGTATGAAACGCGTCGATAATGCATAATCCTTCCGGCGCAGGATGGTTCGGAGCATGAATAACGAAAACGTTTTTCTTATACTTCTGACCATTCTTCTTGTTCTCGCCAATCTTTTTGACGAGCACTGCTCTGATAGAGTTAATATCAATCATGTTGTTGAATTTGGGTTTGTCATTGCCTTTGCAGGCGAAGCAGGGGGGTGGTTCTTGTCCGTTTTTGGTGGGGGGAGTTAAGTCGTGGTGGTACTCAAACTCATATCTTTGGAACATGCTAAAATTTTTAGAGGGGGTAGCTTTAGTAGATGGCGCAATACTTGTTGCGTATACTTTGCCTAATGACTCTGAGTTGATTTTGGCTTACACCTCTTCAGGCGAATTTGTAGACCATACTATTGCGCAGCTTGTTTACACAGAATAATAGAAAACTCTATAATAAGCTGACATGACCCTAGGCAATGCGGTAGTATTATATAGAAGTTTTATATTTATACTTGAACAGAACTGCTATGGATGTTGTAAAGCCAGGTATCGAATACAGACTACACAATTTTAAGTCTGAGACTGAGTATCAAACTGTAAGGTTTACTGAGAAGCGGGGATCTGCATACAACTCTGGAACTACCAATGAGGAGGTGGTGTCTATGTTGATTGACAGGTTGTATGAACTACAGAAGAAAAACTTTTCTGTCGAGAACCAGTGTTGTATTCTTCTATTGAAGAATGTAAAGAATCTGTTCAAGAAGAGATTGAATCGTAAGATTGACAGAGTAGCAAAATATCAAGAGCAAAATGGAGCTGAGTATTCGGACAAGTAAGAAGAACTTTCTAAGGAACTACTTAGAGTTACTTAATGGTATTTTGAGGTTGACTCCACGGGAGTTAGACTCATTGGTGTTGTTCATAGAGTACGACCCAGAGGTAGCATGTAGCATGGCTTCTAGGAAGTATGTTTCTGATGCTATGAACTTCAAAAGCGTAAGTGTCTTAAACAACTACGTGAAGAGCTTGAAGGACAAGAAAATTATTGGTAAGGATTCTAAAGGAGTCTACCGCTATATACCTATTGTTAAACCCCCCTCTGATCTTGACTCCATTACCTTTAAGTTCATCTTCTCAGACTCCCAAGTACCAGCTTAGTTATGAGCTGTACGACCTGGACGTAGTTCTGAGTTTTGAGATGCGTATAGCATCTTTGATGAGTCTTCAATGTGTGCAGTACGACAGTCAACTTTCTATAGGGGAGTTTTGCTATTTATTAGACTATACTATATATGGCTAGAACGAATAAAATAAAAAAGGAAATCTGCTTAGAGATTGTAGAGGAGAATGGTGGGAGCCTGGTAGAGATTCAGGATATAGTAGAGAGCCAGTTTAAGTTTCTTTGCCAGACTATGGAGAAGGGAGAATTTTCTCAAGTACGTATGCCATACTTAGGGAAGTTTTATGTAAAACCTAGGCGTTTATACAACCTCAATAATGCGCTTACTAAGAGAAGAAAAGTTTAAGGTCGTTCCTGACCCTGAAGTGCAGCTGATACCAGAGTTTAAAGCTCTGTATAAGCGTGATAGGAGTCAAAGCAAGCAAGGTTGTGTGCGGGAGTTAGCGTACATCTATTTTATGCATGACCACAAAAGCCCTTACGCTATTTATGCTTCTGATGAGCGATTGATTAGGGTAAGCAAAGACTTGGGTTTGGCGGAGGACTACGTCCCAGATCCTAAAGTGCAAGCAGCCATTGATAAGTACCTCAAGTTTGCACAGACTCCAACCATTAGAACACTGACCTCAATCCGTGAAGGCTTGTTGACCAGCTCAAGGCTTATTGACACATTGCGTATACGTATAGAGCGAGAGCTAAAGCAAGATGAAGTTGAGGACTTAGACGGATTAGTGCGTAGTGTGCAACGAATGCTAGAAATAGGAGAAAAGCTGCCTAAGGTAATAGACAACATTTCGACCCTAGAAGATAAAATAAAGAAAGAGCAAGCCAGTGACACTCGGATTAAGGGAGGAGGTAAAAAAGGAATGTTTGAAGACTGATGCTGGTCAATACTCAAGAGTTTTGTCGTGACGCTCAACACTTCATGAAGCACGGGTACTATTGTAGCCAGCCAGAAGGAACAGCAGGTCACTATGAGTACTGGGCCGAACGACTTCGTCGTTGTACCCACGGCTATACTGTAGGAGACACAACCATTACTGGTCACCACTACTTTTACCTGAACTTCGTTCAGATTAAACTGACTGCTAAGGGAAATAAAAAGATTGTTGCTTTCCCAAACTTTTGGGATGGAGACTACGAATACTTTTGGCTACAAAACATTGCTAGGGAAGGCGTCACTGTAGATAAATACAAAAGCTTAAACCTTTCGACTGTTATCGACCCTGAGTTTATGTCTGGAGGGCGGCATTTGATAGTAGGTAAAGCTAGACGTAAGGGATTTTCATACAAGAATGCCGCTTTAGTAGCTAACACGTTCAACACTGATCGAAACAGCTACACCTTACTTTGTGCGTTTGACAAAAAGTACCTGTACCCAAAGGGAATCATGGCTATGGTGACCGACAACATGAACTTCTTAAACGAGCATACCGGCTGGGGCAAGCGAAGACAAGTCGTCGATAAGCAAAATCACAGAAGGGCTAGCTTTTTAGAGTACGTCGGTGGGCAGCCTATTGAGAAGGGCTATAAATCCGAAGTCGAAGCCATTACATTTAAAGACAACCCTGATGCAGCCCGTGGTAAAGATGCAAGCATTGTGATATTCGAGGAGTGCGGAGCTTTCGACAATCTCAAAGCTTCCTTTTTGGCAACTAAGCCAACAGTGGAGGATGGCGGAATTACAACAGGCCAAATGATTTTGTTTGGTACTGGTGGAGATATGTCTGGTGGTACTATAGACTTTGAGTCAATGTTTTATAACCCTCTAGCATACAATCTTTTACCTGTACAAAATACTTGGGACAATGGCTCAGAGCATTCTAACTGCGGGTTCTTTTTTCCAGCCTACAAAAACATGGTGGGGTACATGGACAACCAGGGCAACAGTAATATCGAGAATGCAAAGCAAGCTGAAGAAGCACGACGTGAGCAGATTAAGAGAGACACAAAAGACGGAGGTGTTTTAGATAAGCATATTACAGAGTATCCCTTTACACCTAAGGAGGCGTTTATGCAGCACACCTCTAACATATTTCCTTCTGCTCAACTTTTAGAATGGCGCAATGAACTCATGCGCTCTGGGGCTTACAGGAATATTGGTGTTGCAGGCAAACTAATCACAGGCAAAAAAGGTCTAAAGTTTATGCCAGATGACATGCTGCGCCCTATAGAAAAGTTTCCTACTCAAAAAGGAGATGATATCCGAGGATGCGTAGTGATTTACCAAGCACCATACTCCCAAGGATCTACACCTGACGATCTGTACATCGTCGTCCACGACCCGTATGCACAAGATGGCTACGGCACTTCTTTGGGAGCAGCGTATGTAATAAAAAGAGTCAATTCTATCTCAAGTCCTGACGATATGATTGTAGCATCTTATGTAGGACGACCAGATTCTCAGGATGAATACAATAATTCACTATTTTTGCTTTCAGAGTATTATAACGCCCGTATAGGATTTGAGAATGACCGGGGAGAAGTAATACCATACGCTAAGCGTACAAAGCAACTACATATGCTTATGCCAGAAGCTGAGATTTTTGACAAATCTGAAAATGTCAAAATCAAAAAGCTTGGAAGAAAGTACGGCATGAGCATGGGTAGCAAAGAGCGTAAAAGCCAAGCAGAGCTGTACTTACGAGACTGGTTGAAGACTAAGAGGGGCAAGACAGAAACAGGAGAAGCTAAGTTAAACTTGCACTATATATACGATATTGCATTAATAGACGAACTAATTAAATACAACTCTAGAGGTAACTTTGACAGGGTATCTGCAATGCTTGTAGGTATGTTTCACTTGAAAGACTTATCTAATTTAGAAGTCGAAAAAGCAGAGCAGAATGACGCCAACAGCTTTTTTAATCGTGACTTCTTCTAATAATACCGAAAATGCATATACCTAAACAAAAAGTCCCCCGATCACGTAAAACCAAAGATTGGGCTAAAGACACTATAAGGGCTTTTATTAATAGGTCTGCATTTAGTAGTAGCACCAAACACACTACTCAAAAGTATTACGAGGCTTACAACGGTAATATTCAGGAGTCTGATTACAACTATGTTACAAACCCCTACAATAGCGAGGCTTGGGCTAAGAAGAACTTCCCTGCGCGATTACGCAATTATAATATCCTAAAGCCTGTCGTAGACTTACTGCTAGGAGAAAAAGCAAAGCGTCCCCAAGCATACCAAGTAGTTGTTCGCAATGCAGACATACAATCACGATTTGACCAGTATCGGCAGAAGCAGTACCAAGAATATCTGGAACAGGTTTTTGTTTCACAGATGAATGCTGATAAGGAAGAAGAGTCTCAAGCTCCAGAAGAAGACCCTAAGAACTATCAGGAACAAGTTCTTTCTAACTACAGAGACTCTAGAGCCATTGTAGGTCAGGAAGCCCTGAACTATCTTTTTGACTGGCTCGGTCTAGAAGACAACATTCAAAAATTGTTTTTTGACTGGTTAGTTGCCGGTGAATGCTACACCTACAAGGATGTATGCATGAATGATGTGGACTATCAAGTCGTAAGCCCCTTGGATATCGACTATGAGAAGTCTCCTGATACGGACTACATTGAAGACGCTGATTGGGTTGTGCGTCGCAAGATTATGAGTGTAAATGAGGTAGTTGATCGTTTTTACGATGTGCTGTCTCCTAAAGATATTGACAATTTAGAGGCTCCACATGGAAAATATAGAGATGGCTACGGAGGACACCAAAGCATGTTCGTCAACAAGCCGGAAGATGACGAAAGTGATCGGATGGTGGAAGTGCTTCATGTTTGTTGGAAGAGTTTTGCTAGAGTTGGCATTCTATCCTATACAGATGAGATGGGATCTCCTCAAGAGATGGTGGTCGATGAGACGTACAAAAAAGACGAGGACCAAGAAATAAAATATTTCTGGGTAAATGAGGTTTGGGAAGGGTACCAAATTGACAATAACATTTATGTCAGCATGAACCCTCATATGGTACAACGCAACGAAATGAACAACTTGTCTGTGTGTAAGATGCCTTACAATGGCAGAGTATACAGTAACAGGCACTCTGATAGCATATCTATCATTTCTATGGGCTTGGCCTACCAAGTCTTGTACAATGTCTTCCACTACCGCTTAGAATTGTCCATTGCTAAAAACAAGGACAAGATTATGCTGATGGAAATGAATACTATCCCAAAACGACACGGCTGGGATGAGGAAAAATTCATGTACTACGCCGATGCCATGGGATTTGCTTTTGTTGATTCTACTGCAGAGGGCAAAAACAGAGAGCGAGTCACATTTAACCAGTACCAAGTATTGGATATGTCTTTGGGTCAATATATCGCTGCCCAGTTCCAGCTTCTTCAAGCCATTAAGACAGAGTGGGAAGAAATGGTAGGGGTTTCTAGACAGCGTAAGGGTCAAGTCAATTCTTCAGACGGCGTTGGCACTACCGAACGTGCTATTTTCCAATCTTCAGTTATTTCTGAAGAAATATTTAGAAGGTTTGAGGCATTTATGGAGCGTGAGTATGCCGGGTTGCTGGACACAAGCAAGATTGCCTGGAGAGACGGAAAAAAGATGACGTATGTCGCGAGCGATTTAAGAACCGCCTTGCTCAATATCGACCCTGAAGAGTATCAAGAGTCTGAGTATGGAGTCTTTGTCAAAAGCAGTAGTCGTGAAATGGATAAGCTTCAACAGCTTAAAGGATTGGCTATGGCGTTTGCTCAAAATGGTCAGCAACCAGCAACAGTTGCTGAAATTATTGATAGTAACAACTTCAGTAAGGTCAAAAAGCTCTTACAAGAAGTAGACGAAAAGCAAAAAGAGCTTCAGAAGATGCAACAAGAAATGCAGCAGCAGCAACAACAGCAAGTAGCTGAGGCTCAACAACAGATTCAGAATCAGCAGCAGGCGTTTGAGGCAGACCAAAACGAGAAAGACCGTGTGGTCAAACTAGAGGTGGAACGAATGAAAGTTGCTACTAAAGTGAGTAGTGATGCGGATGGGAATGGTCGGCGAGACGACATCGATCGCCAAAGATTAGAAATAGAGCGCAAGAAAGTAGACGCTGCGCGTTCAAAAAGTTGATATAATAAACAGGTTTTTATAGGTATTTAGAGTTGTCCTAATTATTGGTATAAATAATACTTTTGTATAGATGTCAGAAGAAATAAAGCTTGATTTAAGCCAAGTGTCATTCAATAACCTTATTGATGAGAAAGCGCCTGCTCCGGTGTTAGAACAGGAGGTTTCAGCCGAATCATCGGTACCTGAAGAAGCAGAGAATTCCTTACCAGAAGCTGAGGTATCAGAAGAAAGTGTTGCGGAACAACCTGAAGAAGTTTCAGAACCTGAAAAAGTCGATAACACAGAAAGCACACCTGAAGCTCCTATCGAATCTGAGCGAGAAGATGAGGATGCTTCAGATAGCCTTACGGTAATCGATGTTCTGAAAGAGAAAATGGGTTACGATGTAGTAGGCGATTTTTCCGAAGACTACGATGGAGTAGCACAGTTTACTCAAACTGTTGCAGGAGAGATGGCAAAAGAGCAACTAGACTCTGTATTTTCTCAGTTTCCAGATGTTCAAGAGTACTTGCAGTTTCGCTACAACGGCGGCGACCCCAAAAAGTACTTCCAAGCTTCTTCACCAACAGTGGATTACAACTCCCTAGAAATTGAAGCAGACGACGTAAGCACCCAACGTGCAGTAGTTCAAGAACATCTGCGTATGATGAATTACAGCGAGGAAGAAATTTCAGAAACTGTTCAAGATTACATTGATGCAGGTATTTTAGAAAAACATGCTAATCGCGGTTTGTCTAAATTGAAGGTCATTCAAGAGAACCAAGCCAAAAATGTGGTTGAGTCTCAAAAGAAAGAAGCTGAGCAATATCAGCAACAAGTGCAGCAGCAATGGGTCAATATTCAAGATACTATTAAGCAAGGCGAGCTACGAGGATTCACAGTTCCTGAATCTGACAAGTCTAAGTTTTATTCTTGGATGAGTGATGCCAAAGACAATCAAGGACGCACACAGCGCATGCTTGATCAAGAAGGAATGGATTTAGAAACTCAACTGGCTATGGAGTATTTACTCTATAAAAAGTTTGACTTGAACAAGTTAGTTCAAGGCGTTAAAGCAACTCAAAAGGCTCAGAATCTCAAGAAGCGTTTGCAGAACAACCAGCCTGCTTCCAAACGGATGAAAGGTGGTACACAAAACTCTAGTAAAGGCAATAAGCTGCCCAGTTTATCTGAACTACTCTAACCTTTATATAATTACTACACATGTCCGCAGACAATTTGAAAAAACTTCGTCTATACGAAGACACCTTTAACAGCTCCTCGATGACTGACGAGAACAGCTTAGCTGCTGCTCTCCTTACTCAGCCTGATGTGCTGTCTCCTGTTATAACTCATCTCTCTGGTCAAGAAGACAAGCGTTTCCCGCTTAGCTTTTTAACTGAAGGCATGGGCGCTACTAAATACATCAACGACGTTGAGTACGATTACCCAGTTATGGGCCGTATGAACAAGGCTGTTGAGTGTACTGCTCAATCTGGTACTGGTGGTAACCACACCCGGATCAAGTTAACGTTCCCTGAGCGTTGGTTCGTGCGTCAATACATTCTTGAGGCTCCTGATGGAACTCAAGTGCGTGTGATGGATGACCCTACTCCCGTAGCCAACGGCTATGAGTATAGCGTTCAGCTTGTTGCTTCCGATGGTGCAGCAACTGCTGCATCTGACACTTTCGTAAACAAGATGTTTGTTCAATTGTATGCTCCAGCTGCAATGAGCGGATCTCGCGGAAACGAAAGCCATTGGGTTGCTCCTTCCAAGATGCGTAACCAAATCAGCTTGATTCGTAAGTCTTATGCGTATGAAGGCAATATGCCTGATCGCGTTGTGAACTTCGAGTTCAATGTTGGTGGACGCTCAACCAACTTGTGGTACGACTTTGAGGAGTATCAGCATATGTTGCGTTGGAAGGAAGAGTCTGAGTATGCACTGTGGTACAGCCAGTACAACCGTGATGCTAACGGACTTATTCACTTGAAGGATGACAACGGCAAGCCAATTACCATTGGTTCTGGTGTGCTTGAGCAGATTCCTAACGTGGATACATACTCTCAGTTGACTGCTTCTAAGTTGAAGTCTGTTGTTCGTGATGCTCTGTATGGGGCTACCGATGCTCAGCAGATGAACATCGTTCTCTTCACCGGTATCGGTGGAATGGAAGAGTTCGACAATGCTATGAAGTCTGAAATCAGCTCAGGACAATACATTAAGAACACTGACCCAGGTAGCTTTATCAGCGGAAGCGGAAGCAACTTGCAGCTTGGTGGCTTCTTTACTTCTTATCAGCACATTGATGGTCATACCATTACTGTTCGCCACTTGCCCTTGTTTGACCATGGTGCTCGTGCGTTGAATGCTGATCGTCACCCGGTCACTGGTCTCCCTATGGAGAGCTATCGGATGATCTTCCTCGATATGAGCACATACGATGGAGAGAAGAATGTTCAGTACATCTCTCGTAAGGGACGTGAGCTGATTCGTTGGGCAGTTGCAGGTGCTAGTGTTCCTCCAGGATTTGGGGGTAACGCTCTCCGCGCTACTGATGTTGACGGATCTTCTGTTCACTTCATGAAGGAGTGCGGTGTTGCGATTCGTCGCGCTACCAATTGCTTGCACTTAGAGTGCACTAAGTCTTAATTAGACTTACAAAACCGAGAAAGGGGGGAGGGAAATGTACCCTCTCCCCTTTTTTATTCCTAGAAACCCATTAGTTACAATAGATATGTCACATATAGTTACACTTAACCGTCGCCCGAACCCTACAAACCTTCCGGATGACATTTACACCGAAGCCAAACGTCGTATTGGATCTGTTTACACCGGAAGCGGTGATATCATTAGAGGTCTGACTTTTGCGGAACAGCGAAAGTTGCTGCCAGAAGTTTTAGGCGTAAGCGCAGAAGACCCAAACTTTGGTAGAGCCTGTAAAGACTACTACCTGAACCTCACAGTGGAAATTCCTATGGGAGGTGTCGATTTAGAAATTGGAGTAGACGAAGAGGGCTACCCTTTGAACCGTGCTGATTTTATTCGCTACAAATTTGCTTTAGCCCACCCATATGTGGTGCAGGATGAAGAAGACTTGTCTGCTAGTAAGAAGCATCAGTATTACTTGTCTGATAACCGCAGAGAGCTGAAGCAGGCTAAGATGGGCTTAGACTTACGTAAGAGTGCTTACAAGGAGTATATCAAGCTTTCTGACAACTCTGACCGTATGGATAAGGTTCTTATTATCTATGGATACAAACCAAAAGACTTAAAAGCTGAGGAGAAGGAGCTGCAGTTAGAAGAACTTCTTGAGGACAACCCTCAGTTCTTCCTAGATATCGTTACAGATAAAAACTTAGACATGACGTCTTTGATTAACGAATGCCTGTCAACAGAAGTATTGAGAAAAGTAGGGAATACAATACTCGACGGAGATGTATCTTTAGGAGACTCTATGGAGGCAGCAATTTTGTTTTTGAAGGATAAGAAGAACTCCAATGTTTTAACTTCTATAAAAGCCAAACTAAAGGCTTACGCATAAATGACTGTACAAGAGATGCACTATGCCGTAGACCAGGGATTGCAAAAGGTAGCTTCCTCAGTTTACGATTACTTCCTTCCTGAAGAGGTTGACTTTTGGTTAAACCGCGCTCAGGATCGATATATAAAGCATCGCTTGGCACCTGTATTTGATAGCAAAAAGCTCGGATTCAGCAAGTTGCAAAAACGTGTTGATGACCTGCGCTTAGTTATTACGGTAGACTACACGGATGGCGTTGTTCCAAACTCTGCTTTGGAGTTTGTGAACTTCGACCTTCCGGTAGACTACATGTTTTTAATCAATGCTAGAATAGAGTTTCATACTAATAATTGTAAGACTGCAGTTAGCACGTCAGATAGTTTAGTTAAGCGGGAACTTCGTATAGTAGAGCAAGATCAAATGTATTCTCATATAGAGAATCCTTTCGCCAAACCCAGCAAAGTAGCACCCTCTGGATTCATCCATGATGACGAAATAAGAGTCTTCCAGGATGGCGAAAAGTATATATTAAAAACGGTATTCGTCGACTATATTCGCAATCCGGTACAGATTAACCTATCTTCGTCCCTAGATTGCGAGCTTGCAACCCACACCCACCAAGAGATTGTGGACCTAGCGGTAAAGAATATTATAGAGGCTATTGAGTCTCCTAGATACCAAACAAATTCGATTGAACAATCAAAATCTGAATAATGAGTTTTACTGAAACTACTCTTGTTGTACGCGGCGACATCGACTCTACTGCAGCAAACTGCTTAGCCACAAGTGTTGCAAATGCGGCTACTGATGGGAAGCTATTTGTGCAGCATGATGGAGCTGTTATTGCTGGTGACGCTTCTGGAGCCTTAAATGGTCTTATCAAACTTACTGTTGCTCATAACCAACCTGATGGAAGCGTAGCCACGCTCAGTAGTACAGAGTTCTTGAGGAGGGATATTAAAAATATCAAGTTCTCTCAGCCCAATGCTGGTACTCAGCAAGTCATTACAGTGGGTAATATTGTGGCATCTATGAACTCTGTTAGGTTAGAGGCAAAAAATGGTGTTGAAGTCTATGACGTTTTGGGCATAACAGGCAAAAACGCGACTGAAATTGTAGCCAACTTTGCAGGACGTGCTGACACAGAGCGTTTTAAGAACGTAACAATGGCGGTTAGTGGCGCAGATGTCCAAATTACAGTGACTCCTCGCGGGAGTGATGTAGTTGTAACTGGTGACGATGCACTGACAGTTTCTGTTTCTAGCAATAATAATGGACGCTTAGGACAACAATCAAATGTGATTGATTTGGAGACTCGTGCATATATCAGTGCGGGTGCATACAATCAATATGAGTTCCCAATTGTTGTACCTGCTTCGGCTACTAACACTGGTCTAGACTACAGCATCTATACTGTCGAAATTGAAAAATCACTTCCAAATCGCCGCAAGGTCAACGAAGTCGTGCGGGTCTGTATTGCTGATGACGAAGGTGACAGCAACTTACTTGAGGTGCTAGAAGTGATCTTCGGCAGTGCAGTGGTTGACTTAACCGCTCCGGCCGCGTTTACTTCAGCTGCATTTGCAAGTGATGCGGAAGGGACTTCTGCTAGTACTTATGATGTTGGTGATGAAGATGCAATCTTCGTATCGCTTGCTGGCGGATTTGCTGCTGATGCAGCTAACGGTACAATTGTACTGAGCAGCACTGGTTCAGAAGCAGATGTTACTATTAATGTAGCTGTTGATGCGACTACTGCTCGTGTAATAGATACTGGCGTAACCGCCGCTAGCTATGCTGCGGCTGTAACACTCACTGCGACAGCCACTATTACAGATACCTCTGGTAACGTATCAACTGCAGCTACAGATACTGCAACAACAGTCGCATAATTGATAATTCTCTAATTCTTTAATACATACAAATGTCTCATACTAAGACTGTTCTCGTCTCTAATGACGCCGCCGCCACTTCTACAGCTGTAGAGTCCGGTAAACTTGTCGCTTTTGTTGATGGTACTGCTACTGCTAGCAGTGCACCATGGGCTGCTATTAATGCTTCTGGCTCTGCTGCTAAAACGTTTCAGTTTCAAACTGGTGAAGGAAGCTCTTTGCTTTTCAAAGGAGCAGATGTAAAATCATCTACAATTGTTGACCATGTAGCTGGCACTGCGCAAATCCTGGAGGTTACTCCCGTGATTGAAGATGATAAGTCTGCATACATTAAGCTGATTAATGTTACTGAAGGCCGTGAGAAGTTCACCATTGCTACGTTTGAAGCAGTGGGAGCAGCTAATGATGCTGCAGCTGTTGATCAATTGGTTAGTGCCATCAATGCTTCTAAGCGTGATATCTTCAAAGATGTTAGCGCTGCAGAGAAGAGCGGTGCTACTACCGTGATTCAAATCACCATGCCTTTGAACGTTAATATGCGCGGTGCAGCTAACGACGCTTCAAGTGCTGTCACTAATGCAACGCCTGCAGTTTTCAGTATTGGTACTGCAGCTGATGTAAATGCCGAAGTTCAAGCTGCTCTTCCTACTCAAGGTGTAACTAACATTGCTGGGCCTAACGTAGTAAAGCCTGCAGTTGTTACTGGAGCTAATACATACGATCGGACTTGCTTGTTTGTAGAGCAGACGCATGGGGACCGTACAGACATTCACGAGATTGTTTTGTATACCCTTGCTTCTAATACTACTTTGAACGGCACGTTGGATACCTTCGTGGCATAAGCCTTAAACTATGGCTACAGGATATTGGAGAATTAAGGTTGTCGGGGGTGTGTTCCAATTACAGGACCACACCCCTAACGCCACGGCACGTGAAGATTTACTTCTTAAGGTCAATACTCCAAATCGCCATACTGTTCCTGAAGAAGAAACTCTGTTAGACACTTCTACAGGAGTAGATGCTGCTGCGGAGCAACTGATTGTATCTAATGCAGGATACAATTATGTTCTAGCCCAACCCTGGGGTAATCCGTTAGAGATTACTCCGTCTAAAGTTCCCTCGATAACTACCAGTACGTTTCCGGACGGTCTTTATCGTTTTCAAGTTGACTACTCATTTGGAGGCACTACTTATAGTTTTGACGAGTACACTTTGTACTTAGCTACTATAGATACGTGCATCTCTACCAAGCTCGACACTTATTTAGCTAGTTCATGCGATAAGTGTAAAGAGACCCAGCAATTACAGACACTGCAAGAACTAGTGTCACTTAGAACAGGCGCACAACTTGATGTTAATGCAGCCCGTTATACAGCAGCAGAACGAAAAGTCACATTGATGTCTAACATCTGTACCGGAAGTTCTTGCACCTGTATTTGCGGCTGTTCTTAATGTTTTTCTTACCTGCTGACTACGATACTACTACAGACCTGAATGTTGCTCTAGATGAGTACTTCTCAGGCGCATCTGCAATCTATATTGCTAAGGCAGAGTATGACCTGCATAGGGATTGTGATAAGCAAGATTTCTTTATTAATACCCTCCTCTACACAGCTAAAAACGGCTATGTAGACGACCCCGAAGATCCAGGCTTTGATGACTACACTCCTCCTGCAGTAACCTACAATGTGGTGTACTATGATGGTAATTTTAGTACATACCAAAACACCACAGCAACATACTCTCCTGGAGGAACTATAACATTTGAGGTTATTGGTCTTTCTGCAGTATCTCCAATAACAGGCTATGAGATTAATGCAGTAATCAGCACTCAATACGGAGATTCGGCATCAGATATTGTCTTGGTAGATGCTTCTGATAACGATGCTGATTTCTCCTTTACTATACCGAATACATGGTCAGGAGTGATTACCGTAACAACTGCAATAGCGGGTGTTACCACTCAGCCTGTTAAAATAGGATACAGCGAGTCGCCATACTCTTCAGGAACTCTTGAGTATTCAGATAGTATAGGTCTAATTACAACCTTGACAAATGTGCCAATAGGCGATTTAAATGGTGATGCTGCCGTTAACCAATCTGACATACTAGTTCGACTAGGGCGTAATTATGATTACCGTTTAGCAGCGGCAAACCATTTAGATGTTACCCTATACACGTCGGAGTACAGCCCTCTTATACCGGCTAACCAAGTTGTATTTTCTATATCTCCTGTAACTACTGATTACACTTTTCAGACAAGCACTAATGGAGTAAGCTACTCAGGGCAGAAAAAAGAGTTTACCGATCTTACTGCAAAGTATTTAATCTCTGATGGCACTACACACATAACGTACAGCCTTGACTTTACATCGCTAGAAGACGACGGCACTCTCCTATCGACTTTTAATATTCCAGACTCGTTTGATGACACTGCAGCGGTTGTGTTTTACGTGACTGAAGCAACCAACACATTGAGTTTACTTACAAGTAACCAAACGGCTACCCTGTCTGCCGCAAGTGTTTGGGTTAATAGTACTACCAATAGTACTGTAGCTTTTGAACCCTCTGACGTAGTAAACTTTCGTTTAAATGAACCGGCGTCACCCGGCTTTATCTATTACAGCCTGTATTCTCAGGTATATAACAGCACCATTAAGATTGAAGGCTATACATCTTCAGATTTTAGTGGGACTCCAGAGGTCAGTGAAACACTTTCGATTGCTGTAGCTGACAATGCTGGATTTATAAGTTCTACTGCAGTAACACTTCCTGCTACTGTAGACTCAGATTTGCACTTTAAAACGAGCTGGGTATCCCAACGAGTAAGTAATCTTATATATTTTGAAGCTGTATCTGACACCCCGGTGGATTTAGTTACTGTTGGATCCTTGTCAGTATCCCCTAATCGTTGGGATCCAGACGATGCTGCAGAGACAATAACGATTACGTTTACTGCTAACGAGGGTATTACAGCTTCAGACTACGAAATTGATCTGTTCCCTACGCTAGAACTGAATCCAACTAATTTTATTATTACAGCACAGTCGTCTTCTCTAGGTACAGGTTCTTGGACTTTTACCAGGAATAATTTAAACTGGGATACTGAACCTGTAGACCGAATCAAAATAAGGTATAGTATTTCTGCAGTATGAGCTTAGAAGAAATAATAGCCGACTACTGTAACAGGCATTCAGAAAAATCTCATTCAGAGATTGCGTCTACTATTCTGCTAGATTATGATACCCTTTCTTTAAGTCACCGAACTTTACGTAGAAAAATAGGAGAGTTACGTAACGGCCCTAAATCCTGTACAGGTAAATCACTATCTTCTAAAGATGCTGTACTGACCTACAAGGGACCGGAGCAAATAGACTCTTTAGATAAAGCTATAAAGCACTTTGAAGTAGACTTAAATGTTTGGGAAGTAGAACGCTATACCTGTAACAGTTGGGATGCTCCGACAAAAACAGGTTCCAAAACTTTCTATCAGGTAAAAGTTCACTTAACGCCCAAAGTGTCAACTGTTGATTGGGCAAGAATCAAAAAGGACTTGAATACCAGTGTAGATGGTTTTCAGATTTACACTCAACCAGGAACAAACGAGTGTGTGCTTGTTCTTAGCGACTTTCACATAGGTGCGCAAGTAGACGCTATAGGGAATACCCCTAGCTTCAGTACTAAAGATGTAGTGTCACGACTACAAGAGGTTGCTACTAACGTAAATATTCACAAATACAAGAAGGTTACGGTATGCTTGCTAGGAGATTTTATAGAATCCTTTACTGGTATTAACCACGAATCAACTTGGAAAGAGTTAGAAAAGGATGGATACGGTTCGCACATAGTAATTACAGCGTATACGATCCTCAAACGCTTTTTGACCAGCTTAAATAATGCAGTCAAGGTTGCTATAGTTAGTGGAAACCACGACAGGATAAGTCCAAAACTAACTGGAGACCCTCAAGGTTCTGTAGCGTCACTTCTTGCTTATATGCTGCAAGAAAACACTACTTTAAATATTGAGCATCATCCTTTACTTTTAGGAATAGAAGTAGACGGTATATTCTACTTGCTTACCCATAACCATTATAACATATCTAAAGGTGATTTAGGTAAGGCTTTTTGGGAGCATGGAAAGCAGGGTATGTACAATGTTATGTTAGGAGGCCATTGGCATTCCCGCAAAGGAAAAAGAGTATACTCTACTATAGAAGAAAAACTCGTAGATCAAGCAAACTACCGCCAAATTGCTGTAGCACCTTTATTTACAGGCAACTTTTACTCAGAAAGTAATGGTTGGAATAGTAGTCCAGGTTATACAGTTATCGAGAATAACGGCAGGGGCAAACCAAACGTTTTTGAATATGTATTGTAATGGCATCTGGTAAATACAACTTCATAGTAGAGCAGGGATCTCAGCACGAGGTCACATTTGTGTATAAGGACAGCTCTGACGTAGGAATCAGTTTAACTGGTGCTAGGGTGCGTATGGCTGTAAAAGACCATATTACAGACACGGAGTTTGTGTACCGGGCTACTAGTGACGCTACTGCAGACACAGGGTATTTAGATCACTTCGATATTCCTACACAATCAGGAGACGATATCGGCAAGTTCACGCTGACTATTCCTTCGAGTACTACTGATGCGATGACCTTTAACCAGGGAGTGTATGACCTAGAACTAGTGAACAGTGACTCTTCTGTAGAAAGAATTATTGAAGGAAAATTCAAAGTCAAGCCACAGGTTACTGAGTGATGGCAAACAAAATCATCATAACGCAGCCTATAGCTAATGTGGTTAAAATTACAGAAAGTAATAACACCGTTACTATTAGTGAGAACCGGTTATCTCTTTCTGTTAGTGCTGGCTCTAGCGGTTCTGCATCTTCGTTTGAATTAGGTTCTGATTTGGTTGTCACCAACTCTATTGGTGATGCCGTTGCTGGTGTAACTACATACAGTGCAGGAACGAACTTAGAAACGATTATTCAAGATCTGTTAGCCCCGTTCTTAGAGCCAGTTCTTGCATCTGTTATTCCGACGACGACAAACTTCCCTGATATAATCGAAGGAGAAAACTATGTTGTGCAGACTGGTCTTGACAACAGAGTTATTGGAGGCTTTATTTATACTATTTCAAATATTGGAAACTTAGACAGTACTGCAGGACTAGAGGTTACCTACAACTACAATCAGGGAACTTCTTTGATTGACAGTACTCCTAACTGGTCTAGTATTTCAAGCCCATACAATGCTTCTACAGGCAACCATTTAACACCTTCTGGCAGTGCTTTAACTAGCAATGGACTGCAGTACACAGTCACGCACACCTTAGGTTATCTAACAGATGGCACGGGTTCCTTAGTTCCGATTACAAAACAGACTAAGATTATTTACAGGCATCCTGTATACGTCTATGCGAACACTAGCGCAACAGTT
>Ga0213863_10000589_pt1 | contig 27568 bp, 22 predicted proteins | sample PICome_8_FD_160128 | JGI IMG/M metagenome (GOLD analysis project Ga0213863, IMG submission 160128) | Coastal seawater microbial communities near Pivers Island, North Carolina, United States - PICO497 | ecosystem: Environmental > Aquatic > Marine > Coastal | place: USA: North Carolina... | reverse complement strand
TCATACTCGTTGCTAGCGGGCACGCCCGGCATTACTCCAGGATACGGATTATAAACTTCAAGGGCCCAATTGCCGCCAGAACTTTTGCGCATGATTTCAGAAAGAACGGCGGGGTCCAGACCATTATTGACGCCGAGCTGAAGCGCTTCTGCGGTCCCGGTCATGAGCACTGACAGCAACATGTTGTTACAGACTTTGGCGACTTGGCCTGCGCCTGCTTGGCCGGCGTGAAAAATATTCTTGCCCATTGCCTCGAGTAATGGTCTGGCCCGATCAAGGGCTTCAGTCTCACCTCCGACCATAAAAGTGAGCGTTCCTCCGACGGCGCCGCCAACACCTCCAGAAACTGGCGCATCAATCATCATAAGCCCCTTCTCGGAGGCGGCCGCCGCAACTTGACGAGCCGTCACAGGCGCAATAGTGCTTGAATCAATGATAAGGGTTGATGACCCAATATGCTCTAGAAGGCCGTCATGACCTAGATAGACTGCCTCGACGTGACGCGAGGCAGGAAGCATTGAAATAACGACGTCGGCGTTGGCCACAGCGGCGGCTGCTGTTTCGGCGGGTCGACCGCCCTCTGCTTTCACTTTGTCAACCGAGTCAGCAACGAGATCAAAAATTTGGACCGTATGACCGGCCTTGACTAGGTTGATCGCCATGGGTCCACCCATATTACCCAGTCCAATAAATCCGATGGTGCTCATATCAACTCCTTAAAAGTTCGATCTTTAGAAAAAAAGGACATCTCATGCGAGATCAGCCAAAGGATGCTGCTGCCAGTGATCGGCGAAATGAGATTCGACCACCGCGTCGGGAACTGCGCCCAGTGTGTGCTGCCATTTGGGGTTCCCGTCCTTCTCGATGAGCAGCGCCCGAACCCCCTCGCTGAATTCCCCTTGTCGACTGCAGGCGACAGCAATATTGAGTTCCATTTGGAACATGGATTTGAGATCCATCGTTTTGGCGCGCTCGAATTGCTCGATGATAATGGCCGCTGTGGTTGGCGAGCCTCCTAAAAAGCTTTTACTGGCCCGATTAAGCCAAGGTTCGTCAGGCCAGAGAGCGGTTTGCTCGCTGAAGGTTAAAATGGGGTTGCTGCTTTTAAGGGTCATCTCAAGCGCTTCCCGAAGCAGATCTTCGTTTGCTCGAATTTGAGAGGCGGGAAATGCATCCTCAGGCGACTGGAAGTCCTCTGCCAGTCCTGCAAGGTCAGACGGGGCCGATGCGTGCAAAGGAAGGTTCGAGAGACCCTTGATGAAGCAGTCTTTCTGACTGTGGAGAATTAGTGTGTCAAGAAGACCAATATACATCGCGTCCTCCCCATTGATATTTGCGCCAGTCAGTGCCAAAAAGTGGGCCCAAACGGGATCAATCTTGCTGAAGGAGTAGGTGGCGCCAGCATCAGGGAACAGGCCGATTGTGATTTCAGGCATTGCCATTCGAGTGGTTTCGGTGCCAATTCTAAGTTGGCAGGCTGAAAAAATGCCGAGGCCACCGCCCATGATGATGCCGTGCCCCCAGGCAATCGTGGGCTTAGGATACCGGCGAAGGTCATAGTCCAGCCGATATTCTCGCTCGAAAAAGTGCTCGCAATAGGTGCATGGCCCTCCTGGCGTCTTGACCATATCATGATAGAGATTTTGGATGTCGCCGCCAGCCGAAAAAGCTTTCTCGCCTGCAGCGTCAAAAAATATAGCGGTGATGCTCGAGTCATTGCGCCATTGGTCGAGCGCGATTTGAATCTGGTCGATCATCTCAAGACTCAAGCTATTCAGCGTTGCCTCGGAATTGAGGGTGATGCGTCCAAGTTTGACGCCGTTATCGATCTCCTCAACACGTGCAAGGACTGCCTCTGCCATCAGGCGTTGCTCCACTCAGGCGACCTCTTTTCAAGAAAGGCATTGACGCCTTCTTTTTGGTCTTTCGTTGAGAACAAATTCACAAAAGCTGTGCGCTCGTCATCGAAGGCGTCGGGCATGGATTTATGGCGGGCCGACATGATGAGTTTTTTACAGGCGGTGACGCTGGTTGGGCTCTGGTTGGACGTCATTGCAGCCAGCTGCATCGCCCGCTCTAGGCTTTCTCCTTGAGCAACCACTTCCTCGACCAGCCCGATCCTCTCGGCGGTTTTTGCATCGACCCGCTCGCCACACAAAATCATGCGCTTTGCCCAGCCTTCTCCCACGAGCCAGGGCAGGTGTTGGGTGCCCAAACCGCTGGGGAGTAGTCCAACTGTCGCTTCAGGGAGCGCCATGACCGCTTGTGCCTCAGCAATTCTGATGTCGCATGACATTGCACATTCGAGGCCGCCACCCATGGCATAACCATTGATCGCGGCAACGGAAACCCCTCTAAAGTTTGTCAGCGCTTGAAACGCTGCGTGGAAATGCCTTCCGATGATATCTGCATTCTGAGGGTCACCATCGGCAAACATTTTAAGGTCGGCGCCGGCAGAGAAAAACTTTTCTCCTGCGCCTGTAATGACCAGGCTGTAACAATCGGGATTGGCATTGAGTTCACCGATCAGCTGCTCTAGCGCTTGTAGATTGTCGCTGTCCCAAGTGTTTGCAGCCGGATTGTCGATGGTGATCAACGCGGTGTTGTCGTGCATTTCGAATTTTAGTTTGTCGGTCATTCTGACTCCTTAAGTGATGGCTTCGAGGTCAGCCAGGGCTAATAATCTTCTTGCAACAATAACGCGCATGATTTCATTGGTCCCCTCGAGAATTTGATGGACACGATTGTCTCGAATATAACGTTCAAGGGGATACTCTCGCATGTAGCCATATCCGCCATGGAGTTGCAGGGCCTCATTGCAAATATGAAAGCCTGCATCGGTCGCAAAGCGTTTCGCCATGGCCGCATAAACGGTCGCCTCGGGATCGAGTGAATCCACCTTGAACGCTGCGAGTCGAATCATTTGCCTGGCAGCAACGAGTTCGGTTGCCATGTCGGCTAACTTAAACTGAAGCGCTTGAAAGTTAGCCAAGGCCTCGCCAAATTGTTCACGCTCCTGCAAATAGGTTTTTGATCGATTCAGTGCCGCTTGGGCGGTCCCAACAGAGCAAGTCGCAATATTGATGCGGCCTCCGTCTAAACCCTTCATGGCGATCTTAAAACCGTCGCCTTCCTGACCGACCCGGTTCGACACGGGTACTTTAACGTCCTCGAAGGTAATCTCTCGAGTAGGCTGACTGTTCCATCCCATTTTTTCTAGGTTACTGCCGTATTCAATGCCCGGTAAATCTGCCGGAATGGCAAGGCACGTGATGCCTTTAGGGCCTGCACCACCGGTTCTAACCATGGTGACAAGCGTGTCGGTCCCGCCAGCGCCAGAAATAAACATTTTGCCGCCGTTGACGACATAGTGATCCTCTTGGCGAACTGCTTGGGTTCTGATCGAGGCCGCATCAGAGCCAGCCCCGGGCTCTGTCAAACAGTAGCTGGCCAACTTTCGTCCTGCAATTAAGTCGGGGCAGAGCGCCTCTGAGAGCGCGGGGTCTCCAAACGTCGCGATCATCCAGGTGGCCATATTATGAATGGAAATGTAGGCGGTTGTAGAGGTACAGCCCATGGCCAATTGCTCGAGAATGATGCTCGCATCGAGACGGGAAAGCCCCATTCCGCCGACATGTTCTGGGCAATACAGGCCGCAGAAACCCAGTTCTCCAGCGCGTGCAATCACGTCTTTGGGAAAAGTCTTGTGGCGGTCCCACTCTGATGCATTGGGTGCGAGCTCTCGATCAGAGAACTGGCGTGCAACCGCTTGAAAGGCGGCTTGGTCTTCGCTGAGATTATAGTCCATAAGGTGTTATCAAGTCGTTTATTTGGGCCTGATTCGAGACGTTAGAACGCCGACTCAAGCGATCGTTAGTTAAAAATCTGGTTAGTACATGAATAGGTTAAAGGAACGATGCGCGCGGCGGTTTGAGCCGCCCCCGAACCGGCGCGTCAGCGCTCAAGGCCATCAGTCGTGCCGCATTGCGCCCAGGGTTCATGATAGTCAAACCCATCCAAGATCGAAAGCGAGTGTGCCCAGCATGGTTTTTATTTTAAGTCGCATACAAGTCCCTCAGTGGTGCGCATTCTTTAGCAGATGCGCGGCTCCATGAACTTGCTGTATCGAAGCGTTTTCCCCAAAGAGACGTTGTTTCATCGTGCCATAGACCTTGCGGTTCTTGCCGAGATGCGCGAGAGCGCCTGCTTTTTCCATGGCTCGGTCCAGTAGATCGGGAAGATCGCAAGCAGCGCTGACGATGCCCGCCTGCTCGGCCTCCGGCCCTGTCCAGCGGCGGGCCAATTGCACAGTTTCAAAAAACACATTGGCAGGTAATTTGTGCTTGAAAAGCGCCAGTTCGGCATCCGGAATGATCATGCCGATTTCCACCTCGTTCGCACATGCAAATCCCCGGTCAGAGCGCATCAGGCGTATATCGTGGCACAAAGCCATCATAAAACCTGCGCCAAAAGCATGACCGTTGATGGCACAAATTGTTGGGACAGGGAGGGTGATTATCCTGCCCATCAAGGTCATAAATTCGGCGCCGAAGGCATCCCGGTCTCCGCCGCGGTGCGGGCCCTCGGATGCGCGCCATTCAAGGTCAAGGCCATTGGAGAAAAACTTTGGGTGGCTGCCCGTTGTAACCAGTGCGGCGGGTCCATCTGAGGCTTCGACCTCATCGAGAGCATCGGCAACAGCGCGAACGAAAGATGTATTCCATCGATTCTCACCATCATCCAAGGTCAATACAAAAACGTCGTTTTCTCGGGTGAGTTGGATCATTGTAAGTCTCTAGATGTCTTGGAGCCTGCAGTATGTCTGAAGTCAGAGTGGGTGCCAAGGTGCGACTCTTCGGGCAGGTTGGAATTCTAAGCGGGATGATTTATTTTTAAGCGATGGAAGCGTTATTGGAATCAGATCTGCGAAATTGCTTTGGGGATGTAGAAGAGCTCGTCCTGCCCGACTTAGAAAAAGTGGTTTGGTCAAATCTAGACTTTCTGGGCTGGGTACATCCCTCGGGGCATCTCGGCTATATTGCAACGCGATCCCCAAAGGATGGTTGTCTGCGCGGTGTCGTTTTGCGCCGGCATGCGAGACCCTCTCGGCGCATTCGGCTTGAATTGTGCAGTTTGTGTCATCACGTGCACAGTGCGGGGGGCACCGCGATGTTTACGATCACCGAGGCTGGCAGCCGTGGTCGGCGAATGATTTCAAATGTTGTGTGTGGTGATCTTTCCTGTAGTTTGAGAGTTCGTAATTTGATTAACCCCTCAAGTTTGATGCATGAAACGATGTATCTTGAGGCCAAAGTTTGGCGTATCCTGCAGCATCTGCATCGTTGGTTGACCCGAACAAAACATTTGTAAGTAGAAGCATTCGTTGAGCGTGCCTGCGCAGCTATAGGGCACCTCGGCTGATTTTAATCCCCTAGCCCGTGGGCGTAGATGGCGCTAGAAGCGGACACCGCAATTGATTTCTCATGTCTTAGTCAATTTGAAAGAGACGTTCAAGCCTGCCGGGCAGCTGTTTTATGGCTGGTATATCGTGGCGGCAGCGGGAGGTTTGCAAATGCTAGCAAGCCTTCTTTGGATGCAGTCCTATGGGGCTTATGTCGTCTTTCTCCAACAGGAATTCGGTTGGAGTAAAACCATTGTGGCAGGTGCTTTCGCGCTGACTCGGATAGAAAGTGGAATACTGGGCCCGCTTCAAGGTTGGCTTGTTGATCGGTATGGACCACGAGTAATCCTTCGGATTGGGGTGGTCCTTTTTGGGCTTGGATTTATTGGATTTAGTCGAGTCGAAACGCTGCTTGAGTTTTATCTGTGTTTCGCTGTGATTGCTTTGGGCTCCAGTCTAGGCGGTTTCGCTACAGTTATGGTCTCGATTGTGAGTTGGTTTAATCGTCACAGAGCTAAGGCGGTTGCTTTTTCACAGATTGGTTATGCTCTAGGCGGTATGTGTGTGCCGTTGGTGGTGTTGGCGTTAGAGGCTTTTGGATGGCGTGTCACCGCGTTTTACTCCGGCGTTCTTGTAATATTGCTAGGGCTCCCGATGTCCCAAGCGGTTCGGCATCGTCCCGAGACTTATGGGGATGTCCCTGATGGGCGGATGCTGCCAAATCACAATTCGAGCGAGCCGATGCGTGCCGATATGACAGCGCAACAGGCGATGAAAACCCCCGCGTTTTGGTTAATCAGTTTTGGGCACGCAGCGGCCTTGTTGACCGTGTCGGCAGTCATGGTGCACTTGGTGCCACATTTAACAGAGGGCCTGAATTTTTCATTGGGTCATGCTGCGTTGATGGTCACCTTGGTGACCGCCTGTCAGCTGGTGGGCCAACTGCTCGGAGGTGTGCTGGGCGATCGATTTGATAAACGTTTGATTTGTGTGCTTTGTATGATTGCCCATACTGGAGCATTGTTGCTGCTGGCCTTCGCATCGAGTCAAGTGGATGTGGTGATGTTTGCGGTGCTTCATGGTTTGGCGTGGGGCATCCGTGGTCCTTTGATGGTGGCGCTTCGAGCAGATTATTTCGGCGCTGCCTCGTTCGGCACAATCATGGGCTTTTCATCGCTTATCGTGATGCTCGGAATGTCTTTCGGTCCTTTGGTGGCAGGCTTGTTTGCCGATTATTATGGAAACTATCAGCTCGGGTTGACGGTTCTAGCGTTAACGGCGTTTTTGGGCTGTTTTTGCTTCATGGGAGCGCGCCGGCCAGCGTAGTGATCGAACAATCGCTTCGATCATAGATTTGCGGCATGTCGTTGCAAAAATTTTAGTGCGAGGCGCTTGGTGAATTTTTTGCGCTCTCAAAGGCGGTAATGCCCAAGGCTTCACGAATCGCGATTCCTGCTGGGGACGTCATGTCATCGACGGGGATGCCTGTCGCATCGGCGATTCTCACCATGCGTTGAAAGTTAGCGGCAACGCCCGCTGCCTCGATAATAAGCTCAGGTGATGTCGCGTTTAACAGGTCAGTTCTTGCTGAGGCCAGGCGTTGCTGGTCGTCTGACATGAAAGCTTCAGAAAAAGATAGCAGGAGTTGGCCATGAACAATGCCCCGATGGGCAGCCGTTTTATCGCCCAGCAAAGCATCTAGATCGATCTCTGTCTCTGTGACGTGGGCGCTCGCACGGAGCATCCCTGCATGGGCATTCGTTCAGTAAAAGCAACGATTAATTGCAGACACGCGCCCTGCAATCAGTTCCATCTGCAGTCTGTTTAAGACCCTGGAATTGGCTTGGACCAGATTGCCCATTTCTTCCAGGTGTAAATAAAAGGCGCCTGCGATCCGTTTCCATTGTCTCACCAGATCCGGTGTGGCAGATAGCGCGCGAACGACATTGGCGCCAAATCCCGTTGGCCACAAATCTTCATTAGCCACCGTCAAACCTAATTTAGGAATCATCGGAACAAATCCAGTGCTTTGCTCAAGCGAGGGTGGCTGGCTTTGCGAGGGGACGCCTGGTTTTGGCTGGGGCAGCGGAGGCGGTGCTAGATCCAGTGCTCGATGGAATTCGTCGATGCTAAAAATACAGACCACAAGGCCGACGAGCTCAACGTAGGCCAGTTTGGATAGTCCATCCTTTTCAAGTGCATCCACCTGAGCTCGTGTAATACGCCCTTGATCGGTAATGATTTGATGAATCATGTCGATGATTTTTTCGTCAAGGATCAATGAGGGTGCGTGCTGGGCTTGAACAGACCTCCGAGATAACGCAGCCTTTTTTTCGTCGCATAGCCTACAATGCTTGGCCAAGCGACTTTCAGCGGCGATGGCAATTTTTTCGGAGGCTGTCCACCAATAGCCAGGCTCGCTGAGGTAATCGAGGTGCGCCTCGATAGCGCTTTGAATATCAGCGCGATTGTCTAAGGCGGACAGCAATAAGGGTGCATCGGCGGTCAAGAGCGTTACTCTGAGACGGGATGTTAGAAACAATACTGATTCAAAGTTGGTTCTACAACTCTAACCTCTGAATGCTGACCGACGACGCACAAAATGTTATCGCACGGGATCGATGATACGTTAACTGTTTGCCGACCTGAATCTGAACTCCGTGATGGTGCGTTAGGCCGATTGACGAGATTTGTGGCATTTGCTCGATTGATCGATCATAAAGTCGCTCTTTGTTGTTTCGAGCAGGCTATAATTTGTAAACCAGCGTGTTCACATCCCAGGCTACGGTGGCTCAGGATTGGATAGTAATGTCGGTCGGCCGAACTGGATGTGAAGGTGAGCAGGTCGGCAGAAGGGTGGTTTACATGAGAAAAACGAGGGGTCGATGTGATTAATACGCCGCAGGCCTGGTTAGCTGAGGTTGGTATTGAACGGTTTCGTCTCAGGCGGCAGCCAGAGCGCCAGAGGTCAGTGCTGCAGACACAGCAGGTTTCCGTGGCCACAGAGACAGCTGTTCTCGAACCGCCGCGCGGTGATCTTGATACCGTTGTTGAGTGGACTGCGCGAATTCGAAACTATCGGACGGTGGCGACATTAACTTGCTTTGATGAAACGCTGTCGGCATCGGACTTCAAGATGCTTGAACGCCTATCAAATGATATAGGAACCGCCGTTAATGGCATGGCGATCCAGCCGTTGGTGCAAGAACAACGATTCAGCACTCTGGGCACTGACTTGATCGATGCGGAGCGTGTCCAGCGCTGGCTACAAGACCTGCCCGGATCTGTTGTGTTGCTTGCCGGTAATTGCACCGCATTTTCAAATCTCTTGATTCGCGCCGGTCAGATTCGAGAACCTGCTCCGATCTTGATCAGCGGAATTTTAAGTGCGTCTGAAATGCTCGAGAAAAAGCGGCAATTGTGGCGAGCACTGAGCGCTCAGATTCATTAGTGGAAAACTAGTAGTGGAAGGTCAGTGTGTGAACATCAGGGTCATGAAGCATATTGATATGCCCTATGTTTTGAGAAATGAGCTTGCCGCGTATCCCCATCCGTGGCGAGAAGGGCATTTTAGAACCAGCTTAAATGGCGGAGACGACTGCTTCGTCATGGAGAGTGACTCGCGCTTGGTCGGGCATGGAATCTTGAGTACTGGCGCCGGCGAGGCGCATGTGCTCAATCTTTGTGTGCACCCGGAGGCTCAGGGGTGCGGTTTCGGACGTAAAATGCTGGATCATCTCTTGGATACGGCGTCTCAAAAAGCAGTGAACGTTGTCTTTTTGGAGGTGCGTGCTTCTAACCGAAGCGCACGAGCGCTATACGAATCGGCAGGGTTTAACGAAATGGGGCTTCGGCCGAATTATTATCCTGATGTCCATGGAAGAGAGGATGCAGTTTTAATGGGTAAGGAATTGGTGTAGTTCAATCGCATCAAACGGCTATAATGCGCGCCTTATTGGACGAGGTAAGCTCATGACCCGCTCTGAAGTCGATCGACGAAGAACGTTCGCGATAATCTCTCACCCCGACGCGGGTAAAACTACGATCACAGAGAAATTATTGTTGCTAGGAAAAGCCATACAAATGGCTGGAACCGTCAAGTCCAAAAAGTCAGACCGCTACGCGACATCAGACTGGATGGCGATGGAAAAAGAGCGGGGTATCTCGGTGACTACCTCAGTGATGCAGTTCCCTTACCGTGACTGTGTCGTCAATTTGCTGGACACGCCGGGTCACGAAGATTTTTCTGAAGATACCTATCGGACGCTGACCGCGGTTGATTCTGTGCTGATGGTTATCGACGGCGCCAAAGGTGTTGAAGACCGAACCATTAAGCTGATGGAGGTCTGTCGGCTTCGAGACACGCCAATCTTAACTTTCATTAACAAATTAGATAGGGAGATCAAAGAACCTATCGAACTGCTGGATGAAGTTGAGGCCGTGTTGAATATTGACTGTGCCCCGATGACCTGGCCCATCAGTATGGGGCAGCGCTTTCAAGGGGTTTATCACCTCTATGAAGACTGTATTTACCCCTATCGAGGAGAAGTACTGGCGCCTCTGTCCGAACCCGAGCGGATTGAAGGCCTTGATAGTCCGGCTGCGCGAGATCTTTTGGGCGATCGTTGGGACGACTTTAAAGATGAAATTGAGTTGGTGCGGGGTGCTTCACACGAATTTGATCAAGCAGCTTATTTGGCGGGCACTCTGTCTCCGGTCTACTTTGGTACGGCTCTGCGCAATTTCGGGGTGATGGAGATGCTTGATGGGTTCGTCGCCATGTCACCGTCACCGCTGCCAAGAGAAACCACGGGTCAGCGGGTTGATCCCAATAACCCAGAATTTTCAGGGTTTGTTTTTAAGATCCAAGCGAACATGGACCCAAAGCACCGGGACCGTATTGCTTTTTTGAGGGTTTGCTCGGGGACTTATGAGCAAGGGATGCGGATGCATCATGTCCGCTTGGGCAAGGATGTCAAAATCAGCGATGCGGTGACCTTTCTGGCTGGCGAGCGAGCGGCCATTGGACATGCCTTTGCTGGCGATATTATTGGCCTGCATAATCACGGGACTATTCAGATTGGTGATACTTTCAGTGGCGGCCGGAAAGATCGCTTCATTGGAGTGCCGCATTTTGCCCCAGAGTTGTTTCGCCGAGTTCGACTGAAAGATCCGCTGAAGAGTAAGCAGTTGCGCCAAGGCTTGACTCAGCTCTCAGAGGAGGGCGCAACTCAAGTTTTTATGCCGCTCACCAATAACGATCTTATCTTGGGTGCGGTGGGGGTCTTGCAGTTCGATGTCGTGGCCTATCGCTTGAAAGATGAGTACAAGGTCGATTGTGGTTATGAGTCTGTCGCTGTGAACACAGCACGCTGGGTGGTCTCATCCGACCTTAAACAACTAGAAGAATTCAAACGTAAGGCTGAAGGCCATCTGGCTTTAGATGGTGGTGGTCATCTGACCTATTTGGCGCCATCGCGTGTAAATTTATCGTTGATGGAAGAGCGTTGGCCTTCAATTGAGTTTAGAGCCACTCGAGAGATTGCTTGATTGAAAGCATAATGGTGGAGCTGTTCTTTACAGCCTACTAGGTGGTGGCGCTCTACTGAGATTTTTTAGAGCGGCGCGTGGATGGGCGTGCTGGGAGTCGCGTTGGCGGATGCCTCAGAGGCAAATGGGTCTGCAGTCATCAGCTCCGCGAGGTCTCTTGCTGCATCATTACCAACTCAGACCATGTCTTCATAAGGATTGTCGACCTGCAAAGAGATCGGTTTGGCATGCCCCGGGATCGTGATGGTGGCATCGGTTAGATTCAGCGCTGAGCCCTCAACAACACCTTGTCCAAATTGATAGATCGGTGCAGTCTCATTTTTTAGGCAGGCCTCGTCATAGGCATAGCTGCTTGCAATGGTCTCAGTCTGGCGGTCTTGGAATTTTATCATTGCTGCTTTGCCGTGACGTTTGGCGAGCATGGAATTCGTCACCTCTGGGGACAATATCGCGGCAGTCGCGTTATTGCCGCCAAAACCTTTTGAATTGATGAACGCGGCCTGCAAATGATTGGGATCAACCGCGCGGTGTTTGAGTAAAAAATCTAGATTGGACCGGTGCACGTCCTCGGCGATGGCGGCAGTGGTTTGGATGCCCGGAATAATATGGTCATGCCAGACCCCCAGAGAGGCGATGATCTGATCCCCAGACGCGCAGGCCAAGGAATGACCAATAAATGCCTTGATCGCCGTTACCGGCCAATCCTGAATACCAAATGCCTCAGCAAGTTTGTCAAAAATATGAGATTCGGTGACCCGATTTTGAGGCGTCCCAGTGCCATGAGCTTGAATATAGGTATGGTGTTTGAGCGCAGCCTCACCGAGTATCGCTCGCACCGAGCCCATGGCTTTACCCAGGGTTAAATAGTTGCCAATGCCCGGACCCGGAATCGACTTCTTAAAGCCATCGGCATTGACGAAGACATCAGCGACGGATCCATAAACGTGTGCTCCGAGTTCTACTGCGAGCGCGTCGTCAAATAAAACCACAAATTGAGACGCTTCAGCCAAAGTAAAGCCACAATTTTCTCCGAAGGGACGGCAGGCTCGGGTGTGGTCTGGGGTTTCAAGGGTACCACCGTCGAGTTTTAAGAGAGCCTCGTCTTCGGCCAACGCGCCCATCGTCCGATAGCCCTCGATGACCTCGGGTGTAATGGGTGCTTCACTCGAACCGATCACGGCGACCCGGCAGTTGCCGGCTCTGATATCCGACATACCCTGGCGAAGGTTGTACAAGAAGGTTGCGCAGGCACCGACATTCGCGCCGGTAGCGCCAACGCTGCCAATCACATAGGCATTGACAAAGTCAGCGGTCATTTCAGCGAGGCCCAGGGGGCAATTCTTCGCGCTGACTCTTTTACCCATGAGTGCAGACTGCAACATGCCCGCTGAACCATTAAAGTCCAGCTGCCCCATCGCGCTGCTGGCATAGACCGCGATTTGGTCCCCAGCCACATGGTCAGTGATGGTTTGCCAGGGAATTCCGAGGGACTGGATGGCATCGGAAGCACCAAATACAGTCAGTTGCAGGCCCCTTGGGTGGCTACGGGATTGATATAATGCTTCTGGATCAAAACCAGAGGGCAGTTGACCCGCGGAATTGACTCTAGACGCCCGACCATCGGGAAACAAAACTTCCAGTGCTTTGCTTGTTGTGACTCTGACTTCTTGTTCGTTGTGGTTTTCGATCAGCCAGTCGGCGGGCAGCTGCTCTGGTAGGTGGCTTTTTTTGATTAAAAATGTCAGTGGGTCATCTGTTTGCGGATTAAGCATTGCCTGCTTATTTGAACGATAGAGATCGGGATCAAATAAGTTGTTAGAAAGCTTTCGGATGAGCGTGTTGCTGAGAATGTGGCCTTGATCTAAGTCACAGTTCATTAATGCTGCGAGTGATTGTAGGGTCCTTTGCTGTTGCTCTAAAGCGAGTTCATCAAAGACCAGGCGCCGGTAACCGTGGTGTCCTGAACTACGTCCTGCCGGATTTATGCCGCCGAAGCCGACGATTACAGGCAGTCTTGTCACGATCCGGATCCTTGCAGCAGCTGAGACAATTGTAAGCCGTAAAAGTCGATAAAAGCCAGAGCCTGGGTCAGATCATTTCCGACCCTTTGGCGGCTAAACCAGTTCGACGGCGATTGCAGTGGCTTCACCGCCGCCGATGCACAATGAAGCGATACCTTTTCGTTTGTTGGCTCGTTTCAAGGCATGAATGAGCGTTACGATCAGCCTCGAACCCGTTGAGCCTATGGGATGACCTTGAGCACAAGCACCCCCGTAAACGTTCACTTTATCGGGATTGATGCCCACCTCTCTAATCGCCAGCATGGTCACCATTGCAAATGCCTCGTTGATTTCAAACAGGTCAACCTCCTCCAGCGACCATTCAACTTTTGCGAGTAATTTTTTGATCGCATCGATGGGCGCCAGTGTGAATTCGGCGGGGTGCCTGGAATGGGTGCTGTGTCCCAAGATCTTCGCGATCGGGGTCAAGCCCTCTGCATGGACAGCAGTCTCGCTTGCCAAAACGAGCGCAGAGGCGCCATCGGAGATGGAGCTGGAATTGGCCGCGGTTACTGTACCATCGGTTTTAAAAGCCGGTTTGAGCGCTCTGATTTTTTCTAAATTAGCGTTGCCGGGCTGTTCATCAACGGTAATGGTGCGCTCGCCTTTTCGGTCACGGACTGTGATGGATACAATTTCATCCTGTGACGCACCGGACTCGATCGCGGCTATGGCCTTTTGTAGACTCCCGATGGCGTAATCATCCATTTGCTCACGAGAAAGTTGAAATTGGTCAGCAACATCTTGGGCGAAGGCGCCCATCAGCCTGCCAGTTTTGGCATCCTCCAGACCATCTGTGAACATACAGTCTTGCAATTGACCGTGTCCCATTCGCAGTCCCGATCTTGCTTTAGGAACGATATAGGGTGCATTGCTCATGCTCTCCATACCGCCAGCGATCATGATGTCGTTGGTTCCAGCTTTGATCAGATCATGAGCGAGCATAGTGGCTTTCATTCCCGAGCCGCATAGCTTGTTGATGGTCGTGGCACCTACGCTATCAGGGATGCCCGCGTCGATTGCTGCCTGGCGGGCTGGACCTTGCCTGAGTCCCGTCGGTAAAACGCACCCCATAATCACTTCATCGATTTTGGACCCATCGATTTCTGCGCGAGTCAGCGCGCCTCGAATGGCCGCTTCACCGAGCTCAACGGCCGAAAGCGCCGCAAGGTCGCCCTGGAGGCCTCCCATGGGTGTCCGCGCACCCGCGGCGATATAGACATCTTGACTCATAGATTGATCCTAACAATATTTAAAATGGTGGTTATGGGCTCATTTAAAAGCCGCTAAAGCTTAAACTAAGGTGCTATTGATAACTACCCCGACGAATCTCCATGTGCGGGATGTGCTATCATTTTTGACAATGAATTGAGAAGTGAGGAGAGCGGTATGTCGAGTCAAGCAGCAGCAGCGCTGACGATTTTTAAGTCGCTTGAAGGGCAAGAAGAAGGGGTCGGATCTTGGTTCGAAGTTGATCAGGATCGTATTAATCTTTTCGCTGATGCAACGATGGACCATCAATTTATACACATTGACCCCGAAAAGTCTGCTGAACTATCCCCGTACAAAGTAACGATCGCGCATGGATTTTTGACACTCAGTCTGATTGTCCATTTGGGCGGTACGGTACCTGTTCCAAGGCCTGATGCGCTTGAGGGCGTTTTTATGGGCGTAAACTACGGGCTTGATAAAGTCCGATTTCCAGCTCCTGTTCCGGTTGGGTCAAAAGTACGTGCTCGCCATACGTTAATGCTGGCCGAACTCAAGGCGCCCAACACGATCCAATTAAAGCGAGCAGTGACCATCGAACTAGAGGGTTCTAGTAAACCCGTATGCGTTGCAGAATCGCTAACGAGACTTATGTACGGTTGAAGGATTGAGGACACGCCGAGAAGGCACAAGGAGATTGGACTATGGCGCCTGTAACGGTCATTGAAGAAGCCGACGTCATCCAAAGCATTCAGGATGCGTTGCAATATATTTCTTATTATCACCCGGTGGATTTTATTCGGTCTATCCACGCTGCCTATGAGCGCGAAGAATCGATCGCGGCAAAAGACGCAATGGCCCAGATTCTGATTAATTCAAGGATGTGTGCAGAAGGACATCGACCGATCTGTCAGGACACTGGGATCGTCAACGTTTTCGTGACCGTGGGTATGAGGGTCCGCTTTAATACGGATGTGGCCCTCGAAGATTTAATCAATGAAGGCGTCCGCCGAGCCTATGCGTTACCAGACAATGTACTACGTGCCTCGGTGCTGGCGGACCCAGCAGGACGCAGACTCAATACTAAAGATAATACGCCTGCGGTGATCCATGTGGAGTTGGTGCCAGGCGACGAAGTGAGTGTCCATGTTGCAGCAAAAGGCGGAGGCTCAGAGGCCAAATCTAAGCTTGCGATGCTGAATCCGGCGGACAGTATAGTGGACTGGGTAACACGAACCGTTCCCAGTATGGGCGCTGGGTGGTGCCCTCCAGGCATGCTGGGTATTGGCATCGGCGGCACAGCAGAGAAAGCGATGCTATTGGCCAAGCGTTCGCTCATGGATGAAATTGACATCCAGGACTTGATCGAGCGCGGTCCACAATCGCGAATCGAGGAGTTACGCTTAGAAATTTTTGAGAAGGTCAACGGGCTCGGGATTGGTGCTCAAGGCTTAGGTGGGTTGACGACGGTCCTTGACGTAAAAATCATGGATTACCCGACCCATGCTGCCAACCTTCCGGTGGCCATGATCCCAAACTGTGCGGCGACCCGTCACATCCATTTTACGCTGACCGGAGACGGGCCTGCTGACCTAGAACCACCGAGGCTAGAGGATTGGCCGAAAATTACTTGGGATGGGGCGTCGGGCGCACGGCGGGTCAATCTTGATGTCGTGGGCCCCGAAGACGTGCGGTCCTGGAAGCCCGGCGAGACTTTGCTCTTGTCTGGAAAAATGCTGACTGGAAGAGATGCTGCTCATAAACGGATTCGCGATCTCTTTGCTGCTGGGGAATCACTGCCTGAGGGCGTCGACCTCAACGGGAAATTTATTTACTACGTCGGCCCTGTTGACCCTGTTGGTGAGGAAGTCGTGGGTCCAGCGGGACCAACAACGGCAACGCGTATGGATGGTTTTACCGAAATGATGCTGGCGCAAACTGGCTTGCTTGGCATGGTGGGTAAGGCTGAGCGTGGTCCGGTCGCGATCGAAGCGATCAAGCAGCATGGTGCTGTTTATTTAATGGCGGTCGGTGGTGCTGCTTATCTTGTTTCCAAAGCAATCCGAAAATCACGAGTCGTTGCTTTTCCGGAATTGGGCATGGAAGCTATTCATGAGTTTACGGTTGAGGATATGCCGGTCACGGTAGCAGTGGACAGCCAAGGTGAGTCGGTACATGAGACGGGTCCCCGGTTGTGGCAGGGGAAAATTGGCATGATCCCTGTAGCGCCCGTGGCTTGAGCTTAGCGCCCGCTCGTTGGATTGCGCCGTTAAAAAGAGCAGAGAAGGCGGGGTTGCTGGTCGGGAGTAGATCCTTAGCGAGCTCAAACAGGGTAAACTTGCGTCCAGGTTTTAACCGGGATTGAGACTTCCCCAAAACCAGCGATTTATAACAAACGCAATGACCAGCGGCAGTTGGCAGCGCACAGTAGAAGAGATACAGGAGTGGCAAGCGATATGTCTGAGTCCGGGAGTGTTGTTGATCAGCTCTATTTAAATGCAGAGCAGCTATCCCAAGATTTTTCTTTGTTCCCAAGAAAAGAACCCGCAGCTGTTGTTAAAGGACTGTTGACCGAACGCGAAATTAACGCGCAGGTTGAGCGTCTCAGAGGCATGGAGGTTGATGCCTACATCGCAGAGACGGTCGCGCCCACCGAGGAATCAACTCGGCCTGGAGCAAAAGCTGTCATCCACAGCTTGAACGTGCCTGTGAGTAACGAGCAATCTTTAGGGCCCTTTTTTAGTTGTGAGTTGACGTTAGAGTTTCAAACGGGTGCTCGAAAGATAGGAGTGCTTGCGCAAGATCGTAGTCACGCGACAGGGGTCTGGGGTGCAGAGCATCATGCGCTTGCGGCAGAGCGGGCCAGTAGTTATGCCATTAGGAATTTACCGATTCTCACGCTGATGGATACCCCGGGAGCTGACCCCTATGAAGATGCCAATGCCCAAAATCAAGCGCACAGCATTTCTCGGCTGATTGCAGAATTGTGTAATGTTGATGTTCCGACGCTGGGGATTATTATCGGTCAAGGTTACTCGGGAGGTGCAATCCCTTTAGCGTCGAGCAACTTATTGCTGAGTCTGCGTACGGGTGTTTTTAATACCATCCATCCGAGATCTTTAGCCAATCTTGTGCGGCGGTACAATCTGTCTTGGCAGGAGTGTGCCCAGTCTGTGGGAGTATCGTCCTATGAGCTCTACCAACAAGGGAACATCGATGGGATCGTTGATTATGACCCAGGCGAAACGCACAAAACACAACATTTGCTCGATGTTATTGTCACTGGGATCGAGTCGATTGAGACCGGTGCGCGACAGTTCGTTGCAGAGCACCCTGAAATCCTGACGCATTATCACCGCAATATTACGCGTTACCTGAACCCGTCGGAATATTTGTCAGCGGTCAATGCGAGCTCAACGCTGAAACTTCGAACTTCTCCGACGGAGTATCCCAATGTCTTTGGTGTCGCTTTTCGATATTTGCGTTACCTCGGTCTCCGTAAACGCATTAAAGCGACGACGACGACACAGTATGGTCGATTGGTAGATGTCGAAATTCCTGAGGGAGAATTAGCGTCTCGGATGCACCGGGAACGCCGAAGCGCCTTTTTGTCGTGGTTGCAGGATCCGGACCGAATTCTCTACGAGGAACAACTGAACAAAGCATGGAATGCGTTTCAGGACAAACGGGTTCATCAGGCTGACGAACAAGGGGTCATTCGTACCCTTTTATTCGGTGAGCCCAAGAAAAACTTTGAGCGTGCGCAAAAGGACCTTACCCTTGAGCTAGGTCTTTATCTTTTCAACCGCTGGAAAGGCAGTGCCAGCGATAATCTGCTTGCGCTTGTGACCTACCTTAATAGTTACGACACCAGTGCCTATCTGTTGAGCACCGCAGACATTCGAGATGTGAAAGCGTTGCTCCAGGCAATGTCGTCGTCCGATCAGCCTATGATCCTCTGGTTAAAATCGAGATTTAGCTTTGAGGGTCGCAAGCTCTTTGATGCCGCTTTCATCGAACAAAAAAACCCGGATTATCTCAAGTCCGAACTCGCGAGCGAGCTGAATCTGATTATCGAAGAAACAAGCCTCTTCGATGCTGAAAGGATCGCTGGTGCGCCGCTGTCGCTCGAAACCCAAACGTTTCTGGCGCAAGTGGAGGCTGGCGGCTCTCCGCTGCCGTTGAATCGTTGCCTTTTGGAAGATTTACTGTGGTCTCAAATCCGTCGCAAAAGCGATGGTCAGGGGTCGCCCTCAGAGCAAGATACGAATATTGTCGATTTGTTGTTAGATAAAGATATCGGTCCGGGGTTTATCCAAGAATGTCGGAACCTCATTGTTTTCTCCGCGGTGTATGAAGTTCTATTGGGCGATTTGGTGTCGATTGCACGAGAGGCGCAAGATTCGAGAACTTTGGCAGAAGCGACCATTGAGCGATTATTATCGTCTGCCGCTGAGCAAGTCTCGACCTTGCCGCTGTTTGCTGGCGAGTCCTCTGAGGCGATCCGACGCGACTTTGCAACTTGGAGTGAGCGATTGGGCCAGTTCAGCCAGGCCAACACCTTTCTGAAGTCGGTTGAAGAGTGGATGCGCGGCATTCACAAGGATAAATCGGACACGCTCTTTGTTGTAATCAGTCACATTTTCGAGCGTGTTTTGCCGTGCTATCATGAGGCGAAGCGGCTGGGAAAACCGTTTACCGGTCGGCTCGAGCCAGTGCGCATCGGTCGTCGTAAAGACTTTTGGAATCGATTAACCATCGCGTATCGAGACCTGCTCTTTAACGAAATTTTGACCCGAGAAAAGCGATCAAAAAAAACAACCTTTGAAGCGATCAGAGATCAATTTATCGATGATTTTGAAGAAACCAATGCAAATCTGATGTCTGCAAACCCGGTCGCATTTCCAACCTTTCGACCATCGATAGAATCAGCCCTGAAAAATGGTGTTCGTCCGCATGGATTGATTACTGGAATCGGGAGCTTTAAGGGAGAGCAAGGCTCTTATCAGGCTGGATTTGTGATTTCGAATGTCGCCTTTCAGGCTGGCAGCATCGATAATTCTGATTGCGTCAGATTTTGTAAACTGCTGGTCGATTGTGCCACGCGACGACTACCCGTGGTGTGTTTTATTTCCAGCGGCGGTATGCAAACCAAGGAGGGTGCGGCAGCGCTTTTCACAATGGCCGTTGTGAACGACAGAATTACCCGATTTGTGAGAGACAATGACTTACCGATAATCATGTTTGGTTATGGTGATTGCACTGGAGGAGCGCAAGCCAGCTTTGTGACTCACCCCCTTGTTCAGACTTATTATTTTTCTGGAGCGAGCATGCCGTTTGCAGGTCAGACGGTGGTGGAGCGAAACCTGCCCTATACATGCCTGCTTAGCAATTACCTGTCACTGACCCCGGGTTCGATGCAAGGCCTGGTTAAACACCCATTTGCCGAGGATTTAGATCGGGCCCTCCGAGGGGTTGATCCGGCGTTACCGGTACCTGCAGAAACGGTGGTTGAGGTTGTCGATCGTGTGATGGCCGGTCGCCTTAAAGGGTCGGATCCTGAGCGGAGCACTGTTGTGGCCGGTGAGGTTATGGCTCGACCGGTGGAAAAAGTGCTCATTCACGCGCGCGGCTGCACGGCGGTTAAGTTGGTGCGAAAAGCGCTGCAGGAAGATTTGCACGTGGTACTTGTTCAGAGCGATCCTGATATGAGTTCTGTCCCAGCGGATATGGTGCGCGAAGCTGGAGAGCAGGGGACCCTGGTTCCCATTGGCGGTAACACCTCAGATGAAAGCTATCTTAACGCGCTGAGTATTTTGAATATTGCCGAGTCCCAAGGGGTCGACGCGCTCCATCCCGGAATCGGCTTTTTGTCTGAGACACCGAACTTTGCTGCACTGGTTCGACAGAAAGGAATCAATTTTATTGGCCCCAGAGTCATGAGTATGGAGACTATGGGAAACAAGTCGAATGCGATTAGCACGACGATGAGTATCGACGTGCCAGTTGTTCCGGGAAGTCACGGTATCGTAGATTCCTCAGAGCGTGCGCTTGAGATTGCTGAGCAAGTTGGGTATCCCATTTTGCTCAAGGCGGTTCATGGTGGCGGTGGTAAAGGTATTGTTAAAGTGGAGCGGGCTGAGCAACTCCACCAACAATTTCATCAGGTGACCACAGAGGCAAAGAGCGCGTTTGGTAATGGTGATATCTATATTGAAAAATGTGTGACCTCGTTGCGTCATATAGAAGCCCAGATCTTAAGAGACACCCTAGGCAATACTCGAGTGATTGGGCTTCGGGACTGCAGCGTTCAGCGCAATAACCAGAAGCTTCTTGAGGAATCCGGCTCAACGCTACTTTCAGAATCCTTACGCGCGCATGTTTTTGCGTGCGCGGAAAAAATTGCTGAAGCCGTCGATTACGTCGGTGCAGGAACGGTGGAATTTATCTACGATGTTCCCAACGATGCGGTCTATTTCATGGAGATGAACACTCGGTTGCAGGTTGAACACCCCGTGACTGAAGCGGTCACAGGCGTTGATATCGTTCAGCAACAGTTTCACATTGCCTCTGGCGGGTCGATTGATACGTTGAATCCGAAAGAAACAGGCTATGCCCTTGAGGTGCGCGTCAATGCGGAGCGGGCCGCGATCGATGCTGAGGGGGCGGTCACGTTTCTTCCCACGCCAGGGAAGATCACCCGCTGTGAACTCCCAGAGCGCTCCGATGTTGAGTTGATCTCGATGGCAGGTGAAGACAAGGTGGTTTCCCCTTTTTATGACAGTTTGATTGTTCAGATTATTGTCCGCGGCGAGGATCGTGCTGACACCGTTGCTCGCATGTTGAGCTATCTTGACTCGGTGGTTATCGAAGGGGTTAGTACCAATATTCGATTGGTGCAGCGAATACTCAAAGACTCGGTATTTTTAGAGGGCGATTACGACACTACCTATCTGCCGAAATTTTTAGCGAGAATCGATGTGCCTGAGCTGGTGGCTGAAATCGAGGCCGCAGCGGGTAACGCGGTAGAAGCCTTAGATCTAGATTCATTGCGTATCCAGGATAGCTCGGAACTGCGCGTTTTAGCGCCGTCAACGGGTGTGTTTTATCGTACTCCCTCTCCTTCGGAGCCCGAATATGTCAATGTCGGAGATCAAGTGGGAGTTGATGATGTGCTGTGCGTACTGGAGGCCATGAAGATGTTTTCTCCCTTTCGATTGGCGGCTTGCTCTGGGGCGGGTGGTGAGCTTTATCCGTCCGAAGACCGTTATGAGGTGAAGCGCATTAATGTCGCCAATGGTCAGCAGGTCAATGAGGGTGATCTTCTGTTCGTCATTGAACCGGTCGCAACTCAAACCAGCGAACAAGAGCGCACTTAGTGCTGCTGACAGTCATGGTAAGGCTCGGCGGTTATGATTGAAAATTTAGAAACACTCCTCGCGCTTTCTCGTTCTGGCACGATGATCGAAGCCAGCACAGAGCTGCGAATTTCGCAGTCTGCGGTGAGCAAGCGTATTGCAGCTTTGGAAAAACACTACGACCGAAAATTGATTCAAAAGAAGGGACGCCGAGTCGAATTGACGCGTCACGGTCAAAAGTTAGTCGATAAAATAAGCCCCGTGCTTTCCGAACTGAGAGACCTTTTTCTCGAGGACTCTGCTGCTTCTCGCGGCGAACTTTTAATCGGGGTCTCCGATGCGATTTTATCCTCCTGGGGCGCCCAAGCGTTTTTTGATATCAAACGAGAAATGCCTGAAGTTCAATTCACCTTTCATGCGCACAGAACGTCCGTGGTGCTCGACCGTATTCGCTCCGGTGAATTCATGCTGGGTGTGTGCACCGGACTTGATTCGATTGATACAGACCTTCAGTCAGAAATATTGATGTATGAGCCGATGGTGATTATTCCTTCAGCGCTCAAGAAAATTAGCTGGAAAAAAGGACAGAACCTTGACGTGATCAGTATTGAGGACCACTCCGGTGCTTGGCGGTCTTTTGGCGAGGAGGTGACTAAGCTCGGCATTCATCGAGAGGTTGCGATGGAATCTTTTTTTAGCGTGGCTCAGTTAGCCATTGCAGGTTTTGGGCACGCACTGGTTCCTGTTGGGGTGGCGCGCACGCTTGGCGTTCAGGACCGGGATTTTTTGAATTTGGGTGATCTGGGGCTCAATAGGCCCGTCCGGTTTGTGGCTCGAAAATCGACCTACTCACTGCCGGTGGTCATGAATTTTTTTAATGCCCTTCGAGGCTACCTGAAGAGCCACGATTAAGAATTTTTATCGAGATCAACGAGTGAAAATTGATCCTTGTTGGGTGCGTTGGCTGGCAGGTTTTGTGTCTCACCCTCGAGCGATAGATCGGTCTCTATTTCCTGGTTCACTGCGCTTTCAATCTCAGCGTCAGTGAGCACGCCATCATCATCAGCATCCACTTGCTTGCGGGCCTCTGGGTTTTCATCGAGGGTGATTTTGAGCCTCAAATTGTTTCTCGAGTCAGCATTTTTAAGTGCTTCTTCCAGGCTGATTCTTCCATCTTTATAGAGTTTATAGAGTGCTCGGTCGAAGGTTTGCATTCCTTGTTCCTCCGATTTCTCCATCAGTTCTTTCAAATCAGTCACCGCGCCTTTAGCGATCAGGTCTGCGGCCCTAGGTGTGCCGACTAAAATTTCAATCGCCGCTGCACGCTTTCCGTCAACCGTAGGAATAAGGCGTTGGGAAACAATACCTCGCATATTCAGGCTCAGGTCTTGTAGCAACTGCGCGTGTCGCTCCTCTGGGAAAAAATTGATGATCCGGTCCATCGCCTGATTGGCGCTGTTTGCGTGCAGGGTTGAGAGGCAAAGGTGACCCGTCTCAGCAAAAGCCAGGGCGTGTTCCATGGTCTCTCGATGGCGAATTTCGCCAATCAATATGACGTCAGGAGCCTGCCTCAGGGTATTGGCTAGGGCATGTTCGAAGGAATCGGTATCCGCTCCCACTTCGCGCTGATTAACAATGCATCCCTTGTGGTTGTGCGTGAATTCGACAGGGTCCTCAATGGTTATGATATGCCCTTCAGTATTCTCATTTCGGTAATCAATTAATGCGGCCAGTGACGTTGATTTACCTGATCCCGTGCCGCCGACAAACAGCACCAATCCTCGCTTTTGCATGATGAGCTGCATCAAGACCGGCGGCAGCCCTAGGTCCTTGTAGTTCGGTAAGTCGGTACCCAATCGCCGAATGACCATCGAAACTTGATTTCGCTGTTTGAAGATATTGACTCTGTATCGGCCGAACCCGGAGCGCGAAATTGCGAGGTTCATTTCTGGAGACTCTTTAAATTGCTCTCTTTGTTCGTCGTTCATGACGGAGTTCGCAATTTCTTCGATCTCTCCTGGTTTCATGATTTCATCGGATAATGCAGTCAATTTGCCAAATATCTTTGCGCTGGGGGGGGCTCCGGTCGAGTAATAGAGATCCGATCCTTCTTTTTCAGAAAGCATTTGAAGAGCATCTTCGAAACTTAATTGAGACATAAAAAACTCCATGAGCGCAGCGTTGTGGGCGCACCTTTGCAGGGTGTCATGGGTATACCATAGTTTGCCCATCGTTACTTAGCAACGTCAGTCGGTTAGTCTCAGCAGGTTCGGTACGACCGATAATTTGGGCTCGAATACTAAATGAATTGGCAATCGCAATGGCCTCATCTGCAAGGTGAGCGGGAAGATAAACTTCCATACGATGTCCCATATTGAAAACTTGATGCATTTCTCGCGTATCGGTTCCTGACGCATGTTGAATCGCTCTGAAAATCGGCGGCGCGGAAAACAAACGGTCCTTGATAAAGTGAACGCCCTGCCCAAATCTCAGGCACTTGGTTTGAGCTCCTCCTGAACAATGAATAATGCCGGAAAGGGCAGAGCTCATCTCATGAATCAGCTGCTTGATCACAGGTGCATACGTTCGTGTCGGGCTCAGCAGTCCCTCACCAATGGTCATCGATTCCATGTCCGGCAAGGGGTCACCTAAGCGATACGGCCCGCAGTAGGCGAGATCGCTTGGGGTTGCTGGATCAAAAGTCTCTGGATAACGTTCGGCATAATAAGAGCTTAAAAGGTCATGCCGGGCGCTGGTGAGTCCGTTGCTGCCGATGCCGCTATTGGGTGCTGTTTCGTAATGGCTTTGTCCGTCCGACGCGAGGCCAACAATGACCATACCCGGGACAATGTTATTTCGGATGATGTTTTTGCGAGGCACTCGAACAACTGCGTTACTGTCGACGGTCAATGTGCCGGTTAAATCGCCAACATCTGCGGTTTCACCGCCGCCCGGAATTAGGTCGATGCCGAGATCTCGCATTGATTGAATGAAGGATTCACTGCCCTCAATAAGGGCTTTGATGACTTCGCCTGGGCAGTTGCGTGCATTCCGGTTGATGGTATTGGATATTAAGATGTGATCGACTGCGCCGACACAAATGAGATCATCAATGTTCATCACGATGCTGTCTTGAGAAATACCCTTGAAAACATCGGTTTCACCGGTTTCTCGATAATGAAGGTAGGCCAAAATGGATTTGGTGCCACTGCCATCGGCATGGATTACATTGCAGTAGTCCTGATGTCCGCCCAAGACATCTGATGCGACTTTGCAGAAACTGCCTGGGAACAAGCCGGGGTCTAGCTGATCTACCACATTGTGGACGTCTTGTTTTTCTGCGCTCACACCACGCGTAGTGTATCTAGGTGATGCGACCTTGGAATGTTCAGATTTGTTCAAAAAATCGACTCCGAAAGTTGTGGATTTTGCAGTTTGTCTCTGTGCCAGTATAGCGTTTAAAGCGCATACGCGCCTCGTCATTGGCAGACTCGCCTCGATTTTTCCAGTTATTTTCCGTCAGCAAGCTGGATAAGATACGCAAGGCCGCCGGAGTCCCCCTTAGGGCGTCGATTGCCAGTATAATAAGCGCTCGGATAAAGGAGTGCATCGTGGGCCAGTCGGTCATCATCGTTGATTATGAAGCGGGAAACCTTGGTAGTGTTTATCGCGCTTGTGAGGCTGTGGGCTTGAATGCTCGTGTGTCCAGCGATCCAAGCGTAATCGCCGGTGCGGACCGAGTTATTTTCCCTGGAGTGGGTACTGCTGAGTCCGCCATGGTCACATTGAATCGCTTGGGGCTAGATGAAGCGCTTTTAAAGTTCGCTCAATCAGATCGTCCGCTTTTAGGTATTTGTTTGGGATTGCAGATTTTATTGGATCACACTGAAGAGGGTGATCGCATGTGCTTGGGTCTTATTCCGGGACAATGCCGTCGTTTCGACTTTGAAGAGGTTGAATTGAAAGTTCCGCAAATTGGCTGGAATGCGGTACAACCGTGTCAAGATCACTCCATCCAAAAAGGAATTCCAACCGGAGCTGAGTTTTATTTCGTGCACGGCTATTACGCAGCTCCAACGGAGGCGTCCCATGTGATCGCTCATACCACGTATGGGGATCGTACCTTCGCCAGCGTGATTGGTCGGGATAATCTGTTTGCAACCCAATTTCATCTCGAGAAGAGCGGCCGGTTTGGCCTTGAACTGTTGGCCGCTTTTGGTGGCTGGGATGGTGTTGGATGTTGAGTAAACGAGTGGTCGCTTGTTTGGATGTGAAAGATGGTCAATTGGCAAAAAGTATAAAGTTTGTAGATACGAAAACCATTGGGGATCCAGTGGCAAAAGCTCGGCAGTACTACCAGGAAGGTCTAGACGAACTTGTTTTTTACGATATTACCGCGTCAAGCGAAAACCGAAATATCATGCTCGATGTTGTTTCAAACGTTGCGCGAGAGATTTTTATTCCGTTTTCTGTGGGAGGAGGTATTCGAACGCTTGAGGATGCTGATGCGTTGCTTAAAGCGGGCGCTGAGAAAATCAATGTGAATTCGGCTGCAGTCTTGCGGCCGATGCTGATTAAAGAATGTGCCCAAGCCATTGGCGCTCAAAATACGGTTTTGTCGATGGATGTTAAGAAGTTGGAGCCTAATACGGCCTGTCCAAGTGGTTATGAAGTGGTGATCAATGGTGGCCGCAGAGCCATGGGGCTGGATGCGATCCAGTGGGCGAAGCAAGGCTGTGCTCTTGGTGCAGGAGAAATCGTTGTGAACTCGATCGATGCCGACGGGACAAAGGAGGGTTACGAAATCAATCTGACGCGGGCGGTCTCAGAAGCGGTGCCTGTGCCCGTGGTCGCATCAGGCGGCGCGGGAACGCCAGCTCATCTTGCTCAAGTGTTAACCGAAGGCAAAGCAGATGCGGCACTGGTGGCATCCATGGTTCATTATAATCACTTCACCATTAACGAGATTAAGACCTATTTGACTCAGCAGGGTGTTAAGGTAAGAACGCTTTTTTAAGTGTATTGATGTGGGTTTTAGAGTGTCCGACCGAGAAAAAATTGCAGAATTAGAGATGAAGTTGGCTTTTCAGGAAGACCAATTACAAAAAATGGAAGAGGCGGTTTTGATCCAGCAAAGACAGATTCTAGCGCTGGAAGACAGCATTCGACTGCTGTCTGACCAGCTCAAACAGCTCAATCAGAGCGATGCTAAAAGTCCGGAAGGTCCGCCGCCACATTACTAATACGATCAAAACCTCTGAGAGAGGAGATTGCTGAAGCAGCAATATATCTGGTGAAGGCTGGGAGAAGTGAATGAAAGCGATTGTTGTCAATGAGTCCCAAGAACTGATTTGGACCGAAACGGAAATCGGACAGCCGGGCCCCAACGAAATTTTGATCGATGTGAGGGCGTCGGCGGTTAATCGCGCTGATTTGATGCAGCGACGGGGACTGTATCCGCCCCCGCAGGGTGCATCTCAAATTATGGGATTAGAGTGCGCGGGCATCGTCTTGTCGGTTGGCAGCGCGGTGAGTCGTCACACGCCTGGTGATTCGGTGTGTGCATTGTTAGCCGGCGGCGGCTATGCCGAACAGGTCCTCGTTGATGAGGGAAGTGCGATTTCGATACCCGAGGGGATCGATTATGAGTCGGCTGCAGCGCTGCCTGAGGTTTTTGCGACGGCATGGTTAAACCTTTTCATTGAAGCGGGACTGCAGCCTGGCGAGCGTGTGGTTCTGCACGCGGGCGCCAGTGGTGTTGGTACAGCGGGAATACAGCTTTGTCGGGCTTTTGGAGCGGAGTGTTTTGTGACCGCAGGAGGCTCAAACAAAATTCAGGCCTGCCTGGACCTTGGTGCAGCGGGCGGACACGACCGACGCAGCGGCAGTTTTTTGGCAGGACTGAACGCGCTCTGGCCCGATGGTGCTGACGTCATTCTTGATCCGGTGGGTGGTCAATACCTGTCTGACAACCTTGATGCCCTTAGCCT